>ERZ773188.3855-NODE-3855-length-11991-cov-3.154574_pt1 | contig 11991 bp, 6 predicted proteins | sample MGYA00581011_ERZ773188 | MGnify/ENA primary metagenome ERZ773188 (study PRJEB29015, sample SAMEA2737798) | human gut metagenome | biome: human gut; feature: human-associated habitat; material: faeces | place: China | collected 2012 ...
ATAATTCGGACCGACGTCCGTGACAATGCCGACAAGTCCGCTGCCGGCGATCACATTCATGTCGACTTCAATTCCGTCGTCGATTCCCTTGTCGATCGTGAAATAGGAAAACCAGTTCCCGCTGCTCTTGCCAATGACATTGGCAGCCACCTTCTCATAGCTCGGGTATTTCTGATCCAGTGCCAGAAGCTCGCGCAGATTCTCAAGCTCATACTGCTCCAGATTGTTGGTATTCAATTCGGAGGTAAGCTCATCCACCTGCTTTTTGAGCGCATCGTTTTCCGCCATGACATCGCTTAAATTTTTAAGATTGTCGGCTTTCTCCGTAATCCATGCGCCGACCGTGTTGATCCCGCGCTGCATGGGAACAAACACATAACCGGCAACCGCGTTGAGCGGACCGCCGGAGATATTGAGCGTAAAGCTGGTAATCATGGCTGCCACGCAGACAACGGTCAGAATCAGCAATATGTACTTGGCAGGCAAAACAATTTTGGGTTTCCGTTTCATAATTTCCTCTATAGCAATATCTTATTCTTCATACTGAATGCCAGATGCTTAAACTTGGCATCGGATACGATCTTTAAGAGTCCGCGCACCACACACTCCTCCGGCTCCTCGCAGGTATTGATCTCGATTCCTGTAATATCGCGGAACAGCTGATCCAGATCATGAATCTGGGAGCTTCCTCCCGTGATATAGATGCCGGAATGAATAATGTCTCTTGCAAGTTCAGGCGGCGTCTTCTCCAGGATCATTTTGATGGAATTGCAGATCGTGTTGAGGTTGTCCTTGATCGCCTCATAGACAACAGCTCCCGACATCTCCATCTCAATCGGCAGACCACTCACCACGTCGCGTCCGACAACCACCATGGTCTGGGTGTTGCCCGGGATACCGCTTCCGAGGGTCTCCTTCATGCTCTGCGCGGTCTTCTGTCCGATGACAAGATTGTACTTGCGCTTCACATAAGTGATAATGGATTCGTCGATCTTGTTGCCGCCGGAATGTAACAGATCACTTAAGACCAGTCCGCCCAGCGAGATGACGGAAATCTCTGTGGTATCCGCACCGATGTCCACCACCATAATACCGGTCGGCTCGTTGACGTTTAGACCGAGACCGACGGCATCCGCGATCGGCTTCTCACATAACAGCACACTCTTTGGCTTTAATTTGCTCTTGTAGAACATGTCGAAAAATGCACGCTTCTCCACGTCCGTAATATCTGTTGGAACAGCAACAATGAATTCCGCTCCGCGCAGCTTGCCCTTGGCGTGGGCCTCCAGATAAGTCTGAAGCATTACCTGAAGATTATTAAAATCCGCAATCACGCCTCCCACAACCGGGAATGTCACCTGAATCGTTTCCGGCGCCTTCTCATACATTGCATAAGCGTCATCACCGTAGGCATACATCTCATTCTTATTCACCAGAGCGATGGTGTTCTTCTCGTTCATAATCTTGTTGGACGCCTTACAATAAATCTTCATATTGCAGGTACCAAGGTCAATACCATACACGTTATTCGTCATTGTTCTCTCCCTTTATTGTATTCTTTTGCATTCTCTGTAGCTGTAGTACGTGCGGTCACCGATAATAATGTGATCCACAAGAGGGATGCCAAGAAGCGCTCCGCACTCCGCCACTCTCTTTGTCACTGCATCGTCCTCCGCCGAAGGGGAGGGATCACCGCTGGGATGATTGTGCATCAGCACAATCTGAATCGCACTTTTGTCCAATGCAGCGAGAAAAATCTCGCGCGGTGAGACAAGTGCAGCCGTCGCACTACCGACAGACATCATAACCTTCTCCAGCAGGCGGCATTTGGCGTCAAAGAGAAGCACCATCGTACGCTCTCTGCTCTCATGCCGCATATCCTCCATGTAATAACTTGCAATGGAGCCCGGATCGCCAAGACAGATGCGCTCTTTATAGCGCGTCTTCGCCATCCGTTTGGATAATTCTGCAATGCATTTTAACTGGATCGCCTTCACCTGTCCGATTCCGGGAATCTTCTGCATATCCTGAACAGATAACGTGTAGAGATTCAACAGATCGTGTCCGTCCTGCCGCAGCAATTCCTGCGCCACTTCCACAGAACGCGTCCCGCGCGTCCCTGAACGTATGATGACGGCAATCAGCTCCGCATCGCTTAAGGATTCGACCCCGGATATTAAAAACTTCTCATATGGCTTCTCCGAGTCCGGCAGTTCCTTAACCGTTGTAAAATGATGATTCATAAAGATTTCCCGTCTCTCCCCGGCAATTCCCTATGATGGTTTGTAGAATTTATGTCAACCAATTACGGGACAAAAACTTACATCATATTTTAGCATAACGCATCCAGATTCACAAGTTTTCGTTCCTTAAGTTTTTGTAAAGATTTCAAAATGCCGAGTTTCGCATGGTACCAGGTCAGACCGCCCTGAAAATACACGGCATACGGCGGTTTGATTGGTCCGTCGGCAGACAGTTCGATGGAGGAACCCTGCACAAATGCACCTGCCGCCATGATGACATCGCTGTCGTAGCCCGGCATCGCCCACGGTTCCGGCGTCACGTAGCTGTCCACAGGCGCCGCAGCCTGAATTCCCTCGCAGAAGGCGATCAGTGCGTCCGGATTGTGGAAGGAAATCGCCTGGATGATGTCGTGACGGCTCTCACTGCCGTCCGGCACAACGTCAAATCCCAGCTTTTCATAAATATTTGCCGCAAAAATAGCGCCCTTTAACGCGCCGCTCACCACGGTCGGTGCCAGGAACAGTCCCTGGTAGAACGACTGCAGAATGCCGAGGGAAGCGCCGACCTCCTTGCCGAGTCCCGGGGAAGTCAGACGGTATGCCGCATTTTCCACACATTCTTTTTTGCCGACAATATAGCCGCCGATCGGTGCAAGTCCGCCGCCCGGATTCTTGATGAGGGAACCGACAATCATGTCTGCCCCGACCTCAATCGGCTCACGCTCTTCCACGAATTCGCCGTAGCAGTTGTCGACCATGCAGATCACGTCCGGTTTGATGTCCTTGATGAATGCGATCAGTTTTCCGATGCGCTCCACAGAGAGCGTCTTGCGCGGCGCATATCCCTTAGAACGCTGGATGGTGACAAGATGCGTGCGCTCGTTGATGGCGGCGCGGATGCCTTCATAGTCAAACTCTCCGTCCGCAAGCAGATCCACCTGACGGTAGGTAATGCCGTACTCGGCGAGCGATCCCTTGGACGGCCGGATGCCGATGACCTCCTCCAGCGTATCGTATGGCTTGCCGACCGGGGATAACAGTTCATCGCCCGGCCGCAGATTGGACATCAGAGCCAGCGCCAGCGCGTGGGTGCCGCACGTGATCTGCGGACGCACCAGCGCATCCTCCCCGCCGAAGCAGGAGGCATAGACTTTTTCCAGGGTGTCTCTGCCCAGATCGTTGTAGCCGTACCCGGAAGTCGTATTGAAACATTCTGCCGAGACACGGTTGTCCTGCATGGCTTTTAACACTTTTAGCTGGTTGTATTCTGCGCGTGCATCAATCTCTTCAAAACGCTGCTTCAAGGAAGCTTCTATTTTTTCCCCGAATGCACTTACCTCCGGGGAAATTCCCAGACGCTCGTATTGTTCCTGTAATAACTGATTCATATCTCTGTACCTCTCTTTTATGCCGGCAAAATTTCTTTCGCCTGTAACACATCCATCATGTATGTAAGTATTTTTGTATCGTCATACTCAAAATCCGGCTTGTTCAGCCAGATGACATCCCGCTCCCTGCGGAACCAGGTCAGCTGCCGCTTGGCAAAATGTCTCGATTCGCGCTTAATGATATAGATGGCTTCCTCCAGGGTGCTGGTGCCGTTTAAATACGCCAGTATCTCTTTATAGCCAAGTCCCTGCATGGACACCATATCCGCATGGCAGCCCATCTGCTGCAGCCTTGCCACCTCATCGACAAGCCCAGCCTTTACCATGGCATCAACGCGCGCATCGATGCGGCGGTAAAGCTTTTCGCGGTCGTCATTTAGGACAAAATACGCAAAATTGTAGGGGGATGTCTTCTGGCTCTCCCGCTCGTTATGCTCGGAGATCCGCTCGCCGGACTCATGGTAAAATTCCAGGGCGCGGATGACGCGCTTGCGGTTATTCTCGTGAATCGCCTCTGCGGATGCCGGATCTACCGCCTTTAGCATTTCGTGAAGATAATGATTCCCGCGTGTCTCGGCCAGCTCTTCCAGCTGCCTGCGGTATGCACTGTCACACTCCTGCTCCGTAAAATCAATATCGTAGAGCAGCGCCTGGATATAGAATCCGGTCCCGCCCACCACAATGGGGATCTGACCGTTTGCCGTAATCTCTTTTAACGCCTGCTTTGCCATCTCCACAAAACGGACGACATGGAACTCATCGGATGGATCCAGTTCGTCCACAAGATAGTGCCGGACACCGTCCATCTCCTCCGGCATGATTTTTGCCGAGCCGATATCCATGTATTTATATACCTGCATGGAATCTGCAGATATAATAGCTCCGTTTATTCTTTTTGCCAGTGCAATGGAAAGCGCTGTCTTCCCGACCGCTGTCGGGCCGGTCAGAATTACCATGGGATTTGGTTTCATTGTCATACAATCCTCTTAAACTTCTTTTCAATCTCATATTTGCTCATGGAGATAATGGTCGGCCGCCCGTGCGGACAATGGTAGGGATTCTCCAGGGACAGCAGCTCGTCGATCAGCTGTTCTGCCTCCGCCCTGCTGATGGAATCGCCTCCCTTGATCGCCGCCTTGCAGGACATGGAAGCCACCTTTTCCAAGATCAGTTCCGGTGCTTCCCTGCCGCTTATGTTGGTAAAATCGTCCAGCATGTCCAAGAACATGCCTTTCATATCGACCGCCTCAAAATCGGCTGGAATCGCCGTGATGGCAAATTCCTTGCCGCCGAACGGCTCCACCTCATAACCGAACAGACGGATCTGCTCCCCGTAGCGTGTAAGCATTTCCTGTTCCTCGGCGCTCAACGTCAGAATGATCGGCGGACTTAAGGTCTGCGAGGCAAAATTCTGTGTGCGGACGCGCGCCATGGTGCGCTCATAGAGCACTTTTTCATGGGCGGCATGCTGGTCGATAATGAACAGCTTATCCTCGTATTCAATCAGCCAGTAGGTGTCAAACACTTCGCCGATGATCCGGTGCCGTCTGGCTGCATCCGGCGTGAAAAATCCGGTGTCCGCCGCCTCGAGCGTCTGCTGCTCGTACACGACCGTGTCCGCTGTTTCCTGCGGATTCTGCGTCTCCTGCACATTCTGTGTGTCTGTCTCCGGCATATTCAGATTCTCCGGCGTATTCAGATTCTCCGGTGTATCAGGAGTTCCCTGCACGGCCTCTGCCTTAGGAATCGGCTCCGGCCGCACATCCGGCTGTTCGTCAACCGGTTTTGCCGGCTGCCCGGTATCCGCCGCCGGTATGCTTTCCGCTTCCCGTGGCATCTCCTGCATCTGGTTGCCGTCTTCGGTCGAAGCAGAACCCGCAGATGCGGAATCCGTATGATAGCTGCTCTCTTCCCGCACCAGAAGCTGCCGGAACACGTCCAGATTTTCCGGTGTTCTGACCGGTTCCGGCGTCACGTTCTGCCCCTGCGGCAGCACCTGTGTCTGCGGCGGGATATGCAGACGTTTTGTCTCAAACGGCTCCGGCAGGCTACCGGTAATGACTGGCCGCTTTTCTTCTTTCTTTTCCTCCACCGGGACAGCCGGAATAAATTCCTTGTGAGTCAGCACATCGCGGATCGTCTGATATAGCTTCCGGTACACTTCCTCATTGTTGGAAAAACGAAGCTCCATCTTGGTCGGATGCACATTGACGTCCAAAAGCTCCGTATCCATGGTAAAATACAGCACGCAGAACGGATACTGATGCTGCATCATAAAGCCCTTGTACGCCTCTTCCACCGCTTTGGAGAGCAGTGCGCTTTTGATGTAGCGTCCATTGATAAAATAGCTTTCGTAGCTGCGGTTTCCGCGGGAAATCATCGGTTTTCCGACAAAGCCCTTTACCGAGAAATATTCTGTCTCTGCGCAGACCGGAAGAAGCGCCGCCGTAATATCGCGCCCGTAGATATGATAGATCAGATCTTTTTCATTGGAGTTGCCGGAGGTATGCATCTTGGTCTGTCCGTTGCTGATAAACTTAAAAGAGACATCCGGATGGGACAAGGCAAGGCGCTCCATCAGGTCACTGATATAATTTCCCTCCGTCTGCGCGGTTTTTAAAAACTTTTTCCGTGCCGGCGTATTGTAAAAGAGGTTTCTGACGATGAAGGTCGTGCCGTCCGGCGCGCCGATCTCATCGTTGCTCATCTCCCTTGAGCCTTCAATGACATAGCGCGTTCCGGTCAGATCGCTGTAAGTCTTGGTAATCAGCTCCACCTGCGATACGGCGGCAATGCTTGAGAGCGCCTCACCGCGGAACCCGAGCGAATGGATGCATAAAAGGTCTTCCACACTCTTGATCTTGCTGGTGGAATGGCGCAGAAACGCGAGCGGTACCTGCTCACGCTCAATTCCGCAGCCGTTATCCGTAATGCGCACGAACGTTGTGCCGCCCTCCTTGATCTCGACCGTGACGGCGGTTGCCCGGGCATCGATCGCGTTCTCGACAAGCTCCTTGACCACCGAGGACGGCCGTTCCACCACCTCCCCGGCTGCTATTTTATCGATTGTTTCCTGTGAAAGCAGTGTTATCTGCGGCATTCCATTCCTCCCATCTGCCTTTGCCAAAGGCGCTTCCGGTTACCAGCGGTTCTTTACCTTGTTCTGAAGTTCGTATAATTTGTTTAAAGCCTCAATCGGCGTCAGATTTCCGACATCCACATTCCGCAGTTCCTCTATGATGTCATCGTCCCGCACGGTATCAAACAACGACATCTGCGTCAGATCCACCTCGTCCAGCTTTTCTTTTTTCTTTTTGCTTCCCGTATCGACGGAGATATTTCTCGCAACTTCCGTGATGTCGTTGGCACTTAATTCCTCCACGATCTCCTTGGCACGCGCAATGACAGAATCCGGCACGCCGGCAAGCTTTGCCACCTGGATACCGTAACTCTTGTCCGCGCCGCCCTTTACGATTTTGCGGAGAAATACAATGTCATCGCCCTTTTCCTTTACCGCCACGCAGTAATTGTTGACGTTGTTTAATTTGCCTTCCAGCTCTGTCAGTTCATGATAATGTGTGGCAAAAAGCGTCTTGGCACCGAGGAGCTTCGGGTTGCTGATATGCTCCACCACCGCCCAGGCGATGCTCAGCCCGTCGTAGGTGCTTGTGCCGCGCCCGATTTCATCCAAGATCAGCAGCGAGTTGGAGGTGGCGTTGCGCAGAATATTGGCAACCTCATTCATCTCCACCATAAACGTACTCTGCCCGCTGGCAAGATCATCCGACGCTCCCACACGTGTGAAAATGCGGTCCACGATACCGATCTTCGCGGATGCCGCAGGCACATAGCTGCCAAGCTGCGCCATCAGAACGATCAGCGCCGTCTGGCGCATATAGGTGGATTTTCCCGCCATGTTCGGTCCCGTAATGATCGAGATGCGGTGATTGCCGTTGTCGAGGTACGTGTCATTGTCAATAAACATATCGTTGTTGATCATCTTCTCGACCACCGGATGACGTCCGCCCTTGATGTCAATGATGCCGTTCTCGTTGATTTTCGGACGGCAGTAATTATTCTGATCCGCGACAAGTGCGAGCGACACGAATACATCCAGACCGGCAACCGCCTTGGCGGTCCGCTGGATGCGCACAATCTCCGCAGCGATCGTACTCCGCACCTCACAGAAGAGATCGTACTCTAATGTGACAAGCTTGTCCTCCGCGCCGAGAATCATGTCCTCCAGTTCTTTTAATTCCGGCGTGATATAGCGCTCGGCGTTGGCGAGCGTCTGCTTGCGCATAAAATAATCCGGAACCAGATCCTTGTAGGAGTTGGTCACTTCCAGATAATAGCCGAATACCTTGTTATATTTGATTTTTAAATTCTTGATGCCTGTCTTTTCACGCTCTTTGGCTTCCAGTTCCGCCAGCCAGGTCTTCCCTTCCGTCTTCGCCTTGCGGTATTTATCGACATCCTCGTTGTAGCCGTCCTTGATCAGACCGCCGTCCCGCACCGAAATGGGCGGTTCCTCCATGATAGCCCGGTCGATCAGTGCGCAGAGCTCCTCCAACGTATCCATATTCTCGCGGATTTCTCCCAGCAGCTCGCACTGAAAATCACCCAAAAGACTCTTGATCGGCGGCAGCATGGCAATCGAACTGCGGAAGGCAATGAGATCCCTGGGATTGGCGGTCAGATATGTAACACGCGTAATCAGACGCTCCAGATCGTAGATCGGATTTAAATATTCCCGGAGTTCCTCTCTGGTAATCACGTGCTGATTCAGCTCACAGATTGCATCCTGGCGCTTCTCGATCTCCGCCTTGTCAATCAGCGGCTGTTCCACATAGGAGCGGAGCAGTCTGGCACCCATCGCCGTCTTCGTCTTGTCAAGCACCCACAGGAGCGATCCGCGTTTCTGCTTCTCGCGCAGCGTTTCCACAAGCTCCAGATTCCTTCTGGTCGAGCTGTCGATGATCATGTATTTTCCGGTGGAATACGGATGAATCACGGAAATGTTGTTGAGATCGTTCTTCTGTGTCTCGTACAGATACTTTAACAGTGCTCCCGCAGCAATCATGCCGCAGTCATAATCGGCAAGTCCCAGCGCCTCCAGACTCTTTACCTTAAAGTGTGTAAGCAGTGTTGTCTCTGCAAGCTCATCCCCAAAATACCATGTCTCCAGCGCATAAATTGTAATCTTGAGTCGATGCCTTAAATCTTCTATATCGACACCACTCATATAAAAACTTTCGTTGCATATAATTTCAGATGGCGAAAATTTTGTGATCTCATCGAAAAGCTTCCGCTCCGAATCCACCTCGGTGACATAGTAGTCTCCGGTTGAGACGTCCGCAATGGATACGCCGTAGCGGTCTGCCAGATACACAATGCACATAATATAATTGTTCTTGGATTCGTCGAGCGCCTGCATATCCAGATTCGTTCCCGGTGTCACGATCCGGATGACCTCGCGCTTGACCAGTCCCTTTGCCAGCTTCGGATCTTCCACCTGCTCGCAGATGGCAACCTTGTGTCCGTTTGCCACAAGTTTATTTAGGTATCCCTCCACCGCATGGTACGGGATGCCGCACATCGGTGCGCGCTCCTCCATGCCACAGTTTTTCCCGGTCAGCGTCAGTTCCAGCTCTTTGGACACCAGTTCGGCGTCCTCAAAAAACATCTCGTAGAAATCTCCCAGCCGGTAAAACAGGATACAGTCTTTATATTCTTCCTTCGTCTGCAGATATTGCTGCATCATTGGTGTAAATTCAGCCACGTTGCTCCTCCATATCTCTCATAATCGCCTCTGCCACCTTCAGTCCGTCCATCGCCGCAGACATGATGCCGCCTGCATAGCCCGCGCCCTCCCCGCACGGATAGATGCCGCCTGCAGCCACAAGAAGCTTCGGATCGCGCACCAGGCGCACCGGTGAGGACGTCCGGCTCTCCACGCCGGAGAGGATGGCGTCTTCCCGGTCAAAAGCCGGAATCCGGCGGCTGAATGCGTGCATCCCCTCGATAAAGGACTCTTCCAGTGCCTGCGGCAGCAGACCTCTTAAATTGCCAAGCACACATGCGCCCTTTGTGGCGCTCTCAAACGCCCCGTAAGACACCGAGGCACGATTGCTGCAATAGTCTCCAAAAAGCTGCTGCGGAATCCGCCCTTTTCCGATAGCGAATGCCCGCTCCTCGAGCATCTCCTGAAAACGGACACCGGCTAGCGGATCTTTCCCCGCAAAGTCGTCAGGAGTTACCGCCACAATAATCGCACTGTTTGCGTTTTTCCCGTCACGTCCGGAATAGCTCATTCCGTTGACCGCAAGCCTGCCCTCCTCGGAGGATGCGTTTACCACATATCCGCCCGGACACATGCAGAAGGAATACACGCCTCTGCCGTTTGCGAGGTTCGCTGTCACTTTGTAGGGGGCTGCCGGAAGTTCGTGTGCATGCAGCGCTCCATATTGCTGCAGATTCATCATCTCCTGCGGGTGTTCCACGCGGAAACCAACCGCAAACGCTTTTGCCTCCATGACAAGATCCTGCTTCTGATACAGCATCCCAAACGTGTCCCGCGCACTGTGACCGATTGCAAGAACGAGTCTGGAAGTCTCGATCCACTCCTTGTGGTTGACCTCAACAAACATCTTTCCGTCCGCTTCCCTGCGGTAATCTGTCATACAACTCTCAAAGCAAAACCTGACGCCGCGCGCTTCCATCGCCTGCCGCATGTTTTTGATGACTCCGGCAAGAATATCCGTTCCGATGTGCGGTTTGTTTTCGTACAGAATCTGCTCCGGCGCTCCGAATTTCACAAAGGTTTCCAGAACAAACCGGTTCCTGCCGGTGGGATCCTTGACCAGTGTATTTAATTTGCCATCCGAAAAAGTTCCTGCGCCGCCCTCTCCGAACTGCACGTTGGAAACCGTATCCAACACTCCGCTCTCCCAGAAGCGCTCCACATCCTTTGTGCGCTCCGTCACTGAACGCCCGCGCTCAAGGACAACCGGTGCACAGCCGCTCATCATGAGCGCATACGCGCAGAAAAGTCCCGCAGGACCCGCACCGACAATCACCGGCGGGATGGACGGCGTTGGCGAAACCGCCCCGGGCAGATGATAACCGGTCTGCTTTACGATCGTAACATTCGGATCGTTTGCCCTTTTTATGATTTTCTCTTCTCCGGAAGTGGAAACCTCCACGGAATACACCAACGACAGTTCCGGTTTCTTTCTCGCGTCAATGGATTTTCTGAGAATCCGGTAGCGAAGCTCCTGGTCTCCCGAAAGTCCCAGACGTTTTCTGATTTTCTGTTCCAGTGCTGCCGCATCGTGATGCAGCGGCATTTTTATCTGATTGATCCGTATCATCTCTGTTCTGACATTCCTTCCTCTGCTGCATGCATCCCCGCCACAAAGCCGCTCGACCACGCCCACTGCAGATTGTAACCGCCGCAGGTGCCGTCAATATCAATGACCTCGCCCGCAAAATAGATACCGTCTGCCAGCTTTGACGCAAGCGTTGTAGCTTCAATCTCCTCCGTGTCAACGCCCCCTGCGCATACCTGCGCCGCTTCCATTCCGTTGCTTCCAGTAATATCAACCCGGAAATTCTTGACACACTTCACCAGCCGGTGCAACGTGGCGCGTGCCACCTCCCCGGCATAGAGTTCCGACCGTATGCCAGCTTCGGAGAGCAGTACCTCGCTCAGCTTTCTGTTAAAGAGACCGATCAGTGCCTCCCCGGCGCTCTTGCCATGTGTATTCTCGTAGAAGCGCTCTGACAGCAGGTCAAAAAACTCTTTGTCCGTAAGATCCGGCGCAAAATCAATCAGCACGTAGGGATGCTTTTCGTCCGCGAGCGCTCTTGTCGCATAACGGCTGATCTGAAAGACCGGGATACCCGAGATTCCGGAAGCCGTAAGCTGAAGTTCGCCCCGCTCACTGCACACCGCGTCAGGCTTTTCTCCCCGAGCTGTCCCACGGCTGCCTTTTGGTTGAAATTGCGCATTTTCCAGGTAGAGTGTTACCTGCATTTCTGCACGAATTCCTGCAAGTTTCTTGAAAAATGCCTGTTTTCCATGCAGTTGCACGAGAGCTGGCACCACATCTACAAAATGATGACCAAGTGCTTCTATATATGGAAATGCACTTCCGTCGCTTCCTGTCTTGGGTGCTGCCAGCAATCCGGGCGCAAAAATCACTGTTTTGGTTGAAAACGCGCCTTTTGTGGTGCGTATTTCATACCAGGTACAGGTTTTTTGAATGGATTGCAGTCCGCAGGACGTCCACAGATCAACGCCGAGGTAATCGCATTCCATGCCAAACACTTCCACGACAGACACCGCCTGCTCACTC
>ERZ773188.3857-NODE-3857-length-11985-cov-3.073177_pt1 | contig 11985 bp, 9 predicted proteins | sample MGYA00581011_ERZ773188 | MGnify/ENA primary metagenome ERZ773188 (study PRJEB29015, sample SAMEA2737798) | human gut metagenome | biome: human gut; feature: human-associated habitat; material: faeces | place: China | collected 2012 ...
TGGAATCGAGGTGTCTTTCTTTTATGCAAAATCACGAACTTGCTCATTTATAGTTTCCTCCTTATATGCTTTCTGCCCGGCCGTTTTCTTCCTGCCGGTGTATTTTTGATCTGTTTCCCCCAAAATTCTCCTATGAAACGGCTTTATTGTATCTCATTTTTTTACTTTTGTCCACAATAAGTTATATTTCGTTCATTTTTGTTCATTTTTCATGTTGAAATTTATTACTTTTAGTGTTATGATACCTTTCGCTACTAAATTTTGCAAATTACAAAGGGAGGTTTTTACTTATGAGCAAAAACATCACGATTCCGGTTCCGGCTGTCCCGTTTGCACCGCCGGTTTATACCTGCCACCGCGCAAAAAAAGAGTTCCATCTGGACGGAAATATCAACAAACCATTCTGGGAGGACGCACCGTATACCGATGAATTTCTGGATATTCAGGGCAGCCACATGCCGCTTCCGCGTTTTGTCACCCGCGCAAAAATGCTCTGGGATGATGAAAATCTTTACGTTGCTGCCGACCTTGCCGGCGATGAAATCTGGGGTCATTTAACAGAACGCGATTCTGTCATCTACTTTGACAACGATTTCGAGATCTTCGTTGACCCGGATTCCGATACGTACCATTACTATGAATTTGAAATGAACGTTCTGAACACGGTATGGGATCTGTTTCTCGCAGAGCCGTACCGCGACGGCGGCAGCGGCCTCAATGGCTACGATATGCACGGCCTTCGCACCGCTGTCCATGTGGACGGTTCCATCAACGATCCTTCCGCTGAAAACAAAGGCTGGAGTGTTGAGGTTGTTATTCCGTTCTCTGCTCTCTACGAATACCAAAAAGAGCGCCGCGCACCGAAAAACGGAGAATTTTACCGTATGAACTTCTCCCGTGTGCAGTGGAATGTGGATGTCAAGGACAACACTTACGTAAAACGCACCGATGAAAACGGAAATGTTCTCCCGGAAGACAACTGGGTATGGGCTCCGACCGGCGTCATCAATATTCATTATCCGGAGCTGTGGGCTTTCGTCTTCTTCTCCGAGGACCGCGAGGATGCTCCATGCGACAGCACCATTCCGGAGGACGAGTATCGCAAATGGGAGCTCCGCAAGCTGTATTACGCAGAAAATATTCTGTTTGAGACAACCGGCTCCTACAGCAGCAGCCTCGATGAACTGCAGAAAACGCTGGATGCGTATGCACCGAACGACTGGAATAAATCTGTAAAAGATCTTGGATATACCATTGAAACCACCAGCCGTACGTACCTGATTTCCTGTCCGAGTGCCGATCGTGCACATCTCCTCCTTCTGTATTCCAACGGAAAGGTTGAAAAAATTACACTTTAAGCGTATAATATCGGTTAGTAGTTAAAATTTGTAACAGGATCGGTTGAAACTATGAAAAAAGTCACTTTACAGGAAATTGCAAATTCCCTGGGCATCTCCCGGACCACCGTCTGGAAGGTGTTCAGCGGACACGAAGGTGTCTCCGATTCCCTGCGCACCAAGGTCATCGCCAAAGCCCAGGAGCTTGGCTATGCCATCCCGGAAGATTTTCAATATCCTTCCAGCGCGGAGGAGACCACGCCGGTCAACATTGCAGTTGCCGTCTGCAGACCGGAAACCTCACTTTTCTGGATGACCATCATCCACCAGATTGCAAAAGTATTTTCAACACACAATGTCAATCTCGTTTACACGTATCTTCCGACTTCGGCGGATAAAACGTATTTTCTCCCGCCCACACTTACAAACGGAAGCGTCCACGGCATCATTGTTCTGAACGTGTACAACGAACGTCTTCTGCGTCTGCTCGCAGAGACACAGATTCCCAAAGTGTTCCTGGACACTTCCTCCCTCGTATCCCCGTATGAACTGAACGGCGACCTTCTCCTGATGGAGAGCCGGAACAGCGTCCGCAATATCACCGCCCATCTTCTCGAGAAAGGACGCACCCTTCCGGGCTTCATGGGTGATATCGGCTACGCACAGTCCAACCGCGAACGCTATGAGGGCTTCTGCCAGGCACTGATGGATGCCGGAAAAACACCGAATCCTTCTCTTTGCCTGACCACACCGCTTGGGATTGACTCCTACCGCGAGGAAATCGATTCTTTCCTTTCCTCCCTTTCCCGCATGCCGGACGCTTTTGTCTGCGCCAGCGACTACGTTGCCTGTATTCTGATGCAGCTTCTTGAAAAGCGGGGACTGCGCGTGCCGGAGGACGTTGCCGTATCCGGCTTTGACAACAATATCGAGGATCTTCTGGCAGAAAATCTGACTACCGTTCAGGTCTTCAATGAGGAGCTCGGCTCCCGCCTGGCGCTTCAGATTCTTTACCGGATCAAATATCCGCACACGCCGCATGAAGTGACGTATCTGGAATCCAAAGTTCTGTACCGCGCTTCCACCGGCGACTGATGCAACCGTTTTTCTAATTTTGCTTTTTGAAAAGACACCGTCTTCCGTTTATTTCGGATCCGGTGTCTTTTTTGTGTTTTCTTTTTTCCGGGAACGCATTGGTTCTGCGCTCCCGGAAGCATTTTCTGTTCTGATTTCTTATTTTGTCGTGCGAATGCGGATGGTACGGATCTCGTACGGTTTGATCGTAAGTGAAATCTCGTTTTCTTTCACATCAATGGCACTCTCTGCCGGCTGCTCCAGCAGATTGGTTTCCTCTGCTGAAAGAATCGCATCTGCGCAGTACAGTGTCACTTTCGTTCTCGCATTCTCCACCTCATACAGACGCACAATGATGCCATCGCCGTCCTCTGCCTTTTTCACGGTCTCAAGCACAACGTTGCGCTTGTCCACGGACAGGAATTCCATACGGTCTTTTTCTGCCGCACTGGAAACAGCTTTTGCCGGCACGTTCAGGTTCAGTGCTTCCTGTACCGTACCTGCCTCGCGCCATGTTCCTGCGTGCGGATACAGAGAGTAGGTAAAGAAATGTTCTTCCTGGTCTGCGGTCAGATTCGGCTCGGTTCCGGATTTGATCAGGGTCTGTGTTATCACACGGTCCTTCATGGAATAGCCGTACTTGCAGTCGTTCATCAGGCTGACGCCGTAGCCTCCCTCGGAGAGATCGGCCCATTTGTGGCCGCATACCTCGAATCTTGCCTGATCCCAGCTTGTGTTGGTGTGCAGTTTTCTTGTCACATTACCGAACTGGATATCGTACGTTGCCTCGTCGCTGTGAACGTCTGCCGGGAAGTGAACTTTGAGCACATGCTCGGCAAATTTCCAGTCAACGTAGGTTTCGAAGTCGATTCTGCGGTCTTTTGCGTAGAAGTGGATCTGCTGGCGGATGACGGTATCCATCACTTCGCGCTCGATCTCCAGGGTTGCACGGACCGGACCGTTTTCTGTCCACTCCATGCGGCGCACGCCCTCTACCTTCCAGGATTTCTCGGTATGGAAGATGTCCAGATTCCATGCGCTGTACTGCAGCGGTTTATCCTCATAGATCCGCAGTTCATTTCCTGTTTTTCCGATCTGAAGTACTTCACGGTCATTTTCTTTGTCAAACAGGGAAGTAAATTCGCCGTTTGCATCGATTGCAATGGTGTAAAACGGTGTCTCAAGGGTATATCCCTCTCCTGCTTCTGCTATGGCAAACGGTGTTTTCACAACGGATCCGCTTACCGGGCGCAGTACCTGATATCCCTTGGACGGCAGATTTTCTGCGTAAATAACCGCTCCGTCTTTCGTCTGCTGTACCGGATACACGTTCGTTCCATCGGTCAGTGCCTCAGCGCTGTTTGTGCCCAGCTCTACGATATCGTTTCTTCTATGGCCCAGCGTATTCCATACGGTCACACTCTCGTCCTTCTTCGCACAGAGTGCATCCAGACGCTCACCGATCAGTTTTGCAGATGTTTCTGCAATTTCCGCATACTCTTTCTTCGTCTGCTCATATACCTCATGGATGGAGGAACCCGGCAGAATATCGTGGAACTGATTTGTCAGGATCATCTCCCACATGCGGTTCAGTTCTTCGGTCGGATATGCTTTTCCGGCCTTTTCTGCCAGAACGGACAGAAGCTCTAATTCCATCATCGCATACTCGCTCTTACGGTTTCCGCGTTTGTTGCGTGCCATCGAAGTATACGTTCCCCGGTGGAACTCGAAATACAGCTCTCCGATCCAGGTTGGGAGGCGTTTGCTGTCTTTTACTTTCTCATGCAGTTCGTCGAAATACGTTCTCGCAAATGCCTGGCGTACTTTCGGCACGCCCTTGATGCCTTTTTCCATTCGTTTGGATGTCTCAAGCATCGTTCTGGTCGGGCCGCCGCCGCCGTCCCCGTAGCCATAACTGATCAGAATATCGTTGTTGATATCCTTATTCTGATAGCGGTCCCAGCCGCCCATGATTGCATCCGGATGCAGCATGCCGTTGTATGTCGTAAAGAAGCTGGTCTCCGGCTGGCCGACGCCGAGCGTTGTGATCATATGCGTGAAAACTTTGCTTCCGTCGATTCCTTCCCAGTTCATGGTATCGTACGGCACTTTGTTAAACTCGTTCCATGCCAGCTTTGTCGTCATGAAGTAATCAATTCCGCATTTTTTCAGAATCTGCGGCATGGCAGCGCTGTATCCGAACACGTCCGGCAGCCACAGAATTTTGTTGTCTACACCGAACTCCTCTTTGAAGAAGCGTTTTCCGAACAGGAACTGACGCACAAGGGACTCTCCTGATGTCAGGTTGCAGTCTGCCTCAACCCACATGCCGCCTTCCGGCTCCCAGCGTCCTTCTTTGACTCTCTGGCGGATTTTCTCGTATACTTCCGGGTGTCTTTCCTTTACAAAGCTGTAGAGCTTCGGCTGGCTTGACATGAAATGATAGTTCGGATACTCATCCATCAGTTTTAATACCGTTGCAAAGCTTCGGCAGGATTTCTGGCGAACCTGGTCAATCGTCCACAGCCATGCTACATCGATGTGTGTGTGGCCGATGCACGTTGCCACGACTTCATCCCAGCCGCCCATTTTTTCATAGATTTCTTCCTGAATACAGGTTTCTGCCTCTTCTATCGAAGCATAGAACTCTTTGCTGTACGGCTTCCGAAGATCCAGCAGATTGATGGTATTCGTCAGGGCAGTTTCCAGATCCAGACGGGTTTTACTGTCCTCGTCCATACGGTTCAGTCCCTGCATCGGAACGATCAGATCGTAATAGATCTCTTCGATTTTTTTATCATGCTCTTCCAGGTCTGCCAGCAGCCGGAACTCGCTGTGCAGCGTTCCGGTGTAGGACTGCAGATCGAGCTGAATTTTTTCGCCGGCCTTCGCATGCTCTCTTACGAGCACCTCACGGTGGTTGATGTCCATACCCTGGATGACTTCTCCGTTTGCAAACAGCAGGAACTGCGGGTTTCTTCCGTCATCCCATTCGTCCAGTCCTGCATGGACTCTCATCCAGAGATTTTTTCCGTCAAAGCTCTCTGGAACGGTGATGGTGGTGCGGAACCAGTAATGTCTGTCCGGTCCGTACCAGCGGTCGTTTACGGTATCAAACGAGGTCCACGGCTCTGCCGATGCATCTGCCTCTGCCGGTGTGATATAGCAGCCGTTTTTCACCTGCATATCGGTGATTTTGATTTTCTGTGAGATGGAAAGCCGCGCCAGCTCCTGGCAGATCACGTTCACACGCTCTTTTACAAATTTCATAATGCCTCCTTATGTTGGTCGTCATGCTCTGTTATACAAAAAAGTCCGCCGGACCTGCAGGCTTTCTCACCCGTAAGCCCGGCGGACTTGACTCTTAAAGACTGTTCTCTTTTACGTAGTTCAGCAGCTCATCTACGGTTGTGAATGCCATACCGGTTACAGTATCTGCGCATCCGTAGTAGATAGTGATTCTTCCGGTTGCTGCATCGCTTAAGGTTGCGCACGGGAATACTACGTTCGGAACATCACCCATGCACTCGTACTGGGTGATCGGAGCCATAATATAGTCTTTCGTTCTGTATTTTACTTTCCACGGCTCGTCGATATCAAGCAGTGCGCATCCCATACGATATACGTATCCGTTGCAGGTTGTGATAACGCCGTGGTAGATCAGCAGCCATCCCTCATCTGTTTCGATCGGAACCGGGCCGGCACCGATCTTGGTGCACTGCCATGCAGACTCATCGCCGCGGACCGGGCTCATCATGTGACGGTGTCTTCCCCAGAATTCCATATCTTTACTCTGGCTGACAAAGATATCGCCGAACGGTGTATGGCCGTTGTCGCTTGGACGGCTCATCATCATGTAGTAGCCGTTGATCTTTCTCGGGAACAGCACGCCGTTACGGTTGAATGGAAGGAATGCGTTCTCAAGCTGAACGAATTTCTTGAAGTCATAGGTGTAAGCAACACCGATGGTCGGGCCGTGATAGCCGTTGCACCAGGTTACATAGTATTTGTCGTCGATTTTGCAGACACGCGGGTCATAACGGTACTCTCTTGTCAGAATCTCCTCGTCAGCGCCCTCAAATTTGATCGGTTCATCCTCGATCTCCCAGTGGATACCGTCTTTACTTCTTCCAACGAAGATGTCCATGCTGATGGAACGGCTGTCGCAGCGGAATACACCTACGTATCCGTCCTCGAACGGTACGACTGCGCTGTTGAAGATACTGTTGGAACGTTTCTGCTCGTAACGGCCGATGATCGGGTTCTGATCATAGCGCCATACCGGCATGTGCTCTCCTGCTGGTTTTTCCTGCCAAGGCATATCCGGCAGATTGTTTCCGATGATTTTACTCATGATTGTTTCCCTCTGTGAAAATTATTTTTTTCTTTCTCTCTTGTCACGCCATACGGACATTTTTGATCTTTCGATCCGATACTTCTATCTTCGTCCATTTCTGCGCAAAAGTCAAGTGTTTTTGTTCACTTTTATGTAAATTTTCGTTTTCTTTGTTACTTTTTATCGTTCATTTATTTTCTATTTGTGTTCATCTTTGTTCACAAATGGATTTTTTCTATTTTTCGTACGGTTTTCTTCCCCGCAGAATGTCGGCATACCAGAATACAATCTCTGAAATGTGGTGCAGATCGCCTTCTTTGCTGATGCTTCTCCAGGACGCTTTATACTTCATAAACCAGGTTTCCAGCCGTCCCGCAAGTGCCGCGCAGGCTGTCTCATCCTTTTCTTTTCCAAGCTCAATGTCACACATTCTCGCGCCCGTCTCATTCCAGATGTCAATCGCTTCCATCGTGAGTTCCAGCACCGGAACCATTGGACGGCAGGATTCTTCCAGAGCACCGGCTGTCTTTTTCAGTTCTTTTTTCAGAGCCGCAATTGTTTCCTTTGCAGCTGCACGCTTCGCCTCATCCTGGATTCTCGCATCAAACAGCGCATTCCGGTTGTTCGGATGACCGAGCACTTTTTCCTCGTAAACGACGTTGGCATCCCACCAGTCAAAGATGGAGCATTCTGCCGTTTTTGCCATATAGGAAACGAATTTTCCGCTCCGGTCGCCGTAGGCCAGACGGGAAATCTGTTCATTCAGCTCCTCAAAGCTGTCGGTATCGTCTCCCCAGGAGAAGACGGCTCCATAGATCATGCCAGGAAGGGAAAAGTCCGGCTGATTGATGTGGCCGCAGTCACCCCAGTCTGTGTTCAGAACACCTTCCGCATGGTATTTTCTCGCATAGCCGCACATCCGTGTGATATTTTTGTAGCTGTTCTCCACCAGGTTCATCCACTGGTTCCAGCCGCCGACCCCAGGACAGAGATACTGTCTTGCACCAGCTTCCGCCATCACTTTTGCCTCATGCTCTCTCTGCTCGGCTGCATAGCCCCAGGTCAGGCAGACGGTTTCCTCTGGCAGCTCTTTGATCAGCTCCGGCTGTGCGCAGATGATATCGCCCCAGAACATCGGCTTTTTGCCTTTTGCCACGAGAAACTCGCAGAGCTCTTTTACATAGTCGATATACAGGCGGTGAACGCCTTTCTCGTCTGCCAGCGGTTTCGATTTTCCTTTTCCAAGGTCGAACGTTTCATCCGCGCAGATGTTGAATTTATCCGTGGCAAAGAGCGCCATGTACTCCTCGATCATGGCCTTGATCAGCTCGATCGCTCTGCCGCCGGAGACATCCACCGTGTGATGCTGCATCCGGTCCCAGAAGGAAAACGGCTCTTTCCAGCTGTCTGGGAATTCACAGAGGTCGCCATAGCTCTTTGTGGAGAGCAGCATGTACAGATGGCCGAACGTTGCGATCGACGGCACCAGTTCGATATGAAGCTTTGCGCAGTACGCATCCAGCTCGCGGATTTCCTCTGCCGTAAGCGGCGTCTCATCGCGCCACATCTCGGAAAGTCCCGAGAACAGATACGTGTGCTCCACATAGAGCTGCAGCTGGTTCAGCTTGTAGTACGCCATGCGGTCTGCCACCTGTTTTAAATAGGAAAGTGTCAGCACACGGCCTCTCGTCTCATCGAGATAATAGCCGCGCACCGGCAGATCCGGCTCATCCTCGATCCGCACAGCCGGAAGCAGTGCACCGTATTCGTGTATCATCTGGCACAGCGTCTGCACACCGTAGAGCACGCCGGCTCCGTCTCCGCCCTGGATGCGGATTTCCTCCTCTGTCACCTGCAGCACATACTGCTGGCTTTTCCTTGTCTCATCCAGTTCCAGTACAATCGCGCCGGTCTCTTTTCTTCCCGGAACGCCGTATCCGATATCGTACTGCATTCCGGTTTCCTTTTTGATTCCCTTCTGCAGCACTTTCGCATACGTATCCCCATTTCCCAGCAGTCTGCCATCCAGTACAATTCTGCCGTCATAGCAGAGTGCATGTTCCCCCGTCAGGAGTTTTACCTCTTTTGGTTTTGGTAAAAATTTCATTTTCCTTCTCCTCTTGTTTTTTGTTTTCTTTGTAACCATAGAACTTTCACTGAACGTTAAGTAACATTTTGAAACCACTTTCTCTTCTCCCCCATCCTACCATATTTTTTCCACATATTCCACAATAATTTGTAATTTTCTTCAATTTTTTTCAAAATTTCTTCCTGTTCTGCTCTTTTATATGTAAAGTAACTTTTGTTTCCCATTTTCATTCCGGAACAAAATCTGTTTTTTCGGATGAATGCGATCATCGGCTTTACCGCTCTGGCTGCCGCCCACGTCAATCAGCCGGACCAGGTGCAGGAATACCTGAACAAGATTTCCACCTCCGGCCAGCACCTTTTTCCGCCTGAACCAGATTCTGCTGAATCTGCTGAGCAATGCCACGAAATTCACACAGAACGGCAGCACCATCATTGTCCGTATTATTCAGAAACCGTACTATAAAAAAGGGTATGCGCTCTACGAATTCCACGTCCGCGACAACGGCATCGGCATAAGCCGGGAATTCCAGGAGCACCTCTTTGAATCGTTTACACGCGAGGAGACTTCTACGGTCAGCGGCATTCAGGGTACGGGACTTGGCATGGCGATCAACGTCAGCCATATGGTACAGGAAATCGCGATGGAGCTCCTTTCGAACGCCGGATTTTCCGTCAGCCTTGCAGACGACGGCGATGTTGCCGTTGAGACGCTCCGCACCGCAGCGCCGGATCAGTTCGATCTGGTGCTGATGGATATTCAGATGCCGAAACTCGACGGATACTCTGCAACGCGCCAGATCCGCACGCCGGACGGCGCCATTGCCAAAGTGCTTGGCTGATTCCCCTTTCTTATCTGCCGGAACCGTGAATTTTCTCTTACTCGAAAAAGAGGAGAAAAAGTTCACGGTTCCGGCAGATTTTTTCTTGCATTCTTTCGGGGAAGTGTGCTAGAGTGAAGATATCATATTTTATAAGAGGTGCTTATTTTGGATATTAATTACGAGTTATATAAGGTTTTCTATTACGTTGCCACCACACTCAGTTTTTCCGAGGCCTCCAAGCTGCTTTTTATCTCGCAGTCGGCGGTCAGCCAGTCGATCAAGGTTCTGGAGAAAAAGCTTGGAATCACGCTCTTTATCCGCAGTACAAAGCGCGTGCAGTTAACGCCGGAGGGAGAAACGCTGCTGCGCCACGTAGAGCCTGCGATCAACCTGATTGCGCGCGGTGAAGCACAGATTATGGAAGCGGGAACGCTTGGCGGCGGCCAGCTCCGCATCGGCGCGAGCGACACAATCTGCCGCTATTTCCTTGTTCCGTACCTGAACCGTTTCCACCGCTCCTTTCCGAATGTCCACATCAAGGTGACAAACCAGACTTCGACCCAGTGTGTCGATCTGCTGGAATCCGGCCAGGTGGATTTCATCGTGACCAATTATCCAAACTCGCATCTTTCCAGCCGTCTTCACACGATTCCGATTCATTCGTTCCACGATATCTTCATCGCGAACGGCGAATATTACCCGGAACTGGAAAACAGGCCGGTTCACTTAAAAGAGCTGCTGCAGTACCCGATTCTGATGCTCGACCGCAAGAGTACGACGAGTGAGTTCCTGCACAGCCAGTTTCAGCGGTTCCAGCTCGACCTCGTGCCGGAAATTGAGCTTGGCAGCAACGATCTTCTGATCGACCTGGCGAGTATCGGCCTTGGCATCGCGTTTGTGCCGGACTACTGCCTTGTAAAAGAGACGGCGGCCTTCCAGCTCGACCTCGTGGAGGAGCTTCCGCCGCGCCAGCTTGTCGTTGCCCACAGCTCCCATCTGCCGATCCCGCAGGCGGCAAAAGAGTTCATGAGCATGCTGGAAAAAGGCGCCGAATAACTTTTTCCGATCTATACGTCAAAAGAGGCAGGATCCTCAAGAAATTTTTCTGGATCCCTGCCTCTTTTTCTGTTTTTATGATCCGTTCTGGATTTACTGCTCGCTGCCGTCTTTCTGCACCGGTTCGGATGCTTCCGCTTTTTCCGGGCTTTCTGCATCCGCTGCTGCCTTTCCGGCTTCTGCTTTCAGATACTCTTTGAGCTCTTCCGGGCTGGAGATCTGAATGTTGCGGTTTACTTTTGCATCGTATGTATCGGCTCTCATGATTTCGGAGAGATCGACACCGGTCGCCTCTTTCATCGACTCAAACAGCTTTGCCATCACCACCGGCACATTGCCCGCTACGGAGCCGATGCCGTTGTCTTCGCTTCCGCCGCCGATGATCGTAATCTTGTCGATCTGGCTGAGCGGCTCTGCGATCTTTCCGGCGATCTCCGGCAGAACCTTGATCATCATCTCTGCCATTGCGGCTTTGTTGTAGCGCTGGTAAGCCTCAGCTTTCTTCTCCATACCTTCGGCCTCTGCAAGTGCCTGGGCACGGATGGATGCGGCTTCCGCCTCACCTTTTGCCTTGATACCGAGTGCTTCCTGCTCCATCGCATAGCGCTGGGCTTCTGCCTGGGCTTTCTTTGCCTCCGCCTCGCGGATTTTTTCGAACTGGTCTGCCTCTGCGTCTTTCTGACGGCGGTACAAATCTGCCTCTGCCTGCTGCTGTTTTGCGTAACGCTCGGCCTCGGCTTTCTTCTTGACTTCTGCCTCGAGGGATTTCTCGGTTACTTCTACTTCTCTGGCACGGAGCTCAACCTCGCGCTCCTGACGGGCGATGTTCGCATTCGCGGAAGTGATTTCCAGCTCTTTTCTCTGCTGCTCTTCCTGAATCTTGTACGCTGCATCTGCCTCTGCCTTTTTGATATCGGACTCTTTTTTCAGCTCTGCCGACTTGATTGCCAGATCGTTGTTTTTCTTTGCGATCTCAGTCTCGGCAAGAACGCGCTCATCGTTCGCCTCTTTATTTGCACGCGCCTGGGCAATTTTGATTTCTTTCTCGGAATTGGCACGGGCGATCGCCGCGGATTTCTTGATTTTTACGATATTGTCGATACCGAGGTTTTCAATGACCTGATTGGAATCAACGAAATTCTGTACGTTGAAGCTGATGATGTCAAGTCCCATCGCAGCCAGGTCCGGTTCTGCATTTTCTTTGACCAGCTCCGCAAACTTCTGACGGTCGGAAACCATCTCTTCCAGACGCATCTTTCCAACGATCTCA
>ERZ773188.3860-NODE-3860-length-11968-cov-10.079241_pt1 | contig 11968 bp, 8 predicted proteins | sample MGYA00581011_ERZ773188 | MGnify/ENA primary metagenome ERZ773188 (study PRJEB29015, sample SAMEA2737798) | human gut metagenome | biome: human gut; feature: human-associated habitat; material: faeces | place: China | collected 2012 ...
GCAATCTGGAATGAATTTTGGCTACGTTACTGTGAACGGAGTGAACAGTAACGAATTGTTATATATTTTTTGGTGAGCATAAATATCGGGGGAGATTTATGCCGGAAGAAAGGAGTTTATATTTGTTTGCAAGTGTATTATCAGCTGCAATTTTTGGGGTGGAAGTATGCCCTGTGCAGGTAGAAGCTGATGTAAGTAACGGACTTCCTTCCTTTATCATGGTAGGATTTCCTTCTGCGCAGGTAAAGGAAGCGCAGGAACGGGTACGCACAGCCCTCAAGAATAATGGTTATCAGTTTCCACCAAAGAGAATTACCGTCAATTTTGCTCCTGCAGACATGAAGAAAGAGGGAGCCGGTTTTGATGTACCGGTGGCAGCAGCAGTGTTGGCTGCTTTTGAGATGATCAGCCCTCAGGTTGTCAGCAGAGTTATGATGGCAGGGGAGATCGGTCTGGACGGAGAAATCCATGGGATATCCGGAATCCTGCCGATTGTGTTGTGTGCAAGAAGTTTGGGCAGTCGTTTTTGCGTAGTTCCCTATGAGAATCTGAAAGAAGGAAGACTGATCAGGGATGTGCCGGTAGCAGGAGTAAAAAATTTACGGGAACTGGTCGAGTGTCTTAAGAATCCGGAACCCTATCTGAAGAGGGAAATACAGGAAGAAATTCCTTCTATTATAAATACAGATATGGGAATGGATTTTTCAGACATTGAAGGACAGGAAGGGGCAAAAAGAGCGGCGGAAATTGCAGTAAGCGGATTTCACAATCTTCTCCTTATCGGACCTCCGGGAACGGGCAAAACCATGCTTGCCAGAAGACTGCCGACGATCATGCCTGGGCTTGGCTTTGAAGAAAAGCTGGAGCTTACCAGAATTTACAGTATTGCAGGACTTCTTTCAAGAGAACATCCGCTGATCGATGAGCGACCATTTCGCAGCCCTCATCATACAAGTACTCCGCAGGCAATTGCAGGAGGCGGGCGTAATCCCAGACCCGGAGAAATCACTCTTGCGCATAAAGGTGTACTCTTTCTGGATGAAATGCCGGAATTTTCCAGAGCAAGTCTGGAACTTCTGCGACAGCCCATGGAGGATAAAGTGATCCAGATAGCCAGAGCAAGCGGAACTTATAACTTTCCGGCGGATTTTATGTTATGTGCAGCGATGAATCCCTGTCCCTGCGGTTATTATCCGGATTTAAACAGATGCACCTGTACAGCAGGTGAGATCACACATTATATGGGAAAGATCAGTCGCCCTCTTCTGGACAGAATTGATATCAGCACTGAGGTACCGCCGGTTTCTTTTTCACAGCTTCACTGTGGAAGAAAGGGAGAAAATTCCGCTGCTATCAGAAAAAGAGTGGAAAAAGTACAGAAGATCCAGGAAGAACGGTATAAAGATGAGAAAATAAATTTTAACGGGCAGCTGAAGAGCAGTCTGATCGATAAATTCTGCCCTCTTACAGACAGCGCATCCCGACTTCTGGCAAGAGCCTTTGAAAAAATCGCATTCAGTGCCAGATCCTATCACAGGATCCTGAAGGTAGCCAGAACAATTGCGGATATGGAAGGGGAAGAAATGATTGCCGGTCATCATATCGGAGAAGCACTTTCGTACAGGGCATTTGACAAAGATTCGGTCATAAAATAAAGGTCAGTGAGGTATTTTATATGGAAAGAACTGATGTGAAAAATAATCATACAGAAGAATACAGTACAGGTCAGATACGATGTATTGAGAAATCAGATCCGGAATATCCTCAGATAATGAAGCAGTATTCCTCCATGCCGGCAAAGCTTTATGTAAAAGGCAGACTTCCTGATCCTAAGAGAAGAACGGTGGCAGTGATCGGTGCCAGAATGTGCAGTCCTTATGGAAGGATGCAGGCATTCCGGTATGCGAAAGCGTTAAGTGTAGCTGGAGTCCAGATTATCAGCGGTATGGCACTTGGCATTGATTCAGAAGGACATAAAGGCGCACTGGAAGGAAAGATGCCTACATTTGCGGTGCTTGGAAGTGGTGTTGATGTATGCTATCCGAAATCTAACAGAAAACTCTATGAGAGGATCTTATGGGAAAATGGTGGGATCATCAGTGAATGTCCACTGGGTTCAGGACCTGTTTCCTGGCATTTCCCGGCGCGAAACCGGATCATCAGTGCTTTGTCAGACGCGGTTCTGGTAGTGGAAGCAAAAGAAAACAGCGGTTCGCTGATCACTGCGGGATTTGCACTGGAACAGGGAAAGATGGTCTATGCGATTCCGGGGGCAGTGACAGATGAACTCAGCAGAGGCTGTCATAAGCTGATCTACGACGGTGCAGGGATTGCATACTGTCCGGAAATTATGCTGGAAGAACTTGGAATTTCGATGGAAAAAGTAACACAAAACGGTGAAAAAAACAACTTGGGACTTGCAAGAGATTTGAATATGGTGTATAGTTGTCTCGATTTACGACCAAAAAATCCCGACTACATTGTGAGAAAAACAGGCTTTTCCCCGGCACAGGTAAGCAACTGTCTTGTGGAACTGACACTGCGGGGGCTCATAAGAGAGAGCGGGAGACATTATTATGTAAAAGACAGTTGACGATTTATGATTATTGTGCTTCACGTTTCTGCGGCGCAGGGCGATTTTCATATGTAACAATATCGCTGTCAGGCAATGTGCCCGTTCAGGGACACTGTGAAGAATAACAGATTACGACTAGGAGAGGTAGCATGGCGAAATATCTGGTGATAGTAGAATCACCTGCAAAAGTGAAAACAATAAAGAAATTTCTCGGTGCGAATTACGATGTGGAAGCTTCTAACGGACATGTCCGTGATTTCCCGAAGAGTCAGTTCGGAATTGATGTTGAGCATGATTTTGAACCCAAATATATAACGATCAGAGGAAAGGGAGAACTGCTTGCAAAGCTTCGCAAGGCTGCAAAGAAAGCAGACAAGATTTATCTTGCAACTGACCCTGACCGCGAGGGAGAGGCAATTTCCTGGCATCTGATGCAGGCATTAAAAGAAGATCCGAAGAAGATGCACAGGATTACCTTTAACGAGATTACCAAGACAGCAGTAAAATCATCGATCAAACAGGCCAGAGACCTGGATATGGATCTGGTAGATGCACAGCAGGCAAGACGTATGCTTGACCGTATGGTAGGTTATACCATCAGCCCGCTTCTCTGGGCAAAAGTCAAGAGAGGCTTAAGTGCGGGGCGCGTACAGTCTGTTGCGCTTCGTATCATCTGTGACAGAGAAGATGAGATCAATGCGTTTATTCCGGAAGAATACTGGAGCCTGGAGGGAGATTTTCAGGTGAAGGGTGAGAAGAAACCGCTGCAGGCGAAGTTCTATGGAACAGATAAAAAGATGGATATCCACAGCAAAGAGGAAATGGATAAACTTCTGGCCTCTCTGAAAGATAAAGAATATGAGATCAATGAAGTAAAGAAAGGCGAGAGGATCAAGAATGCACCGCTTCCCTTTACTACAAGTACCTTACAGCAGGAAGCAGCCAAGACCTTAAACTTTTCCACACAGAAGACAATGCGTCTGGCACAGCAGCTGTATGAAGGAATTGATATCAAAGGAAATGGAACGGTAGGTGTGATCTCTTATCTGCGTACAGATTCCACCCGAATCTCGGAGGAAGCAGATGCTGCTGCAAGAGAATATATCACTGCTCAGTACGGAGAGGATTATGTTTCAAAGTCTGAGAAAGCTGTGAAAAAGGGACAGAAGATCCAGGATGCTCACGAAGCGATCCGTCCTACAGACATCAGCCGTACACCGGCTGTACTGAAGGAATCTCTTTCAAGAGATCAGTTCAGACTGTATCAGCTTATCTGGAGACGTTTTGCGGCCAGCAGAATGGCTCCTGCAAAATACGAAACAACATCTGTCAAGATTGGTGCAGACCAGTATATTTTTACAGTCTCTGCCTCCAAGATCATATTTGACGGATTTATGTCTGTATACACAGATGAAGAGGACCAGAAAAAAGGAAATGTTCTGAATCAGAGTCTTGAAAGAGGAATGAAGCTTAGTCTTAAGGAACTGAAACCAGAACAGCATTTCACGCAGCCGCCTGCACATTATACAGAGGCATCTCTGGTCAAGACTATGGAAGAACTGGGGATCGGACGTCCAAGTACCTATGCGCCGACGATCACAACGATCATCAGCCGCCGTTATGTTGCAAAAGAACAGAAGAACCTGTATGTTACAGAGTTGGGGGAAGTTGTCAATAATATTATGAAACAGGCTTTCCCGAGTATTGTAGATGTAAACTTCACTGCGACTATGGAAGGGCTTCTGGACTGTGTGGCAGCAGGAACTGTAAAGTGGAAGACAGTAGTAAGCAACTTCTATCCGGATCTGAAGAAGGATGTAGATGCTGCAGAGGAAGAACTTGAAAAGGTTGATATTCAGGATGAAGTGACAGATGTGATCTGCGAAAACTGTGGCAGACATATGGTGATCAAATATGGTCCTCATGGACGATTCCTTGCATGTCCGGGATTTCCGGAATGCAAAAATACCAAACCATATTTTGAGAAGATCGGGGTGGCATGTCCGAAATGTGGAAAAGAGATTGTGCTTAAGAAAACCAAAAAAGGACGTAAGTACTACGGATGTGAGGATAATCCGGATTGTGATTTCATGTCCTGGCAGAAACCATCAGCAAAGAAATGCCCGAAATGTGGAAGCTATATGGTGGAAAAGGGGAATAAGCTTGTCTGCAGCCAGGAGACATGTGGATATGTAGAGGCAAAGGACGAGAAAGAATAATAACGGATTGTAAATGTTATAAATGGGACTGTTGCAGCAGTTGAAAATGAATTTCATTAATGCAACAGTTCCGTTTTTTGTCTTACAGTCAGTGACTTTCTGACTTTTTGTCTTCAATCCTTTGAATTTTTGATGATGATATTTATTGAATAATATTATAAAAGGAATCTATTTTCAGAAAAGCAAAAATAAATAAAAAAATAGTAAAATTTGTCTTGTAATTTGACTTTAAAACGTGTAAAATCAAAGTATCAGTAATGTTAATGACCATGTGTGTCTGAATCTTCCTTGCGAGCAAAAGAAAGTGACTGCTCATTTATGAAATAATGACAGAAAGATTTCGGATATGTACAGGGTGAAAGGAGGACAATATGAGTGTTCAGCTGCTGGATAGAACAAGAAAAATTAATAAACTTCTGCATAACAGCAGTTCCAGCAAAGTGGTATTTAATGACATCTGTCAGGTTCTGATGGAGACACTGAGTTCCAACATTCTGGTTCTCAGTAAAAAAGGAAAGGTTCTGGGTGTCAGTTTATGCCCGGGAGTAGAGGAGATCACTGAACTGATCGAGGACAAGGTTGGCGGATATGTAGATTCCCTGTTAAACGAGAGATTTCTGGGTGTCCTGTCAACAAAAGAGAATGTAAATCTTCAGACACTGGGATTTGAACATGTATCAAGCAGTTATCAGGGAATCATTAATCCGATAGATATTGCAGGGGAACGACTGGGTACTGTATTTATGTATCGTTATGAGAAACCATATGACATTGAAGATATTATTGTCAGTGAATATGGAACAACCGTTGTAGGGCTTGAGATGATGAGAGCGGTTCATGAAGAGAATGCTGAGGAGGACAGAAAGCAGCAGGTAGTGAAATCTGCGTTTAATACTTTATCTTTCTCCGAACTGGAGGCAATCATCCATATTTTTGATGAACTTGACGGAGATGAGGGAATCCTGGTTGCAAGTAAGATCGCAGACCGCGTGGGAATCACCAGATCTGTTATCGTAAACGCTTTGAGGAAGTTTGAAAGTGCCGGTGTGATCGAATCCAGATCTTCCGGTATGAAAGGAACCTACATTAAAGTGCTGAATGAAGTCATTTTTGATGAACTGGAAGAGATTAAAGCTCAGAGAAATAAGAAATCCTGATATAGAAGCTTCCATAAATAATGAATGCAAGAAGGCTGTCTGCTGTATGGTGGACGGTCTTTTTATTATGTTACAAGAATTATAGCAAGCCTCTTAATTAATGTATTTGAAGACAATTCAACTGAGTGTGAAAGACAAGGAAGATATGACAAAATTATTTGTAAATTAAGAAAACAAAAGAAAAAAAGAGAATATATAAGTAAAAAAGAGAATATAGATTATTTCATAATGATAAAAGCACTTGCGAAATCGACTCATTTTCAATAATATAAGGACAGTGATTAGCACTCGAAGTAAATGAGTGCTAGCAAAAAACGGCAGAATTAGACAGAGTGCCGAAACAGTTACCGGATATTTTGCAATAACGGAAAGAGTACGGTAACAGGAAAGCTTTAGTTGGAGAATAAAGGAGGATATAGATCATGACATTAGTACCTTTAGGTGACAGAGTTGTATTAAAACAGGTTGAAGCAGAAGAAACAACAAAATCCGGAATCGTTCTTCCGGGACAGGCACAGGAGAAACCACAGCAGGCAGAAGTTGTAGCTGTAGGACCTGGCGGAGTTGTTGACGGCAAAGAAGTAAAAATGGAAGTAGCTGTAGGTGATAAAGTTATCTACTCCAAATATTCAGGAACAGAAGTAAAAATGGATGGCACAGAATACATTATCGTAAAACAGAATGATATTCTTGCAATTGTTAAATAAGCAATATCAAAATAGAAAACATAAATGAAGATACTTATAAGATAATATTTACAGGATGTAACATGAAATACCGGCTAAGTATCAGAAAGAATTCATAGAGATCAAAATTTGAATCAGGAGGTCATATTATCATGGCAAAAGAAATTAAATTCGGCGCAGAAGCCAGAGCAGCTCTTGAAGCTGGTGTAAATAAATTAGCTGATACAGTAAGAGTAACATTAGGACCGAAAGGAAGAAACGTAGTTCTTGACAAACCATACGGTGCTCCGCTTATCACAAACGACGGTGTTACAATCGCAAAAGAAATTGAACTGGAAGACGGATTTGAAAACATGGGCGCACAGCTGATCAAAGAAGTTGCTTCCAAAACAAACGATGTAGCAGGTGATGGTACAACAACAGCTACTGTTCTTGCACAGGCTATGGTTCACGAAGGAATGAGAAACCTGGCAGCAGGCGCTAACCCGATCATCCTCAGAAAAGGAATGAAGAAAGCTACAGATGTAGCTGTAGAAGCAATCAAGAACATGAGCCAGACAATCAGCGGCAAGAAACAGATCGCAAACGTTGCATCTATTTCCGCAAGCGATGAGACTGTTGGACAGTTAGTAGCAGATGCTATGGAAAAAGTTTCCAAAGACGGCGTTATCACCATCGAGGAGTCCAAGACCATGCAGAACGAGCTGGAGCTGGTAGAAGGTATGCAGTTCGACCGTGGATATATCTCCGCTTACATGTGTACCGATATGGAGAAAATGGAAGCCGTTCTCGACAATCCATATATCCTGATTACCGATAAGAAACTGTCCAACATTCAGGAAGTTCTTCCGCTGCTGGAGCAGATCGTACAGAGCGGCGCAAGACTGCTGATCATCGCTGAGGACGTAGAGGGCGAGGCTCTCCAGACACTCGTGATCAACAAACTGCGCGGAACCTTCAACGTAGTAGCTGTCAAAGCACCGGGATACGGCGACAGAAGAAAAGCAATGCTCGAGGATATCGCAATCCTGACCGGCGGCCAGGTGATCTCCGAGGAAGTTGGTCTGGAATTAAAAGACGCTACTCTGGAAATGCTCGGACGTGCAAAATCTGTTAAAGTTCAGAAAGAGAACACCGTTATCGTTGACGGTGCCGGCGCAAAAGATGCCATCGCAGCAAGAATCGGCCAGATCAGATCCCAGATCGAGGAGACCACTTCTGAGTTCGATAAAGAGAAACTGCAGGAGAGACTGGCTAAAATGGCAGGCGGCGTAGCTGTTATCCGTGTAGGTGCAGCAACCGAGACCGAGATGAAAGAAGAAAAACTCCGTATGGAGGATGCTTTAAATGCAACGAGAGCAGCCGTAGAAGAGGGTATCATCGCAGGCGGCGGTTCTGCATACATCCATGTAACAACACAGCTTGCAGAGCTGATTGACAGCCTGGACGGCGACGAGAAGATCGGTGCAAGAATCGTACAGAAAGCACTCGAGGCTCCTCTGTTCCACATCGTAACAAACGCAGGTCTGGAAGGCGCTGTTGTGATCAACAAAGTAAAAGAGTCCAAAGTAGGTGTTGGATTTGATGCATACAACGAAGAGTATGTAGACATGATCCAGGCTGGTATCCTTGATCCGGTTAAGGTTACCAGAAGCGCACTGCAGAACGCTACCAGCGTTTCCGCAACCCTGCTGACCACCGAGTCCGTAGTTTCCACCATCAAAGAGCCGGCTCCGGCTATGCCGGCAGGCGCAGACGGCGGAATGGGAATGATGTAATTTCCGGGATAAAAATGTCTGGTAAAACAAAATAAGAAAACCGGCTGGCAAAGACCGTAGCGGAACATGGGTTCCGAAGTCCTGTCTTTGCCGGCCGGTTTTTTAGTGGAAAGTTTTTCTTCCATTTCGCATGGCTCTGAATCGTTACAAAAAATTTCAGAAAGTTTTCATGCTTTCGCCGGGCGGCGTATATGGACGCTTCCGGCGTTTTATGCTATACTGATTTGTAGGATGTTGGGGGAAATACAACAAAGGAGAAGAAACACACATGGCAAGTCGTTATGAATCCGACATGACAAGGAAGGAGAAGATGCAGCTCGAAAAAGAGAAGCTGTCGAAAATGAATTTTAAAGAGAAACTGGCCTATATCTGGGAATACTACAAGGCTGTCATTTTCGGCATCATCGCTGTTATCTTCATCATCGGCACGATTGTGAATATCCATGAAAATGCGAAGTATTATGACCTCGTGAGCATTGCCGTAGTGGATTACGCAGGACTGCAGGATGTAAGTCCGATCGAGGAGGACCTAAAAGAAGCGCTCGGAACCGGAGATAAGTACGAAAAGGTAAGCATCGATACGAGCTACAGCTTCGGTGAAAACCTGGAAAACGCGGATTACAACACGCTGATGAAATTCACAGCCGTGATTGCCGCACAGAGCATGGATGTTCTGATCTGTTCACAGGCCGTGTACGACAACTACAGCAAAGACGATTATTTTCTGGATCTGTCCACACTGTTTGACGAAGCGACGTGTGAGAAGTACGGGATAAAGGCGGGAGATACCTGCCTCGATATTTCCAAGCTGAAGAAATACCAGGATATGGGCCTTACGTACTATGAGCCGTGTTACCTGACCGTTGTGGTCAACTCCAAGAACACGGACAATGCAGCAAAACTGATCGAATATCTTGAGGAGGATGGAGTAAATGAGTGATCTGTACACAGAAGTGCTGGTGAAAAAACAGCAGACAGGAAAAGACAAGGCGATCAAAGGAGTTCTGATCTTCTTTACCGTTCTTTTTGCAGCCGCAGGAATTATGATGAATCCGCTGATTCTGCTTCTTGCGCTGGTACTTGGAATCGTAGACTATATTTTTATCCCGAAGCTTTCGGTAGAGTTTGAGTATCTGTACGTCAACGGCGAGCTCGACATCGACCGTATCTATTCGCAGTCAAGAAGAAAAAGAGCCGCAAGCTATGAGCTTTCCAACATGGAAATCCTGGCTCCGTACCAGTCCCATCAGCTCGATTCCTACAAAAACAATCAGAGCATCAAACGTTACAACTATTCCTCCGGAATCGAAGGACAGGGCCACAAACCGTATGCATTTGTGATCTCCAAGGACAACACAATGCAGATGGTGATCTTCGAACCGGATGAAGTGATGTTAAAAGATATCCGCAACCGCGCACCAAGAAAAGTATTTATGGATTGACAGCTTTTTTGTTTTGTGTTAAATTAGGTGATAAATCAAAAAGACTTAAGAAGAAAGGAAGATAAGAAAATGGGTACAATTATTGGTGATGGTATTACCTTCGATGATGTGCTTCTGGTTCCGCAGTATTCTGAAGTAACCCCAAACATGGTAGATCTGACTACGCATCTGACCAAGAAGATCAAGCTGAACATCCCGATGATGAGCGCCGGCATGGATACGGTTACAGAACACCGTATGGCAATTGCCATGGCACGTCAGGGAGGAATCGGTATTATCCACAAGAATATGTCGATTGAGCAGCAGGCAGAAGAAGTAGACAAAGTAAAACGTTCTGAGAACGGTGTTATCACCGATCCGTTCTATCTGTCTCCGGAGCACACCCTGGAAGATGCCAATAATCTGATGGCAAAATTCCGTATTTCCGGTGTCCCGATTACCGAGAACGGAAAACTGGTTGGTATTATTACAAACCGTGATCTGAAGTTTGAAACTGATTTCACCAAGAAAATCAAAGAGTCCATGACCAGCGAAAACCTGATCACTGCAAAAGTAGGCGTTACGCTGGACGAGGCAAAAGCAATCCTTGCAAAATCCAGAAAAGAAAAACTTCCGATTGTCGATGACGATTTCAACCTCAAAGGTCTGATCACCATCAAAGATATCGAGAAAACCATCAAGTACCCATTGTCCGCCAAGGATGAGCAGGGACGTCTGCTCTGCGGTGCCGCAGTCGGCATCACGGCAAACGTGCTCGATCGTGTCGATGCGCTGGTAAAAGCACATGTAGACGTGATCGTCATCGACTCCGCTCACGGACATTCCGCAAATATCTTCAAAACACTTCGTCTCATCAAAGAGCATTATCCGGATCTGCAGGTAATCGCCGGAAACGTGGCAACCGCAGAGGCAACAAGAGACCTGATCGCAGCCGGAGCAGACGCTGTTAAAGTCGGTATCGGACCTGGTTCTATCTGTACGACCCGTGTCGTTGCAGGTATCGGTGTTCCACAGATCACAGCTGTTATGGACTGCTATGAAGTAGCTAACCGCTATGGTATCCCGATCATCGCAGATGGCGGAATCAAATACTCCGGAGATATCACCAAGGCGATCGCAGCAGGAGCCAATGTCTGCATGATGGGAAGCATCTTTGCAGGATGCGATGAGAGCCCGGGAACATTCGAACTTTATCAGGGACGTAAATACAAAGTATACCGTGGTATGGGATCTATCGCAGCCATGGAGAACGGCAGCAAGGACCGCTACTTCCAGCAGGATGCGAAGAAACTCGTTCCGGAAGGTGTAGAAGGACGTGTAGCATACAAGGGACATGTTGAGGACACTGTATTCCAGCTTATGGGCGGTCTTCGTTCCGGTATGGGATACTGTGGAGCAGAAACCATTGAGAAGCTTAAGACAACCGGAAAATTCATCAAGATCTCCGCTGCATCCCTCAAAGAATCTCATCCGCACGACATCCACATCACCAAGGAAGCTCCTAACTACAGCGTGGATGAATAAAAATAGAATGCGGCAGAAAAGAGGAGAACATCATGTCGACAGTTGAGTTTGACAAAAGAAAGTACAGTACAGATAGTGAATACATGATACAGAATCTCAAGGAGAAGAAAAATCTGGAGAAATGGCAGAAGCTTCTGTGTCAGGCAGTAAATGTATTTGCATGCTTTGTAGACTGCGATGGGACTCCTCTCACAGCCCTTTCCGGCAATCCTGATGAAGCAGCAAGGCTGATGAAGGCCATTGATCAGGAACAGCTGCAGAATATGCTTACGAGAGTATGTGAAAGCACACTTGAGGATCAGGCAATTGAAGAGACAGGGTATTCCAACCTGCGCATGGCAGTGATCACTGCCAGGGCGTTTGGAAGACCTGTTCTTAACTGGGTGATCTTTGGTGTGCTTTCTGATGACTTTGAGGAAGAAGAGAATGACAGGCCAGGACTGCTCGGCTTTGAATCCATGATCACAGCGAGGGCATTTAACCGCGTGATCGATGCCGTCAGCGAGTTTTCGAGGGATCTGGTCAGCAGTGCAGCCCATACGCTGAATGCAGAAGCAGAGAGCCGGAGAAGCCAGTATTCGGCCAAG
>ERZ773188.3867-NODE-3867-length-11957-cov-3.026634_pt1 | contig 11957 bp, 9 predicted proteins | sample MGYA00581011_ERZ773188 | MGnify/ENA primary metagenome ERZ773188 (study PRJEB29015, sample SAMEA2737798) | human gut metagenome | biome: human gut; feature: human-associated habitat; material: faeces | place: China | collected 2012 ...
ACGTTTCTGAAATGTCTTGGTCACAGCACTTGCGTTCGGCTCAGGACTTCATGAAGGTGGGCGACGAGGTAGAGGCAGTAGTTCTTACACTCGACCGCAAAGAGCGCAAAATGTCGCTCGGCATCAAGCAGCTCAAGGCTGACCCATGGGCAAACATCGAGGAGAAATATCCTGTTGGCTCTAAGCACACTGCAAAAGTGCGCAACTTCACTAACTTCGGCGTATTCGTTGAGTTGGAAGAGGGTGTTGACGGCTTGATCCACATCTCTGACCTTTCTTGGACTAAGAAAATCAAACACCCGAGCGAGTTCACTCAGATCGGTGCCGACATCGACGTTCAAGTTCTCGAAATTGACAAGGACAACCGCCGCTTGAGCCTCGGCCACAAGCAGCTCGAAGAGAATCCTTGGGACGTATTCGAAACTATCTTCACTGTAGGCAGCATCCACGAGGGTACTATCGTTGAAATGCTCGAAAAGGGTGCGGTTATCGCATTGCCTTACGGCGTTGAAGGATTCGCTACTCCTAAGCACCTCGTTAAGGAAGACGGAACTCAGGCTCAGGTTGACGAGAAGCTGAACTTCAAGGTTATCGAGTTCAACAAGGACTCTAAGCGCATCATCCTCTCTCACAGCCGCATCTTCGAAGATGAAGCTCGTGCAGAAAAGGCTGAGGCTAAGAAAGCCGCTAAGAAAGCAAAAGTTGCAGAAGAGGCTCCTGTAATGAGCACTCCTATCGAGAAAACTACTCTCGGCGACATCTCTGCTCTCGCAGCCCTCAAGGAAAAACTCGCTAAGGAAGGCAAGTAATCCTCGAGAATACAATTCATAAGAAAAGCCGCATCCTCAAAGGGTGTGGCTTTTTTATGCTTATTTAGACGCCTGCATTCACACTCCGCGGCAGGCATTACCTTTTTATTTTGAAACAATTTCCTTCCTTACAACTTTTCCTAAATGGAGCACGGCAATCCACAGGCATAGTTTCCCCGTTGGAGAGAAGCACACGTTGTCTGATTCATCAAAATCAAAGCGGACGACATTACCAGACTTGTCAGTTTCCGCCTCAAATGTTATGTCGACAACTTCCACCAATGCCGTGTCACGCTTTTTATTGTAGCCGACTGCAAGATTCAGATAACACCAGTTCTTAGGGATCAATGGACAGACTCCATTGTTGTAGATGTTCAGATCGTCTTCACATTGATATTTCGACAGCTCCTCATCAGAAATCGCGTCACTAAACATCACGCTGCCGTCATCTTCCGTCTTGACATACTTTTTGTAAGTAGAATATTTTACCTCTCTATATTCTTCCGTTTTTGTACCTGCGATTATCTGGTCAAAGTACACTTGTTTAATCACAAGATACAGAGTGTTGCTATTGTCTGGTTCTGGCAATTCACACCCTTTCTTGACACATTTCTCTTCCTCCACATCCGGCTCTTCATCTTCAAGATTGCTTTCAAACGGCAGAACGGCAACAACTTCCTCCGGCAACAGTTTCAAAAGAGAATCGGGCAAGAATTCCTCCAACTCAACCTCATCGTCGCCATAAAGCGCATCTTTCCGTTTGCCCAACTTTGAGATAGCATCTTCGTACACTGACGACGTAATTCGGTTATATATTTTGCTCGGGACACAGACAAGCTCACCCGTCTGATATTCAACATCGCTTAATATGTATTTTGCAATTTCCGGAATCTGCCTGTCTGTAATTTTAACCAAAGCAACATCTTGCAAAATCACATTGCCATCACGTCTAACACAGTATCCTACTTCTATATTCTTCATAACATTAGAATTTTATATTGTTTATATATCTTTTACAAAGATAGTGCAAAAACTATCCACAATTGTCTATTTCTGTTCTTTCGGCTTACGGTCAAAGTATGGACTTTTCGACGAGGCACTGAGTGCGATGGCTATGGTCTGCGAGCATCCAGGAAGCCACGGCAACGTTTCCGACGCCCAACCAGCAGAAAACAGCACACGGGTGTCAATCCGGAGATCGGCGGCAACAGAGCAGGCAGAGCCTATGGCAATGCCCACATCGATGGAATTGAGGGCACACGGATTCTGCGCTGGATTCTGCCCACAGGCTGAATAACCGCAATAACCGCAATTAAGACCCTGCGTGTGACGGCGCGTGCCAATGAGTATCACTGCCTCGCCCTGAAGAATATTGTCTGCGTCGCGAAGCAGGAATTTGAAGCCAGTCTCCTCGCTGCGTCGGCGCATAGCCTCCGCCAGTTTCTCCAAATCCTCGCGCTCCTCTACAAGTGCTATCTCAATGATGTCCACACCCTTTGCCTTGGGAGCGGTGCGGGCAGCCGTCATCATACGGTGTGCCGCCTCAACCACCGACTGGTGGCGTAAATCGCGTTCGTTGATAATCATATTGCGTTGTTTTTGGGCTTAATTTTTGCAAAAAGTGTGTCGATACGGTCGTTCACACGCAGCAGGCGGAACAGACGGTCGCGCACGGAATCGATGGCTATACAGGCAAAGAAAATGCCCACCGTCGACGCCACAAGCATAGGCACAAACGCCCATGAGTGAAGCCATGAATGCACATCGAGCCAGTCGTGCCACAACAGGCGGCGCACGTAGATGTTGTCGTGGATAAGATACACGCCAAACGTCAACGGCGCTATGCGCACCAGGAAGCGCACCAGCCACGTGTCGGGCCCTTATAGCGCGCTGTCCAGAGAAACAGCATCAGTGCAGCGATGAAAAGGATGCCGTTGTTGTCGTGATAGTCAGCCATCATCGGCGACGACCACACCCCGTAGTGCACGAACGTTTTCACAAGGAATATCGCAGCCAGCACTATCGCCACAAGGAAATACAGTTTGCCGAAATGGTTTACGCCTTCGTGGTTGAAATGCAGTCTGATGTAGCCACCCACATAAAACAGGAATACGAACCACAGCAGCGAATTGTTGCCGCTCATCTGGTCGCCGAGAAGGAAATCGAAATTGATTACCGCCATCACTCCGAGCATCACAAGATACTGCCGGCGTGTCAACGCCTGCGCGACGATGGCGAGGAACGGAGCCAATGCCACAAGCGCCACATAGCGGGTGCCAAACCAATAGCGGTTGAAATATATCGGCATAAGCGACTTCCCGAAATCGTCCCATCCAAGACGCAGATTTGAGCAAAGCAGGAAGACGAAGAACAACAGCACCGAATAAAAGACTATCGGCGCCCACGTCTTCGGTATCTTTTCCCACTTTGGAGATGTCTGATGTATGATGAAATAACCCGTTATCAGGATATAGCAATTGGTCGACACTTTCGCAAGGCAACCTATCATCTCCATCGAACAAAGGTTGAAAAGCGACGGGATGTCGGAAGTGATGCCGTCGGGCTTCTGCCCCACTCCGTGCATCAGGAAATGCCACACGACGATGAGAAACATCGCCACCACCCTCAATATCTCAAAACTCGGATTCCGTTTTTTTGCCATTATTTATTTTTATCTTTTTCGTTCATTAGGATTCACATATTGCCCATGCCGCACAGTGTGTCTGCCATACTGGATGGCAAATCCCGGGCAATGGTGCAAACAGCGCAGACACAATGTGCATTGCGACTTGACCCACACAGGCTTGCCGTCGCGCATCTCTATCGCCGACGACGGGCATCGGTCGGCACAAAGTCCGCAACCGGCACAACGGTCTGCCATCAACTGGAAATGCCGCGTCTGCCGCTGGCTCCCGTAGGTGGCATGATAAACACCAGCAATCACATGCGGTATTCTCATCCTTTCTGCGTTTCCGTCCTTGCAGTCTACAATTCTATCTATCATTGCGTTTATCTCCTTTTCGGCCGACGCCTCGCGACGGCGGCACTTCTCCTTGTCGGTCAGATTGAACAAAGGTGTCCACGTGTCCACCATACGCACCGACAGATAGGAGTCAACAGTGACACCCCTATTTCTCAACGCCTTGCGAGCCATCCAACCAGTCTGTCCGGTCGACGTGCCGTAGGTGGCGACGGTATAGACAAAGCAACGCCCCGCATCCGCAAGTGTCAACGCTTCGAAAAACTCCGCCACAATCGCCGGCAAGCCCCAGAAATGCACTGGAAACACAAAGCCCACACGACGCTCCTTCGAGGCGTCGAAATCAAAACGGCGGCGTGCCACACATTCCGCAATCGAAGACACCCCGTCGCCTGTCGCAGCGGCTATGCGGCGCGCCACATACTCGCTGTTGCCAGTTCCTGAGAAATAGAATATCATTAATCTACGCCTATTTTTTTGCAAATATACGCATAAAGACGTAACTTTACACTAAAGATTTTGCATTATGGTAAAGAAGACATTTGAAGTTACCGATATGAGTTGCGTGGTCTGCGCCAGCAATGTGGAGCGCACCGTGCAGGCCCTGAAAGGCGTCGGCATCGCGAAAGTGAATTTCGCCGCCAACGAATTGACAGTGCATTTCGATCCAAGAATAATCAACATACAGCAAATAAAGGCCGCCGTGGAGGCTGCCGGTTACGGCCTTGTGACCGACGGCGACATCGACGAGGAAGAATTGCGCCGCGAAAAGTATCGAAGCCACATCATCCGCCTTGCAGCGGCATGGGCAGCCGCCATAGCCGTCATGTCGATTTCGACGACATCGCTCGGCACACAAGCCACATGGCGATGGGCAACAGCCATAATTGCAACCGTTTCGCTCGCCTACTGCGGACGGCGATTCTACGAAAGGGCTTGGCAGATGGTCAAGCAACGCTCGGCAAATATGGACACGCTCGTTGCTCTCAGCACAGCATCGGCATGGGTGTTCAGCATATTCCAGATAGCGTTTCCCGACTTTGCCGCCAAGCACGGCATGGGAAACCACGTATATTTCGACTCCGCGACGATGATTGTGGCGTTTGTGCTGACAGGGCGGCTGCTCGAGGAAAAGGCCAAAAACAGCACATCGTCTGCCATCCGCTCGCTTATCGACTTGCAACCATCCAACGCAACCGTGCTCGACGACTGCGGAGGCTCGCGCCTTGTCGACATCAAAGACATCCACGCCGGCGACATCGTCCTCGTGAAGCCGGGCGGCAGAATCCCTGTCGACGGAACGGTGAGTCAAGGCGACACCTATGTTGACGAGAGTATGCTGACAGGCGAACCTATGCAGGTGGCAAAACATAAAGGCGACAAGGTGTTTGCCGGAACAATCAACAAGAACGGCGCCATCACCGTCTGCGTCACTGCCGACGCCGACACCACCCTGCTGGCACGCATTGTCGATTCCGTGCGCGACGCTCAGGGCAGCAAGGCTCCCGTGCAAAGAGTTGCCGACGTGATAAGCCGTTATTTCACCTATGTGGTGGTCACCTTTGCCGCAATCACTCTTATAGGATGGATTATCGCAGGAGGAAGTGTGGCGACAGCCGTAATCTGCGCGGTGTCGGTGCTTGTAATCGCATGCCCGTGCGCTCTCGGACTCGCCACGCCAACAGCCATCACCGTGGGTATCGGCAAAGCCGCCGAGCATCACATTCTCATCAAAGACGCAACCGCCCTTGAACGCATCTGCAAGGCTACCGACATCGTGCTCGACAAAACCGGCACCATAACCGAAGGCAAACCGATTGTGGTTTCCGCAAAGATTTCAGCCGACGCCACCGACGAGGATCTCGGGGTGATGCTCGCCGCCGAAAAGCAGTCGGAACATCCACTTGCCGGTGTGCTTGTGGCTTCGCTCGAAGACCGCGGCATCACGCCTTCCAATACCGACAAATTCGCGGCAATCGTGGGAAAAGGTGTGGAAGCTCACCACAACGGACAGCTCTACTGGGTGGGAAGCGAGCTGATGGCACACGAACGCAACGTTAAGAATTCCGACATAAAAGCCAACGCCCACGGCGGCACAACCATCTATTTCGGCTGTGGCAACCGCCTGCTCGCGGTGTTTGTGCTTGCCGACATGGTCAAGGAAACTTCCGCACCGGCAATCGCCTCGCTGAAACGGCTCGGTCTGAGGGTGTATATGCTCACTGGCGACAACAACGCCTCTGCCGCAAGAGTGGCTGAGGAAGTGGGTGCTACGGGCTTCAAGGCCGAGATGCTGCCCGACGACAAGGAAAAATATATCCTCGACATGCAACACCGCGGACGCATCGTGGCAATGGCAGGCGACGGCATCAACGACTCCTCTGCGTTGGCACGTGCCGATGTGTCGATAGCCATGGGCAACGGAACCGATATTGCAATTGAGACAGCGATGGTGACCCTGCCGACGTCCGACCTGCAGATGCTGCCGCGCGTTGTGCGTCTGTCGAAGAAAACGATGCGCATCGTGCATCAGAACCTTTTCTGGGCATTCATCTACAACATTATCGGGCTGCCGGTTGCCGCCGGACTGTTCGGCATAATGCTCGACCCTATGTGGGCAAGCGCCGCAATGGCGGTAAGTTCGGTGACGGTGGTGCTCAACAGTCTGCGTCTTAAATTGGTGAAAGTAAAATAATAAAGCAATGAAACGTACGATTGCAACATTGGCAATGCTGCTGTGCATGGTTTCGCTCCAGGCACAGACGCTGCTCATCTATGGCGGCAGCGACCATGATGTGTTTCTCGGAAAGCTGAACGCCGACTGCTACGACAGCGAGTCGATATGGAATGAATACGGGACCTACGGAAGCAAATACAGCAGCAAGTCTATCTGGAACGAATACGGTACCTACGGGAGTGAGTACAGCAGTTACTCGCCTTGGAACGAGTATGCCTCAACGCCTCCGGTTGTTGTCGACTCGCGCGGCAATTTCTATGGCTATCTGACAGCAAACGAATTCATCTCCCAACGCTACTCCTCAAGATTGGTCGATTTCATATGCCGCCACTACAAGCAAATACGTGACGACCTGAGCAGTTGGTACAACGAACTGTTCTGACCGCTACTGCCAACATAAAATCCTTTGTGCCGTTTCTTCGTTAGAAATATTACTTTTTAGACAACAAAGTTATGCCAAAATACACAGATAAAAAAGTATTTAGCAAACGAATTCTGTGTAATCACGAAATGGTTTTTATTCCGCTAAAGCACTAAAAACCCGTATCTTAGCCACGCATCAACAACCATCAACTCATAACATCAGGGGCATACCACCATAGCAATAGCGTACCCCTGATGCTTGTGTGGAAACGTGCTTGATCCTTTGTCAAAAGGTTCCGATTGGCAAAAGAAACATTCCATATTCTTTGTCAATCAACGAGTTCCATTCATTGTCACCGTGATGTTTCTAACGAAGAAACCTCACAGATGACGAAACCGATTGACAATAAGAACGATAGACTATCCATCCTGTCGCATTACGCTCATAATTACGGAAGCATACACTGCAAACCGTTTGATAAAGCAGCATCAGTCCATCTTCCCCCTCTCGCAGCTGACAGCGACATTGCAGCAGAACCATTACAGGACTCTCTTTTCAGTGATTTCTTTTCTGCCCCGTTTCTCCCAACCGAAAAGCCTAAGTTTACGTTTATCGACCTATTCGCAGGAATTGGAGGCTTCCGAATGGCAATGCAACGACTCGGAGGCAAATGCGTTTTCTCTTCAGAATGGGACGAGCAAGCAAAGCGTACATATTTCGCCAACTATGGTGAATATCCATTCGGCGACATCACAAAAGAAGAAACAAAGGCATTCATCCCCGACGATTTCGACATTTTGTGCGCAGGATTTCCATGTCAAGCCTTTTCGCTGGCTGGAAAACGGCTCGGTTTTGAGGAAACCCGAGGCACTTTGTTTTTTGATGTAGCCGAAATTCTACGAAGGAAACGCCCAAAAGCTTTTTTTCTGGAAAACGTAAAAGGTCTGTTAATCCACGATAAAGGACACACTATTGAAACAATACTCAACGTATTGCGGAATGATTTGGACTATTACGTTCCCGACCCTCAGATTGTAAATGCAATGCATTTCGGAGTGCCGCAACATAGGGAACGCGTCTATATTGTAGGCTTCAGAAAAGACCAATGCACCGATGGCTTCTCATACCCTCAACCAACCGACAACAGCAAAACATTCGCAGACATAAAAGAAGAAAAAGAAGTATCTGTAAAGTATTATTTGTCAACCCAATACATCAAAACCCTAATCGCTCACAAAGAGCGCCATTCCGCCAAAGGAAACGGATTTGGATATGAAATCATTGCTGACAATCAGGTGGCAAACGCCATTGTAGTCGGCGGTATGGGACGGGAGCGAAACCTCGTCATCGACAATCGCCTGACAAATTTTACTCCGATAACAAAAATCAAAGGCGAAGTAAACCGCGATGGAATCCGACGCATGACACCGCGCGAATGGGCGCGGCTGCAAGGATTTCCCGACAATTTTATAATCTGCGTTGCCGACGCGTCCGCATATAAGCAATTCGGCAACTCCGTTGCCGTTCCAGCAATACAAGCCACTGCTTCGGAGATTATCAAGCACATAGTCACAACCAAAAGCAAACGTTATGGAACTAAGAGGTAACCGTGGCGAATGGAGTGAGCTATACGCTCTTCTGAAATTGCTTGCCGACGGACGGCTGTATTGTGGAGACGCCAGCCAAAATCGACAGGATGACCGTTTTTTCCCAATTCTTAAAATTTTCAGAAACGACCAAATCGACCGTACCGCATATACTGTAAATGCCGCAAAAAAAGAAATCCTTGTGTCGAGAACCAACGATTGCACCATCGACGTTTCCCAAGAAGAAATGCAAACAAAGGCACATTCCATTTTAAATGTCATAAAAACGCATACCGGCACATTTGACATTCCTGAGATACACAATTTTCTTGAACGGATTGACTGCAAAACAATCAAAGCCAAGTCGACCGACAAGGCCGACATAAGAATTGTTATCCACGACCTCAACACTGGCTCAAAGCCAGAATTAGGCTACAGCATCAAATCTAAATTAGGCGGTAATTCGACCTTGATAAACGCCAACAAAGACAACACCAACTTCATTTATCAAGTAATCAATGTCGACCATTCTCAAATGTCGGAATTCAACAAGTTAGGCAAGTTCGGGGCAAAATTCAATTACTTAGAAGAAATCGGGGCAAAACTGTCGTTTATAGGCACTGCCCGAAAGGAGACCCACAATAATCTGACACTCCTTGACTTGGGATTGGAGCGAATCCTTGCCGATGAATTGCTCTTATACTATAGCACCAATCTGTCATCACTTGAAGAGATTACCCGTCAAGAAACAAATGACGACTCATTGATATTGACACAGAACACCACGCAGCCAATGTATGAATACAAAATCAAGCAATTCTTGCTCGCTTTCGCTCTCGGAATGACATGTTCGAAGCCGTGGCATGGCACGTTCAACGCCAATGGAGGCTACATCGTAATCAAGGAAGACGGCGACATTATTTGCTATCATTTTTTCGACCGCAATGATTTGGAAAACTACCTTTTCTACAACACCAAATTCGACACGCCAAGCACAAGCCGCCATCTTTTCGGAAAAATTTACGAACAGGGTGGTCGCTTTTTCATCAAACTGAATCTACAGGTTAGATTCAAATAATCTTCACGCCTCCGCCGGTGTAGCGGTTGCCCACGCCTATGCCAAAGAGGGCAAAGTCGTAGAGCACGGGGTCGTCGGGACGGAGCGTGCGCAAAAGTGCCGTCAGTTGCTCCACAGCTTTGCGGTCGTTGCCGCGTCGCTGAAGCAGTCCGAGCGCTCGCGCTGTGTTGCCCACATGCACGTCGAGCGGGATAAACAGTTGCGACGGTTTGATGCTTGTCCACACCCCCATATCCACAATGCCGTCGCGGCGCACAAGCCATCGCAACGCCATATTGATGCGTTTAAGGGCGGTGGTGTCAAGTCCAGTGGGGAGACAACGACTGTTGACAGCCCCGTCGTTGGCGGCGGCAAACTCCTGCGACATCAGTCTGACAAGTTTCCACGAAGGATACTGGCTGTCGCCCACCCCGTTGGCTGCGGCAAATGCGTCGACCGACGGATAGCGGTCATAGATGCGACGCAACCCGCGTAGATAGTATGCAAAATCATCGCTGAAGAATGTGCGGTGAATATTGAATCGTTCGCCAAGGTCGTCATAACCGCAATCCATCACATAGCGATATGGCTGAAAGTCCATCAGCCGCAGCATTTTGTTGCAGTTGTTGCAAATCATCTTACGGTTGCCCCATGCGATGGTTGCCGACAAAAACGCGGCTATCTCAATGTCGGGCAACGCTGAGAACTGACGTGGAAACTGCACCGGATCGGCAGCCACAAATTCCGGTGCGTTTATGCGCCGAGCCTCCGCATCAAGAAGCTCAGCCACTTCGGGCAATATCATCATTTCGGAAGCCATTTGCTCAATTCCTCCTCTGTTATGCCACGCCGCGCGGCATAGTCACGGCGTTGGTCGGGCGCAATGGCGCCAATCATAAAATAACGCGACTCTGGATGCGCAATCATCAATCCGCTCACGCTCGATGCCGGACTCATAGCTCCATTTGGCGTCACAGCGATTCCTACATTCGCGAAGCCAACGATTTTTTCGATGGCAAAAATCGCCGACTGGTCGGGCAACGACGGATAGCCGGCAGCCGGACGGATGCCTCGATACTGGGCACGCAACGCTCTTTGGCGGTCAATCCGCTCATCGGGAGCATATCCCCACACTTCGCGCCTCACACGGGCGTGGAGCAGTTCGACGGCAGCCTCTGCCAGACGGTCGGACAGCGACTGGTAGAGCAGTGCCTTGAAGTCGTCGGTCTGTTGATACCCTGATATTATTTCTTCAATTCCACGTCCTGCCGTTACGGCAAACGCACCCACATAGTCAGTGCCGCAAGGCTTCACGAAGTCGGACAGCGACAGGCATTCCTCACCATCCTTCTGCTGGCGCAACAACGGCAGCACAACATCGCCTCCATCGGTATGGAATATGATGTTGTCGCCGACAGAATTTGCAGGCAGCAGCACAACGCGTGCGCGGATGCTGTTGTTGACATCGCGCACCAGACGCGCAAGAGCCACCTGAGCTTCCTTGAGCAGTTGCATAGCCTCCGAGGCCTTCTTCCGGCGGTCTTGCTTCTGCCCGGCAAGCCACTGCGCACGGCAATGGTCGCAGCCATGGATTTCGGCAAGTTCGGCAAACGATGCTTCAAGTTGCCACACAGGGAAAAACGCACGCCAATTGATATATTCTATGGCTTCCTCAACCGTTATCTCCACATCGGTTGCACCAATAGCCGACGGCACCGGCGTATCATAAGCCTCCCAGTCGGGCATGAACGCACGGCGGCGTGCCTCTTCAAGCGGGAGCAGCGGTTTCTGCGATTCGGCATATGCGCTGCGCTGGCTTTCCTGCTCAGCCTTTATGCGCCGTTCGGCTTCCGCCGGATCGGATGCAATCTCCTGCATTATCGACGGCATCACTGCGGCGTCGCGCGTATAAGCCACAATATGGTCGTAGCACGGCGCAATCTTCACCGCCGTATGCACCGCCGAAGCCGTAGCTCCGCCTACAAGAATCGGAATCGACAAACCTCGCTCATTCATCAGACGCGCCACGTTGCACATCTCTTCAAGCGATGGGGTTATCAGTCCGCTAAGTCCTATATAGTCGGCATGCTCGCGCACGGCAGTGTCGATAATTTCCTCTGCCGGCACCATCACGCCCATATCTATCACCTCATATCCGTTGCAGCGCATCACCACCCCGACAATGTTTTTCCCGATGTCGTGCACGTCGCCTTTCACCGTGGCGATGACAATCTTGCCAGCCGATTTGCGGCCCGACTGCAACTGTTCGCGCTCGATGAATGGCTGAAGCCATGCCACAGCCTGCTTCATGGCGCGCGCACTCTTCACCACTTGCGGCAGAAACATCTTGCCGTCGCCAAAAAGCGTGCCCACGCGGTTCAGCAGGTCGCGGATGTCGTAGGTGCTGCCCCAGACTTCCGGAAC
>ERZ773188.3868-NODE-3868-length-11954-cov-2.519539_pt1 | contig 11954 bp, 10 predicted proteins | sample MGYA00581011_ERZ773188 | MGnify/ENA primary metagenome ERZ773188 (study PRJEB29015, sample SAMEA2737798) | human gut metagenome | biome: human gut; feature: human-associated habitat; material: faeces | place: China | collected 2012 ...
ATGGCATTCGCTGTACTGGGCGGAGTTTATGCGCTTTGCAGACAGCGTAAAGCCAGATAATCAGAAACGATGCTAAAAACATATAAACGAAAAAAGAGATCTTCGAACGTCATACGTGTAGAGGATCTTTTTTTGTGAAGTTGCAAAAAATCTGTTTCAAACCAGGGATCATTAAATTATAATAGAGAGGTGCTGCTTGGCACTAAAAAAGAAATAAAGGAACTAGTCAATATGACATTGCAACAGTTAAAATACATTGTGACGGTAGCTGACTGTGGAAACATTACAGAAGCTGCGGAAAAACTTTTTATTTCCCAGCCGTCTTTAAGTGCAGCAATACATAACCTTGAAAATGAGATGGGCGTTACAGCATTTGTTCGTTCCAATAAAGGTGTGACAGTGACGAGAGAAGGGGAAGAATTATTATCCTTCGCTAGAATGCTTTTAGAGCAGGCTGACAACATGAAAGATTATTTCGGTGGCGGTGAAAAACGCACACCAAAATTTTCAGTATCCTGTCAGCATTATTCTTTCGCAGTAAATGCTTTTGTTGATCTCATCAAAGAATACGGACAAGATGATTATGATTTCAGCCTTCGTGAAACCCAGACATATGAGATTATTGACGACGTAGCAAAAATGCGCAGCGAACTTGGCATTTTGTTTTTAAATGAATTCAATGAAGCCGTTTTAACCAAAATCCTAAAATCGCATGATCTTTCATTTCATCCATTATTCACTGCCAGGCCGCATGTATTTGTCAGCCGTTCACACCCACTCGCGCAGAATACAGTCATTACCAATGAAGAACTGGAAGCCTATCCTTATCTCTCTTTTGAGCAGGGAGAACACAATTCGTTTTATTTTTCGGAAGAAATCTTTTCTTCCTATGAACGCAGAAAAAATATCCGCGTCAGGGATAGAGCAACTTTATTCAATCTATTGATTGGTTTAAATGGCTATACTGTATGTAGTGGTGTCATCGACGAGAATCTGAATGGAAGTGATATTATTGCAGTTCCTCTGGCTGTCGATGATGATATGCGTATCGGATACATCACACACAAACGAGGAATGCTCAGCAGACTGGGATGTTCTTATCTGGAAGCACTAAAAAAATATTTCATCTGATCGGGTTATCCATAGTTTAAAGCTATGGATAACCCGAATTTTTATGTATTTTTCAATCTTCTTCTGCCCATATATAATGAGAAACATCACTTAAACTTGTAAAACACAATATATGGAGGACATTAGAATGAGTTTATTACAGACACCTTTCAGATATGATTATGTAGGAAGCTTTCTCCGCCCGGAACGGTTAAAAAAAGCCAGAGCTGATTTTGAATCAGGCATGATTAATCCGTCACAGTTAAAAGAAGTTGAGGACGAATGCATCCTTGATCTGGTCAGCAAGATCAAAGATCTGGGATATCACGTAATTACAGATGGTGAATTTCGCCGTTCCACCTGGCATCTGGACTTCATGTGGGGATTCAATGGAATTGAGCACAAGAAAACCTTATCCGGTAATACCACCTTCGACGGAGAAGCAGCTATGATTGATGATACTTATATGATCAGTAAAATTTCTGTCAAAGAGCATCCATTCGTAGAACATTTCAAATTCATCAAGGCTTTGGAGGACGAGAATACCATTGCAAAGCAGACCATTCCTTCACCGGGACAATTCTATGCTTACTTTACAGGTGCTGAACTTCTCACCACTACGCTGGATATCTATGGAACAGAGGAAGCTTTCGCTGACGATGTAGTAAAAGCCTACAGTGAATTTGTCGCTGAAATTTATGCAGCCGGATGCCGTAATCTGCAATTTGATGATTGCGTATGGGGCGGCATGGTAAATCCAAAACTTGCCGTTGCGCTCACCGGCCGAAGCGGTCAACAGCTGGAAGAATATAAGAAACTGATTCTCGACTTAAACAATCGTGTAGTTACTCTTGCACCGACCGATCTGATTATCAACACTCATGTATGCCGTGGAAATTATCATTCCACATTTTTCAGTTCCGGTGCTTATGATGGTGTTGCAGATCTGCTATTCGGAGAAGAACACGTAAATACATACTATCTGGAATATGATGATGAAAGATCCGGCGGTTTTGCGCCACTTGCAAAAGTATCCGAAGACAAAAAAGTTGTACTTGGACTTATCACTACCAAGACTCCTGCTCTCGAGAATAAAGAAGATGTCATTGCAAGAATCCACGAAGCTGCCAAGTACATTCCATTGGACAGACTGTATCTCAGTCCGCAATGCGGCTTTGCCTCCTGTGAGATTGGTAACAAGCTTACCGAAGAAGAACAGTGGGATAAGCTTCGTCTTGTAAAAGAAATCGCAGAAGAGGTATGGGGTAAATAATACCCTCTGCCATATAATATAGAAAGAGCTATGATTAATCAAATCTGTTTGATTAATCATAGCTCTGTGTTTCTAATATTATTCAGCATCAAAATCTACTTCAAAGACTCCCTCGGGAGTTTTCATCGTCAAAACTCCCAGATTAAAATCTTCATCATGAATCGTAATATGATATTCAAATATCACACCCTCTTCAAAATGTGAAAGCAACAGGTATTCTCCATTCTCCTTACCATCAATCTGATCACAGATATCATCATACACCTCTGCACCTGATATCTTTCGTGGATAACCGGATGCCTTGATTTTCGCTTCAATAATTTTGTATAATTCGTTCATATCGTTCCTCCTATACCGTTATATCACCTTATGTTCCAACCATTTTCTGCTGTGGAATCTCCATGTAAAGAGCACTGCACGCACTGTCCAGTCAGCAAACATTCCAATCCAGACACCCATCGGACCGAATCCCAATCCGCGGATCAGCAATACAGACAGGCAGAATCTGCACAGCCACATAACTGCGCAGGAGCTTATCATCGAAAATTTTACATCTCCCGCTGCTCGCAGACCATATGCCGGAACGAATGCCGAAACCCACATAATTGGTTTCACTATGGTAATCCACATAACCATATGCCAGCACATATCTGCACTGGTCTTCTCCATGCCTCCAAGCATCGTAACCGGTCTCGTCAGTATAAATACCAGTAGACAGCTTACGATAATCGTAACTTCTGCAATGACAGAGAGCTTTTTAATATAATAGACTGCTTCGTCTTTGCGATTTGCCCCCATACACTGTCCAACTATCGTCATCAGACCTACTCCGACACCGATACCTGCGATTCCATTCAGATTCTCCAGAATGTTCGTCATTGCCTGTGCTGCAATAGCAACAGTTCCAAGCGTAGATACCGTAGACTGTATTGCAAGTTTTCCCAGCTGAAACATACTATTCTCAACACCTGACGGAATCCCGATTCCAAGTATTCTTCCAATCATCGGCCAGTCCGGACGGATCTTCAGATAATCACGCACAACAATCGGTTGCCTGTCTCTTCTGAGCTGGATCAACACAACTAGTGCACAGAAAATACGAGAAATCAACGTCGCAATTGCTGCTCCTGCTACTCCCATATGAAAGCCCCAGATCATGATTGCATTGCCTACAATATTCATGATATTAGAAATCATAGATATTGTCATCGGTCCCTTCGTATTATCCTGCGCCCGGAAAATAGATGCCGCCGCATCATACAACGCTATAAATGGAAATGACAGTGCCGTATAAAAGAAATAAATCTCTGATGCCCTCATGACATCAGCTTCCACCGACCCGAATATCAACCGGAGTAATGGCTTCTTAAACCCCAGACAGATTGCACTAACAACAATTGAGATCAGGGTAATGATAAATAATACCTGTCTCGCTGATTCATTAGCACGTTCTTGATTCTGTTGTCCTATGTACTGTGCGCAGACGATCGCACCGCCCGCTGCAAGTGCTGAAAATGCCTGAATTACTAAAATATTGATCGAATCCACCAACGAAACCGCTGAGATTGCTGCTGAGCCAACATTACTTACCATCATCGTATCTGCTGTACCCATGATGGAATTAAGTAACTGTTCCAATACAACCGGAATCAGAAGGCTCCGAATCATACGATTCGTGAACATGTGTTGTTGTTTCATTCTTCTATAGCACCTCTTCAAAAGAACCCACGCCAGTAGATTACTGACGAGGGTTCACACATTCAATATCAATCATTACATGGAAATCCACCCAAATGCATTAGCCACCGAACTAAGCAGAATAATGGCTGCAAAAATCGGGCATAGATATTTGATCATAAAGTTAAAGATCTTCTTTCTACGGAAGGTTCCTTCTCCGTGGAGAACTTCTTCCTCAATCTTCTTCACGCCAATTACTTTAGATACCAGCAGACAGGTTGTAAATGCTGCGATCGGCATCATAACAGAATTAGTCAGGAAGTCAAAGAAATCCAGGAACTGCATTCCAATAATCTTCACCCCTGCTAACGGTCCATAACCAAGAGCTGACAGACTTCCCAGTGTAATCATGATAACGCCGACAACTACGGTTGCTTTCTTACGTCCCCATTTCAGTTCATCCTGGAATGTAGATACCGCACTCTCTGTCAATGCAATAGAACTGGTCACTGCTGCACAGAGTACCAGCAGAAAGAACATAATACCAACAAGTCTTCCAAGTCCCATGCTTTCAAATACTTTCGGAATCGTAATAAACATCAGTGACGGTCCTGCCTGCAGGCTTGCTGCATCTCCGCCTGAAAATGCAAATACCGCCGGAATGATCATAAGTCCCGCCATAATCGCAATCGCCGTGTCAAAAATCTCTACATTTCTTGTAGAATCCTCAATCGCTACGTCTCTCTTCATATAAGAACCAAATGTTACCAGAATACCCATTGCAATGGACAGCGAATAAAACATCTGTCCCATTGCAGCAACCACCGTCATCCACGAAAAATTATCCATGTTCGGAACCAGGAAATACTTTACACCGGCCATAGCTCCCGGTCTTGTTACCGAATAAACAGCAATAATTACAGATAATACCACCAGTATCGGCATCATAAACTTGGATACACGCTCCACACCGTTACGAACACCGGCATAAATAATTGCTACCGTAAATAATGAAAACAGAATAAAGCAAATCTCTGTAGATACTCCATCTGATATAAATGCTGAAAAATATCCGTCAGATGCGAGATCTGTACCCTGTCCCATCACATAGCCTGCCAGATACTTAATAACCCATCCTCCGATCACCGAATAATACGGTACGATCAAAATCGGAATAACAGCATTGATCCAGCCTCCGAACTTCATCCACCCCGCCTTACCGAACGACTGATACGCTCCTACCGGACTCTTCTTTGTCATACGACCAATCGTTGTCTCTGCCACGATCATCGTATATCCAAATGTCAATGCCAGTATAATATACACCAACAGAAAAATTCCTCCGCCATACTTTGCTGCCAGATATGGAAATCTCCAGATATTTCCTAATCCTACGGAAGCTCCCGCTGCCGACAGTACGAATCCTAGCTTACCGGAAAACGTACTTCTCTTTTCACCATGCTTTTCCATAGTCTCTCCTCTCAATTCATTTTACGCTTTTTGATACTTTAGCAATTATTGTACCACAAGAGCAGCTATTGCCTCAATAACTTTCTGAAATTCCAGAGGTTTTGCCAGATGCATATTCATACCCGCCGCCAGGCTTTGTGCAATATCATCATCAAATGCATTCGCCGAAAGAGCAATGATCGGTATGCTTTGCGCATCTTCTTTTTCTGATGCCCGGATGCATCTTGTAGCTTCCAACCCATTCATAACCGGCATCATAATATCCATCAGGATCACATCAAATGTGCCTGACTCACAGCTTTCATAGATATCTGCGGCTTCTTTTCCATTCCATGCTTCAGTCACAACAGCTCCCTGTTCTGTCATCATATATTCTGTAATTTCCATATTAAGTTCATTGTCTTCTACCAACAGAATCTGAAGTCCTTTCATCACCTGTAATGGATCTTTTTTCTCTGACAACTGATAATATGCCCGGTCGATCTGTACCGGAAGCTTTACAGTAAATACTGTTCCAATCCCCCGTTCACTTTCAAAGCTGATCTCACCATTCATGCAATTTACCAGCTTCTTTGTAATGGCAAGCCCCAATCCTATACCCGAATAAGTTGTTCTGACACTTGTATCCTCCTGAACAAAAGCCTCAAAGACATGCTTCTGAAATTCTTCACTCATACCGATACCGGTATCTGCGCATACCATCTCCAGCTCTACTGTATTCTCATCACTTACAAGTTCTCTGCATACTACATTAACGCTTCCACTGTCCATGTTGAACTTCACTGCATTTTCTATAATATTCTGGAAAATCTGACGAATATGTAACGGACTTCCAATCAAATGATAATGTTCTACTTCGGCAGAATTAATCTGAAGACTGATCTGCTTCCGCTCTGCCTGCACATTTACAAAACGTTCCACATCATCCAACATCTCCTGCAGATCAAAGGATTCTTCTGTAAGCTGGATACCACCAGATTCCAGCTTACTCATGTTTAAAACGTTATTCACCAGATCCGCCAGCATGTCCGAACTCCGCATGATCTCATCCAGACATTCTTCTATTTTATCCACATCATGGATATGATTCTTACCGACATTTGCCAGCCCTCTGATTCCGTTAATCGGAGTACGCATATCATGGCTCATCCGTCTCAGAAAATCTGTCTTAACCGCATTGGCCCGTTCTGCTTCTTCGGCTGTCACACGCAGATCTTCCTGATACGTCATCTCTTTTCTCTTCTGTTCTGATACATCACGGATAACCAGCATAACGATCTGTTTATGATCATCCTGCTCAAACTTCTGTGGAATCAGAAGTGCCTGATACCAGATCCCCTCTACATCTTCAAACGTGTATCCTATAAATCTGCGATCACCCAGGCGTTCTTCCAGATCCTTAAGCTTCAGAAATTCTCCAAAAGCTTCCTGATATGCCGGAGCCACCTGTTCTCTGTTGAATGTGTCCAACATCCGGTCTGCCTGCGTAATATGACTGATCACCTTTTCAAGACGCTTTGACATCACAATCGGTTTCCAGATATTTTCCTCTGGATATAATGCCAGATTAGCACTGTAAATACTGGCGATCACATTGATCAGATGATATTCTTTTTCCTTTCTCTTCATTTTGGTTCTCCTGATATATTGTGCCAAAATAATGAGACTCAGGCATCCAAAAATATACAGTGCCAGTGTCGTGACCACAACCGACTGTCTATTGGAAAACACATCCGAATCTTTATAAAACACATACAGATAATACTCCCTGTATATATCGTGTTTACCATACCAGTTATCTCCGTTGCTGTTCATCTGAAACATTCCATGATCTGAATCACTTGCTTCTCCATCCTCTATATCCACAGCCGGACATTTCTCCATCATCCGACCAACCTGCTCTTTCGCATTGGAACACAGAACCTGTTTGCCATCTGTGATCACAATGATCGCATTATTACGGAAACTGTCCCCGGAAAGCAGTGAATTTAATGAAAATTCACTCATGTCTTCATCATCTGCTGTCACATCTTCATAGCAAATGATTACGCCGTCTCTGTCTTCTCTCGCAATGATCACATAGTCATAACTGATATCATCCAGCACAATCCGCTCCGCATAACTTTTCTGCGGATATTGCTGTACATTAGCAGCATTATCTTCGGACAGAATCTGTTCCAGCAAATTACTTCTTTCCACCTGATCACGGTCAGCATAATACTCTGTATTCAGATCGGCATCCAATATCCATATTCCTGTCAGAGACTGATCCTCCTCGAACTGTACAAGCTGATCATTACTGCTTAATACAATATCGTTCAGATAACGGCATAGATTCTCCGCTTTCAGCTGTAAATTCTGCAGATTTTCAACCTGATTGCCAAGCTGGTAATCATCATATTTCTGGCAGCTTGACTGCAGGAACTCCAGCACTTCATCCGCTTCCTGACTGATATTGCGCTTTTCTGAATTAGATGTAATCTGAAACACCGCATATAGGATCAGATACCCAGTTATGATCATTATCGCACTCAGCAGCTGAAGTTTTCTTCTGTTTTTTGATTCATTACTCAGCAATCTGCGCATTACTCCTCCTCTTTGTACAAATTAGACTCCACATCCAGATGATATCCTGTCAATATCTCCGTAATTGTTCCATCCTCTCTCATCTCATTCAAAGTCTGCGTCAGTTTCTGTACCACTTGCTCGTCTCTATCCTTTGCAAATGCAACACCAAGCCTGGATCTGTACAGGCTGATATTCAAATATTGATAAGCCTCCGGATATTCCGCTGTATACTGACCTAAAGCCGCCTCATGTCCAACTGCATCCACATAGCCTTTCCGCAAAGCAGTAAAAGCATCTGCGATTGTACGATAAGTATGTAACTTATACTCTGTAGGGATCTCCGGATTCATATTCTCAAGAAATATCTTTTCTGTCATAGAATTAGCCTGTACTGCAATCGTCTTCCCTTCCAGATCTTCAATTGTCTTAATCTCACTGCCGGTCTTCACCGCCAGTACTCTTCTCGTATACAGATATGGTCCGGCCCACAGATATTTATCTTCCCGCTCTTCCATCGTATAACAGCTCCACAGACAATCAACGATATCTTCCGGAAGTGCAGAATCTACCTTTGCAATATCTACATCAACAAAAACCGGTTCATATCCCATCCGGTGAAATGCTTCCTTCGCCAGTTCCACATCAATCCCGGTAAATTCTCCGTCAATGTCTTTATAAAAATATGGTTCATACACCACTCCGCCCACTCGAATCTGCGGTAGTTTTTTATCTGATTCCTTCTCCTCCTTCTGGCATCCGCATAATACCGTAACAATACAAAATACCAGAAAACATATAAATGCACTGAATCTTGTCCTCTTCATCTGTTACTCCCTCATAATACAAAAGGAAGCAATTCAACAAATATTGTTCAAATTGCTTCCTCATTATTCGAAAATATTGTCTATCAATATTTTGTCACATATAACAAAATACGTCAAGCTTTATGACTACCATTTTTCTATTCCTGTACAAATTCAATAATGCCTTTGCCAAGTCTGGAAATACGTGCCAGAGAATATACATGCACGCCCTGTGCTTCCAGCTTCTCACGTCCTGGCTGGAAAGACTTCTCAATCAGTGCACCCACACCTGCTGTCGTGGCATGTGCTTTTCTCAGCAGTCTCAGTGCACCTGTGGCAGCCTCACCATTGGCAAGGAAATCATCAATGATCAGGACATGATCCGCTTCACTGATCTGATGGCTGGAAAGAGTCAATTCATAACTGGTTCCTTTGGTAAATGAGCTTACCAGCGTCTGATACAGATCATCATTCAACACCTTCGATGGCTGCTTCTTCAGAATAACCATCGGCACATTCATCTCATATGCTGTCATAAGCGCCGGTGCAATACCAGAACTCTCAATCGTCACGATCTTGGTAATCCCCTGATCCTTGAAATGCTCTGCAAACTCCTTGCCAATCTCATGCATCAGTTCAGGATCTACCTTATGATTGATAAAACTGTCTACTTTTAATACGTTTTCATTCAATGCCCGGCCTTCCGCCAGAATCTTCTCTTCCAGTACCTTCAACTCTTTCACCTCATACATATTTACTTTAATTTTAAAAATTAACTTATCCAATCTGTCCCAGATCTTTGACCACTTCTCCTGCTATGATCAATCCTGCAACTGCCGGCACAAATGCTACACTTCCCGGAATATCTCTCCGTTCCGTACACTTATGCTTGGCTCCCGGTGGACAAATGCAGTTCGTACGGCAGCCAATCGACATATCTTCCTTCGGTCTCGTAGGCTGTTCTTCTGAGTATACTACCTTCAGCTTCTTCACTCCGCGCTTCTTAAGCTCCCTCCGCATAACCTTCGCTAAGGGACATACCTTAGTCTTATAAATATCTGCCACTTGAATTGACTTGCATCCAGCTTATTCCCAGCTCCCATACTGCTGATGATCGGCACATTGCACTCCTTTGCTTTCATCACAAGGGAAATCTTCGCTGTCACAGTATCTACCGCATCTACGATATAATCATACTCCTCAAATGGAAAATCATCTGCATTCTCCGGAAGAAAAAAGCAATTATGAATCTCAACCTTCGCCTTAGGATTAATATCCAGAATACGTTCCTTCATAACTTCCGTCTTATACCTGCCAACGGTCTTTCTCGTAGCTATGATCTGGCGGTTCAGATTCGTCAAACACACTTTATCATCATCAACCAGATCCAGCGCGCCCACACCACTTCTTGCCAGCGCCTCACATACATAACCACCCACACCGCCAATACCAAAGACTGCAACCCTGGCTCCTTCAAGCCGCTGCATCGCCTCTTTTCCCAGCAATAATTCTGTTCTCGAAAACTGTGTAAGCATCTATATTAAACTCCTGTAAATCGTCTCTAAATAATCTACTAATAACCTATATTATGTATTCTTTCCTTACATTTGTCAATACTCCAGAAACCACCAGAAATATTTTTTGTGGGGTTGACAAGGATTGTATACATGTTTATAATAGACCACGATAATTGAATATCGAGCCAATCGAAGATTGCAGGAAAGCAGGCATTATGCCCGCCGAAGGAATAATACTCTCAGGTGTCTTCATTTAGAGACGAGACTGTAATTGGATGGCCCTCTGGAGAATCCCTTAAGTGGGTGCCGAAGGTGAAAGCAGGACATAGTTCCCGCGAATCTCTCAGGCAAAAGGACAGTGTGACTAGTATATTAAAACAACCTTGTTGTTTTTTATTATTTTGATATACCAAGATCTCGTGGATTCTCCCCGGGATTTTTTTGTTTCACAAATTGAAATCCCGGGGAGACATCTATTTGAATCTTTTTCATCTATCCCAATCTATCCATTTTTCAGTCAGAGCTTTTCCCATATCTTCTATGGCTTAATAATTTTGAGAGGAATCGAGGAAAAAAACATGGAATTCATTGCAAAAATCGTTGATCTGGTCAACACATTTCTCTGGGACTACGCACTGTTGGTGCTGCTCCTTGGCGCAGGTATCATTTTTACCTTCCGCCTGAAGTTCATTCAGGTACGTAAGTTTGGCGAAGGTATGCGTTCACTGTTCGGTAATTTTTCGCTGCACGGTGGAAAAAGCGAAGAAGGTCTCAGTTCTTTTCAGGCACTGACTACTGCCATTGCTGCGCAGGTCGGTACCGGTAATATTGCCGGAGCTGCTACCGCTATTGCATCCGGTGGACCCGGTTCCATTTTCTGGATGTGGGTCAGCGCGTTTTTCGGTATGGCTACGATTTACGCTGAAGCAATTATGGCTCAGCACACCCGCAAAGTAGAAAACGGTACTGTAATCGGCGGTCCTGTATATTACATCAAATACATATTTAAAGGCGGATTCGGTAAGTTCCTTGCCGGTTTCTTCTCTGTAGCCATCATCCTTGCACTGGGATTCATGGGTAACATGGTACAGTCCAACTCTATCGGAGTTGCATTTAACAATGCATTCCACGTACCGACTATCGCTGTTGGTATCTTCGTGGCAATTGTTGCAGCTATCATTTTCATCGGAGGTATCAACCGTATCGCAAGCTTCACAGAAAAGATCGTGCCAATCATGGCTCTCCTGTACGTACTTGGAAGCCTGATCATTCTGGTAACACATCTTCCAGGTGTAGGTACTGCATTGAAAGATATCTTTGTAGGTGCATTTTCACCACAGTCAATCGCCGGCGGTATGCTTGGTGTGACCGTACAGAAAGCTATGCGTTTCGGTGTTGCAAGAGGTCTGTTCTCCAACGAAGCAGGTATGGGTTCTACACCTCATGCGCATGCAACGGCTAAGGTATCCAACCCATGCGAGCAGGGTATCATTGCTATGATGGGTGTGTTCATTGATACATTTATCATCCTGACTA
>ERZ773188.3873-NODE-3873-length-11947-cov-3.665826_pt1 | contig 11947 bp, 9 predicted proteins | sample MGYA00581011_ERZ773188 | MGnify/ENA primary metagenome ERZ773188 (study PRJEB29015, sample SAMEA2737798) | human gut metagenome | biome: human gut; feature: human-associated habitat; material: faeces | place: China | collected 2012 ...
CGCTTTTCCACGGGAAAATGCCCCGGATGCCATATATCCTTTCATGATCTGGACACCATCTTTGTCTTTAAATTTAATACCTGCAACCTCATCAAATGCAACGCAGTCCCACATTCCGACAAGACCTACCGTATGATTGGACATGTTATAGAAAAGATTTGCAACTGTCGTCTGTCCTCCGGCAACCAGAATACTGTTCGGAGAAATCTGTTCATATATGTAAGATTTACCGGTAGAACGCGGTCCCAGCTCACAGAGATTGAAGTTATTCTCTACCAGTGGAATCATACGCGCAAGCAATAACCATTTTTCACGTTCTTTGAACTTCTCCGGTTCCAGTCCTGTTGATCTGAGCACCACATCGATCCATTCGTCTTTCGTAAATGCTTTTCTTCCATTTTTCACTTCATCCATATCCACATGCGGCATCTGGATCGGCGTTAATCTCCGCACGCGGATTGGCTGCGTATTATGCTTATCTTCCTCAATAAATTCATACTCCAGTTGCAGGATACACCAGATACCTCCACAAAGAAGTCTGTCATAATCCTTCACATAGTCAGGATGAATCGGAATTCCCTTTATACCAAGATTAGAAAATGAGGCTTCGTATCTATCTTCCTTTGTATTCAAAATAACAGTAATACGATCAATGACTGTATAACTGCCTCTTTCACGCAGTAAAGATAATATTTTCTGTGCTTCATCTGGGCGTACATAATTGTCACGCAGAATACGCTTCACATTTTCTACGCCTTCGTCTATTATCTCCTGGTCATCAGAATTGCAATACTGACCAAGAAGATACTCCAATACATAAACAGGTACATTGGCACCTTCTCGGATTGACTTTGTTAAATCCTTACGGACAATACGACCATCATAGTATTGGCGGAGCTTTTGTTTTATAATTTCTCGTCTGTCATCGGTTTCACTTGTAGCTTCTGATGAAAGATTAAATTCATCCATTTTATTTTACCTTCCTTCACATTATAATGAGTCTGTTTTTTCTTCGTTATTGATACTACTAATTTGCTTTGCCAAATTTTCAAATTTAGCTGCAGTCCCTATAGCATCTATCTCATATTGTTCCCAAGCATTTCCGATTCTCTCAATCTCTTTTTTAGAAGCTTCCATGGCATTATTTATCTCTTCTGCTGAATCATACCAAGTAAAACTAGTTGCTAGTTTTTCCATTGCCTCTTTATATCCTGCGTTCACATCTATAGCTGAGTATTTTAGCACACTATCTTTTATAGCATTCACTAGGCTTTCTTGAAAATTATTTTCTATAGGTTTAACCAATTCACTGATTCTTTTGCTAAATGACAGCAACACACTTCCTATTAAGTCCACATTTATACTCTTTGATAGTAACTTTCCTGTCATAGTAGCGAAATTTCCTAAAATATCTATCTTCTTAGGTAATTCCATCTCCCTCGAAATAGCCGATTCTATCGCCTTGTCTAGTTTCGTATTTATATTCTTTAGTCTTGAAATAGTTTCATTATATTGTTGTGTCGTTATCTTTTTTTGATGAGCAACGCTGTTGCGTACATCATGAATATCATGCATAGAAGCTTTCCATTCACCAACATCTCCTATTTCGGCAAACACTCGCTCCCATAAACTCTTGGGATCTCTTATTCTTCTAATCAGAGAACAAATCTTATCCTTATCAAGGGATTCCATTTTTTCATCGGTCAGCTCATTATGTAAGTAATTGTTAGCGTCCACCTTCGGAGGCAAAAAAAGATAATTCTCTAATTCTGCTAAATCAAAGTATTCCAATACCTCATCCATATTAATATTAGAAAAGCCACTTCGTGCCTTCTCCGATATTGATGTCTTAGTATCGTCATCTATAGTATTATCAACCCATTTGTCACCATATGATCTCGTTACCATTAATAGAATCATATATCTCACTTTTCTTTCATATACTGCATAATGAGGATATAATTTTTTACAATAATATTCTGATAATCCATCATATACCTTTAAAAAATGAAAGTATGGCAACAATCCGCTTCTTTTGATATCTTCTAATATATGTTCTAAACATTTAGCATTACTGTAAATACGCTCATCTGATGATAAGGTAAAAAAACATCTGTTATCATCTTTATTATTGCTAAAAGAATATCGAATTTTGCAATCATCTATGATAATCGTATTTTCTCCAGCCTCAACTTCATAATTACTTTCCAAATATTCACCCAAAATCTCAGATAGGTTCGCATTATCATTTCCATACTTCTTTTTTATAAGTATATATTTCATCGTTATATGAGCCAAGAAATCACCTTCTCTCCTAGATTGTCATCATTATACACATTCCTACTATCGAATCCTGTTTGCACTTATTTTAAACAGATATTTCTCCTGCACTTTTTTATGTTCTACTCTATGTGAAGACATTCTTCTTTTCAATTTAAGTTCAGGTATAGTTATTGACGGATTCCGCTTTGCATATTCCTCGCGACATATACTAACAAAATCCTGAAAATCCTCATATTGCTGTAATTTTTTCATTTCTTTTTGTTTTGCTTTATATTCCAATTTTCCGGTATGCAGATTGTATATGTTACCACTCCATATTTCCAATTTATAATTTCCATCAAGAGAATGACCATGTGGCACAGAAGGCCAATAGTCATCGTCATTTTTATGGAACTCCCAATACATATTTTTTATTGGAAGTTTTGGACGAAGCATAATAATTCTATCTTTTATTTTTCTAGCATGTATTTGTTTCATACTCATACCTTTACTTTAAAACCCAAAATCATCCACAAACGCAATATCAATCATAAACTCATACTGCTGCAGAATATTCTTCTCGTCATTCGCATCTGCAAGAACCATATAATACTTATCTCCATACTTGTACTCTCTTGACTTCAGTGTGAACTTCTCATGGAAAGTTCTCTTCTCCGGTGCATCATCCCTGCTGTTTGCCACGATAGGCACATCAAAGGATATCTTCTCTCCTGCTTCATCTGTAAAGTATGCGATAATGCTTCTAGCTTTCATTGTGTCAGTGACCTTCTCTGACTGAATAAAATCAAAATATGTGATAAGGTTCGTGACTTTTCTTGATACAGAGGTCAACACTACATCAACGAAATCATAAGCAACACCTCTGGTATTCGTAGTAAGTTCAATAACCGGAACCATCATCTCCTGCAGAGCTGAACCACCATGAACATAGTTCTGTCCACCTCCGGCAACTTTGAAGATATCTGCTCCCACCGGCGTATCCACATATAGTTTCTGCATATATGACATAGTTCGTGCCATTATACCCTGCTCATTTACCGGTTCCGGTGTAATGATAAATCTCTTATTGGTATATAAGCATTTCTCCTTCGGATAGGATACCTTATCAAATTCCTGCAGCTTGTCTCTCTTGTATAAGAAACCATGATCCGCTGTGATAAAGAACTTTGGTGCGGAGACATATCCGGTCAGTCTCTTAATCAATCTATGTATCTCATCAATTGCCTCTGCACAAGCATTAAATACTTCGTTCTCACTAGCTGCCTTATCGCCTCTGGCATCTACCTGATTATGATAGATATAGACGATATTCTTCCCCTGTATCAATTCTCGTATTTTTGTCTGATTTGCATTAGCAACCTCATCAAAGCTGAGTGCTACATTGTCTGCATTGTAAGACTTCAATATTTTGTCTCGCTGTTCCATACTTGCACACGCCTGTCCATCCACAGTAACCGTCATGTCAACTGTCACATTCATCTCTTTGTGCGGCAGTAAGCTCGCCATTCCCACAGATGTAACAGATGGCAGACAGCTTAACATACACTCCATCTTCGGTGTGCATTTCTCGTCTAACTCTAACCTGCCAAATAATTCCCTTGCACATTCATATCGGAAAGCATCTGAAATAATGACAATCACACGCTGCTTGCCATCATAACTCCTCATATAATGCTTATAGAAATCTTCCTGCTTGAGCAATCCTGTCTGCTCCATTACATCCATTGTAAAGTTTTCGTTCCACTTCGGAGTGATTGCCTGTAAGTAGGTATTGGCATATATATTTTCAACTCGCTCTCTGACATTAGAGAAACGACTGTTATCTTCAATTTTGTCATAAGCATGATAAAACCATCTGTAATAAGAATCTATCAGATAAGTCTCCTTCTGGTAATTCTCCACCAGTACCTTTATGTCACTTGTAAATTCCATAAGTGCTACTGATTTCATCATCATATAGGCAAACTTAATTACCCTGTATTCGTATTTGTATGTATCACAGTAATGATAAGCCATTGAGCTTCTCTGGTCTGCTATCTGAGCGATAGTAAGACCATCTATCTGTGAGTCCAATATCTCATCATCAAGCTGGCTAAGTGCCCACTCAATAATAATGTCATCAAAACCGGCAAATGCATCACATGCAAAAATATCAGCCAACTGTAATGACCTGTCTTTTGATTTCTCATTGTCCTTCTTTAAATCTTCCTGTACTTTAGCCACAAATCGAAGAGTCTTATTTACTTTTTCCGCCAATGCATCATAAGATTCCTTAAGGTTTTTGTTGTCCATGATATTACGGATAAATACCACTACATCATTTCTTTTTTTCAGAATGTATGGCTTAAATACTACCGGAACTGTTCCTTTCAGAGACGATGCCGCATAAGTTACAATCATGCTTGCTGCTAAATCATCTATGCTTGGCTTGTCTGACTGATATCCGAAGAACAGATTGCAAAGTTCCCAGAACTTATCTGTAATTCCATTATCTGTCAAAGCTTTCATATACTTTGCACTATCGCCAAGTATCATCTGCTTTGTTATCTCCTCAAAGTTCGGAGTCTTCACATCTACAAGCACAGCAATCAGACCAATATCAATCGTCTGCTGATTGAAATGGTCTATTCCTAGATTCTTGAACTTCTCTATATTATTCTTATTCTTCCAGAATCTTGTGTACTGTGATAACTGCTCCTTAAACCGATTATCTATGCCCATCTCCTGTGAAGTTTGTGATACTCGGTCTGTATAATAAGGAATCGAATAATAGTACATATCTGCAAGAGGATTTTCTGCATCACTCGGTCTTGGAAAAGGTGCATAAATCAGATACTTGCTTTCTATATCTTTCTCATTCAACAGATACTTGGAATACAGCCAGTTCGTACCATCAAGAATATGTAATTTTACATCACCAAGCTGCAATTCACTCACTTCATCCTCATACTCTGCTTTATCATCAAACCAGAAGATATACTTCGTGCTGTCCTTGGCAAACTCAGTATTTAATTGGTCTTGTATGTTTTGTAAATCCATATATATGCTCCTAATCTAATTTGTGCAGACAGTCTGCACAAATTACTTTTCGTTCAATTTGAGTAATTACAAATGCCCGATAGGTGTCACTAATCAGACACTAACGAACACTTATCGGATACTACCAATCACTTATCGAACACTTTGTATCCGATAAATAGAAAAAGTGTTCAATAGTGTTCGATAAAGTGTCGGATAATCAACTATGTGCTTTCTAAATAATATATTTAGTAGCTGGTCCTTTGCCTGCCTTCCTAATCAAACCATTCGTAATCATCTTATCAAGTAATTTTCGTGCTCCGGTCTTAGATTTATAACCACCAATATCTGCCGCCTCTTGCGAAGAAATACTTCCATTCTGTCTGATATAATCCAATATCTTTTCTTCTTTCGACATCGGCATCTGATCTACTTGGTCTGTATTTTCATTTCTGATATCAGCCGCACCCGGAATATAAACAACCTGTCCAACTTCTAGTTTTAATGTAACTCTATCCGAACGCTCTGAAAAATCAAACTCCGGCTCCTTCCAGTTCTGCTCTTTCCAAGCAGTCATAATCTTATCAACACCGCTTCCGGCACGCTCACCGACATTGACGAATCCAAACATCTTAAGAATATTCGGGTTTCTTGGATCACTATTACCTCCAGCATAAAACTCTTCTTTGGTTACTCGGATTGTACCCGGATTTGATATGGTAAGTTCCTTGCCTTTTTTAACCACAAGGATTCCTCGCCTGCCATAATAATTCGCGTGTGCAAGGGCATTTGCCAAAGCTTCCTCTAAGGCATCATGAACATCTACTCTGTCTACTCGATAACCATCTCTGCGGTTAGCAAATGGAACTGCTATCTCATCATCCATTCGTGTACGCACCTTACAGAAGAAATCATATATATTTCCACTCCAATCACCTTCATTAGAGTGCGTGCGGAATAACCAACGTACTGCTTTATCATCACATTCTTCCCGATAATCCAAAAAATAATTTGGAAAAACTTCCGTAATGTGATACGCCTCACCAAAGAACAAAAGACCTGCAATTGTAGGCGATAAAGATCCATTTTTATTCTTTGTAACAGCTCTTAATTTCATCAGAAATTCATCATTTTCCAATGCATTCCAAGGATGTCCGCTGTGAAGTTGCTCAAATATAATACGATACCCTTTAATCGTATCCTGATTCAGTACATCCAGTCCCATCTCATCAATCACTTCAATATCTCCAGACACATCTCTTTGATCTGCAAACATTGCTCTTACTGCTTCTTCTGTGCAAAGAAAATCGCCCTCATAATCTCTCTTATATGTGCCCTTCATCGGATCTGTTCCGATATAAACTGGCTTATCATGTCTATCTGCCGCAGGAACATCAATTCTAAGAATCTGCTTATCTCCAACAGGAACAGGGTTAACATGATGATTCAACAGAATATTCTTTGACACCTTGTTTCTATCATTCAATGTGCTCCAGAAATCCTTCTGATACTTAATAATTTGCTTTTCCGTCAGACCTTCCACAGTAAATGAATCCCTATGCTCTTTTATTCCCAAGAGAATTGTTCCACCATTGGTATTGGCAAAGGAAGAATATGTTTCCCATATACTCTCCGGGAGTCCTCCTGTTGCCAGCTTGCACTCTCGCTCATGATCCTCGCCCAGATTCAATTCATTCAATAATTCCTGTTTCATATATAAAATACCTTTCCAATTAAAAAAATAATGATTCTTTTTTATTTAGCCTTCACTATCTTTAAACATATTACTATCCAAAAAGCTTCGAACTAACTTCCCAAATTCAGTTATTATTACACATGGCTCACGATTCAAGTCGAATGCAATATTGGGATCTTTCTTGTTTCTCATTCCTGAAAATATATCATTTATAGTACTAACTTTGCTTGGTGATTCTATTTTCATCATTAAGCCATAGCCAATTAATCTTTCTACAATATGATAATCAATATCACATGCATCCATAGCTACTAATGCTTTATAATCTGTAATAAATACCCTTGAATTCAAGTCAGATAACTCGCAAAATACATTCCAATTAATGTTTCCGTCTATATACGACGCATACATTCTCGCTAATACACCTGACTTAATAGTATCAATATTGCAATCCAATAGATAAATAACTCTGCTAAGCTCTTTTTCAGCAAATTTAGAATTTTCCATTTTTCTCTTATATGCTTCTACTTTTTCTGATGATATAGTGTTTTTACGAAACTCATCAATAAACTTCAATGTTTGCTTGAGCAAATTTCTATCCCTAATAGCTGCTCCTGTTTTGCAAAATGCCACAATTGATTTTGCAATTGGGACTTCAGCCAATATATCATTATTGATTGCTGCATCTATTCCCATTTCTGAAAAGTCCAATGCTATATCCTTAACATTATCATTAAACAGTGTATTATTTAAATCTGGTACCAAATTCATGTTGTCACCTCAATTCATATCACAAAAACAACCATCATTAAAATCTAAAATTCTTTATATCATGAGTAGAAATCCTATAAGATGTCTTTGTCGTCGGAGTTCCATATACTTTTATATAATTCATAAAATCTTGGCTTTCCAAAATATGTTTTGCATCATCTAATGTATATTGAGAAGTTTTACATGTAATATAATATCCTGCAAAAGGAATAGTATCTGCCTCTTCTCTATAAATTATAAGTTTTCTGGACAACACCATTGGAATAAGTATCTTTTCACTTCCTATACTGGATAATGCCTGACTTCTTCCATATTCATACCAATTTGTTCTTTTATCTAAATTTCTATTCTGTAAATCGTTTTTCTTCTTTAAAAGATATTGATATGTACAAGGATACTGTTTTTGAAAATTTTCTTCCGTTATCCGTGCTATATTCTGCCCATCTATCTTATATGGGAATATAATTTTATAATTTCGATTTGTTCGTCTACTGCGTGGGCTGGCAGCAGTATGAGCCATTGCTTTTTCAATTTTTATATCTTTAAAATAATAATAATTATCGTCTTCTCCTTCAGGTTCAAAAAGAAAAATCTCATTTTTTAAAGTTGCAACACTATTTAAAACATTGAAATAATCCCCAAACTTTTTTTCGGCAATTGACTGTGTCTCAAAAATCCATTTTTCATCTAATGATGTTTTTTTTATTATATTCGTTTTGTTTTCTTCATGTATATATTCTACTTCTTCTACATTATCATTTTTGCATATAATTATTGCTGTCCCAACTGTTCTATTCGGGAACACATCTATACCTGATAGATCAATAATTTTGCAGAGTTTTTCCAACAATTGTATTCTAAGATTAGAAGCGAATCTATTGCGAAATATACTATATGGAATTAAATATACCATTTTCCCAGTTGTAGTTAATGATTTGATACTTTTTTCTATGAATGCATAGCAATAATCAAATCTTCCTTCTTGACATGATGTAAAATTGTTCTTTACATATCCTCTTTGTGTTATTGTTAGATCATGATAAGTAATATAAGGCGGATTACCCACTATGTAATCAAATTTATTTGCAGGTGTTTTTAAGTAATCTGCTGTTCGAACATTCCAACTGACATCATATATTTCTTCTTTTCCTGCAATTTCATTTAAACGTTTAATAGTTGTAATTACAGCTTTCTTATCAATATCATACCCAAAGATATCACATTCTAAATTTTTTTTGATGGTTTCTATAGTATATCCTTCATTTTTGGATGCATTAATATATCTTTTTACTGCTTCTGCCAAAATATTTCCATCACCACATGAATTGTCTATAAAAGTTTTTCCTAATAACTGTTTTTGATATCCTACTTCATCAAGCATTAATTTCACGTATTTCTGGGGAGTAGGAATTTGTCCTAAAATTTGCATCAATCATTACTCTCTTTCATAAACTTTTTTTCTTCTGCTGCCTGAACTATCAGTCCTTCATACTGTTCAATCAATTCCATAGTGACTTCAAATGTTATTCTAAAATCCTCTTTGTCAATAGGATAACGTTCGCCATGAACAACCTTATGTCTATTGTTCAACAAATTACTATCAATATAATTTGCTTTCAATTCAAATATATCTGTTTCTAGTCCTATACTTGCAACAATTTCTTTTAATTCCGAACTACTTGGATTAGAATGTGTTGATATCACATCTCTCTTTTCATAAAATGGTGCATCATATATTCCACGCACCTTATCAATTACCTTTTGATACACACTTATCTTTTCTGTATTACTGCATTGCTTTATAGCATTGGTCAGACTATATGCCATAAAATTGTCTTTTAGAAGACAGGTATTAATTTTTTGTGCAGATACATATTTTACATAACAGTTAGAAGCAAATTTAACAAATCCTTCAAAATGCGCACAAAGCATCGTTATCCCTGAACGTAACAAAATGCTCTCATTAGCGTCACCTTTATCTGCCATCATCTTAATTGACAGAATTTCCTTTTTTCTCCATGCTAAATCTTCTTGAAGTTTTGTCTCTAGTTCTTCCACTGTTTCAATTTTCACTGCCATTTAGTAAGTTTCTGCTAGCTATTGCTAACTTCTTAATCCTTACAACCGGTCTGACCCCACGCTTAGTTGCATCATTATACTCTTTAGATATATAAATATCATCTATACATTTTTTTAGCATTTCATTATTTTTCTCATAATATTCAATATTTTCGGATACTCCAGGTACTATAGCCTCATAAGCTCCCACTAAAACTGGTCCACAATGAGTATCTTTTTCCGGATTATATCTTTTAAACGCATTCTCTCCCATAATATCAAAAATCAGCTTAAATGTCCTATCGAAAATATCTTCATCCTTTTCTCGGTCTATTTTTTTATCATCTATGAGTGATAAAATTTCATCTGTAATAAAATTATTATAATTTTCAGAATCACTAACCTCAAATTTTGAATACCTTAGGACAAAATATTTTACTACTAATTCTATATATCCTTGTTCATCTGCATCTTTCTCTGAAATCGGAACTGCGTTTCTAAAATTTTCATTTTCACTTAACGTTTTAAACCATCTATATACATTCTCATTTTTTACTACAAGAAGACAATTTCTAATCTCCTGAGGACTCAAATGGCTACCGCCTGTATTTAATCGCTGAAACATTTCATATTGAGCAAAGCTATCACTACTTTTATCTATTATAATTATCAAAATCTTTGATCGCTTAATGTATCTTCTTTGAGCATCTGTTAACGACTTTTCTGGATTCTCATCCTCCCAGTACTTTCCTTCTAGTGCTGGAAGAAATTTAGTTTTTGTTAAGGGTTCTCTTTCATACAAAGATGCATCCGTTTCTTCTCTTTCAACATCTTGCATATCTTTTTTTAGGATTCCCATAAACTTAAATATCGTCGATAAACGCTGTTGACCATCTATAAGATTCCATTTTCCATCTCCCGATTGGTATACATAAATCGGCGGAATAGGAATTTGCAATAAAATTGACTCTATTAAGGCTGATTGTTGCTCCATATCCCATCTAAACAATCGCTGATATACTGGACTAATATCCAAATCACCATCTTTATACAATGCGGCTAACTCACCAATTGACATTGGGTAACTGTCCGTCTTAATAGATTTAGACATTGCATCTATTTGTTCTTGTAAACTACTCATAACTTTCACCTCTCACTTTTTATTTTATTATTGCCAACAAATCTACTTTCAATGCTTTCTTGCCTTCCTGTGCGACTTCTACGCCCTGGAATTTCGCATAATTCACTTTCACACCATCGTCCAGATCAATCTCTATTCTCTGATTTGCGATATGAGCGATTGCTTCATCATATATCTGCATCTCAGCGAGCTGCTTTGTGTACTTTGTAATAGACCTCGTAGCCTTTGATTTCTCTGATGATGAAGAAGCATTATCCAATGTATACTGAGCACTCTGCATGGCAGTTTCCACATACTTCTGTGCCTTATGGAGATAATCTGTTCTCACCCTGCCGACTGTATCAGCATCATAGCGATGCATGTAAATGAGTGCCTTAAAGCCATTTTGCTTGCCACTGTCGAAAAGCCAATAAATCGGTCGCTTCTGATATACCTTCAAATGATCTGCATAAAAATCCTTAATGAAATAATTACGGATTACTTCTCTCGATGTATCGCCTTTATTGCCAAGTGCCTGTGCGATAAAACCAAGATTCTCCTCTAAGGTATCTTTTCCGTAAACAATCTTTACAAACTCAACAAATCTTCCTACAATATCATCGGAAAAGTATTCTTCATCTGTGATTGGAATGATATTGTCAACATCCGATATATAAGACTGATATTTACTATTATCCCATTCACCACCTGCAAATGCCAATCCATCCATATCTAAGGAATAACGACCAAACATACAACCTACTGCATACGACATGAAACTGCGAATATCTCTTTGTAAGTCTGCTTTACGAACTGTGACGTCTTTATCCTCTACTTCCGATGTAAGTTCATCTTGTAATCCATAAATATCTAAATTAATATTATCCTATATCTGTTTGCTTATCCTCATTCAACATCTTCTCGGAATCCTTAAATATCTTCTCGGCTTCCTTCATATATTTACTTTCAGGAAACTCGTTTTTGAAAGCGTAATATTCATC
>ERZ773188.3882-NODE-3882-length-11930-cov-4.136842_pt1 | contig 11930 bp, 13 predicted proteins | sample MGYA00581011_ERZ773188 | MGnify/ENA primary metagenome ERZ773188 (study PRJEB29015, sample SAMEA2737798) | human gut metagenome | biome: human gut; feature: human-associated habitat; material: faeces | place: China | collected 2012 ...
CAGGGCATACAAGCCGCAATTTCGACAGAAACGGAAAAGATCACGCAGCCCAGCGGGGCCGCGACGCCTTCGGAACAGCGACGCGCATAAGCGCATCGCTGTTCCGAAGGCTTTCTGTGTTCTTCGGGAGCACCCCGGCCAAGACCTTAAAGCGGCAAAGTTCGCCGTTCTGACACCCGGCCCGGGGATGTTTGTGAACGTGCGGAACGCTCCGAGGGTAGTGATAGCGGTCCCATCCGAAACGCCCCGTGTTTCGCCGTGTGAGCCGTTGTGTGCGATTTTTCGCCGAGAGCCGAGTGTGTACACGCTTTCACTCGTGAAAGCAAACGTGGGCCGCTTGTGAGAGAAATTGAAAAACGCGATGAGGAACGGTTGGGAACAGCGTTGTGACGGTAACTTTTTGACGATATCTGCGGGAACTATTTTGGGCGAAAAGCTGAACTTTTTAAGCCGGATTTTTGGACGGCGATGGCCGTTCGATAAAAGCACAAGATAAAGGGCCGCAGTCGCAAGCGCGTGCGGCCCGACCACAAAGCCCCGCAGTGCGGGGCTTTCCGGGGTTTTGAAACCGCAGTCTAAGGTGCACCTTGCGAGGCGTTTTCGCGGTCTTGGGTGAACGTTGGACACGGCAAATGCCTGTGGCAACAGACTTTTCAAGGTGGACGTTCCGCAGGCGTTTGAGAAATTTTCCGTTTTCAACCACACGAAAAAGTGCTTTTTGTGCAGCGGCGATTTTCGGAGGAAAACGTGTATATTTTGCGCCGCTGTAGTCAATGAAAGGGCTTCTTGACCGTTCAAAAATCGCACCGCTGTAACCAAAGAAGAACGCCTCCGGCAGCGCAAAAATTGCGCCGCAATAGTCAAAGATAAGGCGGCGCGGCTCCGAGGTGCAAATGATAACTTTCTGATAACAGTTCGACTTTCGGGTAGCTTTGTTCCCTTGGTTACGGTATTGTTCGTTGCGAAAGGGGCTGATACCATGCCGAAAAGACGAGCGAACGGGGAAGGGAACATCCGCAAACGAAAGGACGGTCGATGGGAGGGCCGGTACACGGTTGGCCGAGATCCAGAAACCGGCAAAGCCATCATCAAGAACGTGCTGGGTAAAACACAGGCCGAGGTCAAGGAGAAACTCAAAAAAGCCATCGAGGAAAACGTCGGCATCGACTACGGGCGGGCCAAGACCTACACGGTGGGAACATGGCTGGAGGTCTGGATGGAGAACTACGCCAAGGTGAAACTCAGACCGTCCACGTTCAAGACCAGCCAAGGTTTTCTGAAAAACCACATCAAGCCGCAAATCGGCAGCATCCCGCTGGCAGACTTGACCTCTCTGGACTTACAACGGTTCTACAAGCACCTGCTGGACGGTGGTCGGGTAGACCGCATCGAGGCGAAAAAGAAACCGAAAGGTCTGGCGCCCAAAACAGTGCGCAACATCCACCAGATGATCGACTCGGCGTACAATCTTGCCATCGAGCAGAAACTGGTGAGCAGGAATCCAACGCAGGGCTGCGCCTTGCCGAAAGTCGAACACAAGGAGATGAAAACGCTGACCGCCGACCAACTCAGCGCCTTCTTCCAGGAGGCCAGGGACAGCGGTGTGTACGAACTCTACTACCTCGACCTCGCCACCGGACTTCGGCGCGGCGAACTGTTGGGACTGAAATGGACGGACGTCGACCTCGACCGTGGTGTGCTGAAAATCCAACGGGCCATCTCACGGCAGAACGGCAAGGTGGTCGAAGCACCGTTGAAAACGAAAAACGCCTACCGCACACTGCCGTTGTCGGCAGATGCGATAAGCGTACTGAAAATGCAGAAATGCAAAGTCGGAAACAGCGAATGGGTATTCCCGTCACCCATCGGAGGCTTGCGCGCAGCTTTCATGTTATAACAGGGCATACCGCGGCGGATGGCGCAGAGACACTGACGGAACAGATAGATACCCTTGCAAAACTGGAAGGTACGCTTGTTTTTCTGATGGGTCTGCATCATCTGGAGGAAATCACAAACGGCTTATTGCAGGGCGGCAAGCCTGCCGATACCCCTGCGGCTGTCATTTCCAGGGGAACAACCCCTAAGCAGCGGGTTGTCCGCGCGAAGCTGTGCAATCTGGCAGCGAAAACAAGAAAAGCCAATCTCGCCGCCCCTGCCGTCATCGTGATTGGCGAAACGGCAGGAATGCAGCTTTCGGGCACAATCGAGTATCCCCTATACGGCGTGAAAATCGGCGTAACCGGCACAAAATCCATCACGAAGAAGCTCAGGAACCGCTTAGAGGAATTGGGTGCGGCAGTCACGGAGCTGGATTATGCCACCCTTGTCCCTGATTGGGAAAATGAAGCCTTAGAACAGGCATTGCAGGGCATCACCGCCTATACATGGGCGGTATTCACAAGCCCTAACGGGGTTGAAATTTTTTTTCAGGCACTGCAAAAGCGGAGAATCGATATCCGCACACTGGCGCAGCTGCGGTTTGCCGTCATCGGCACAGGCACAGCCGCCGCTCTGGAAAAGCGCGGCATTTATCCTGCCTTTCTGCCCAAAACCTACGAGGTGGAAAGCCTTGCGAAGGGACTTTGCAGTGTGGTCGGTGCGGATGAAAAAATTCTGATTCTCCGTGCGGCGCAGGGTTCTCCTGTCCTGACGGAGATTTTAGCAAAAGCGAAGAAGCAATACACAGATGTAAAATTATATGATATTGCCATTGATGCCGAAAAACGCCGCTTTGCCCATGAAGCAGCCAAGGAAATGGATTTTATCACCTTTGCGAGCGGCTCGGGCGTGCGCGGCTTTTTTGCACAGGGCGGCACAATGCCCCAAGGCACAACGGCGGTCTGCATCGGTACCTCTACCGCGAAAACGCTTGCGTCCTATGGAGATTTTCCTGTTTTGACGGCGCAGACCTTCAATGTGGATGGCATCATAGAGGTGATTTTGGAAGAAGCAAGCAAAACAAAAACAACCGAAAAGGAGACGGACAAATGAGAAGATTCAGAAGACTGCGCGGCTCAGAAGCCATGCGAAGGCTGGTGCGCGAAACCAGAATTTCCGCAGAGGAGATGATTTACCCCATTTTTGTGATAGAAGGGGAGAATATCAAAAATCCGATTCCTTCTATGCCGGGTGTGTTCCAATATTCCGTTGACCGCATGGATGAAATGCTCGCAGAGGTGGCGGCAAGCGGCATTGCAGGTGTGTTGATTTTCGGGATTCCCAAGGAAAAGGATGCGGTCGGCTCGCAGGCGTATGCTCCGGACGGCATCACCCAGAGAGCCATTCGCCATATCAAAAAGAAGTATCCCTCTCTGCTTGTGGTTGCGGATGTTTGCCTTTGCGAATATACCTCGCATGGGCATTGCGGTCTGGTTGCAGGAGAGCATATTTTAAATGATGAAACCCTGCCCCTTCTGGCGAAAATGAGCGTTACGCTCGCGCAGGCAGGCGCGGATATCATCGCCCCTTCGGATATGATGGACGGGCGTGTGGCGGCAATTCGTCATGCTCTGGATGAAGCGGGCCTTCTGCATATCCCCATCATGGCGTACAGCGCGAAATTTGCCTCCGGCTATTACGGTCCCTTTCGGGATGCGGCACATTCCGCACCGCAGTTTGGGGACAGACGCTCCTATCAGATGGATGTCTGCAATAAAAAGGAAGCCCTGCGTGAAATTGCGGATGATATCGAGGAGGGCGCAGATTTTTATATCATCAAGCCTGCCCTTGCGTATCTGGATGTGGTCGAAGCGGCGGCAAATCGCTTTGATTTACCCATTGCCGTCTATAACGTCAGCGGCGAATATGCCATGGTGAAGGCGGCGGCACAGCAGGGCTGGATAGAGGAAAAGCGGATTGTTATGGAAAATCTGATTGCCATGAAGCGCGCAGGTGCCTCCATCCTGATTACCTATCACGCGCTGGATGCGGCAAGCTGGCTGAAAGAGGACTGATTGCATGAAGAAGGAGAAAACAGCGAAAACCGAAAAAAACGAAAAGCACTGGGAGCGGGTGACGCAGGAATTTGCCCCCGTCTGCGATGCAGATTGCAGGGTACTGATTCTGGGGACAACCCCCTCTAAGAAATCTCGTGAGGTTGGCTTTTATTACGGACATCCGCAGAATCGCTTCTGGAAAATGCTTGCGGCAGTGACGGGCGAGAGGGTTCCCCAAAGCATTGCGGAAAAGAAGGCACTGCTGCTGCGCAACCATATAGCTCTGCATGCTGTGAAATCATCGGGAGCAGTGACAGCAGCATTAAAAATGTGGAGCCTGCCGATTTGGAGCGGATTCTTGCCGTTACAGGCAGGGTCGCTATCCTCTGCAACGGCGGCACGTCCTATAAATTATATCGAAAATATCAGGAGGAGCGATTGGGGATTTCTGCGGTGCAGCTTCCCTCGACCAGCCCTGCCAATGCGGCATGGAATCTGGAGCGGCTCTCTGCGGCATGGGGCGAGGTGCTTTTGCCCCTTTTGAGAAAAGAGGAAGAATAGAAAAATTTTTCTTGACAGATGCCTGTGGTTTCCGATATAAAAATTATAAAAAACAAAAGAGAAAGCAGAAAGGAAGGATTTGTTATGGCATATATCCCTGTGGAATATCCTGCGGAAAAAGGTGCTTTTTACGCGCTTTTGAAGGAACAGCTTGAAAAATATACGGAGAACGAAACAGACGAAACAGCAATTCTTGCGAATGCGTCTGCGGTTCTGGGCATCGCGCTCAAGGACATTAACTGGGTTGGCTTTTACATGGTAAAGGGTGAGGAGCTTGTGCTTGGGCCTTTTCAGGGTAAGCCTGCGGTCAGCAGAATCGGCTATGGCAAGGGGGTCTGCGGCACAGGCTGGGCGGAAAAACGCACACAGCTGGTAGCAGATGTGCATTGCTTCGCCGGACATATTGCCTGTGACTGCAATTCCAATGCAGAAATAGTTGTGCCATTGCTGAATGATGCAGGAGAGGTGCTTGGCGTTCTGGATATCGACAGCCCCGTCAGCGGTCGCTTTGATGGCGATGATTTAGATGGTCTGGAAGCAGCGGCAGCGTTTCTGGCAAAGAAAATCGCAGGCTGAGCAAAAAAGATATGATGTAAAACTGTCTTGTTTTTCCGCTGTTTTGCGGCAGTGTCCTATGCAATTTGTGGGAATTGCCCGAATCAGCGGATTTTTTATTGACAGACATCCATTTTCCCGATAAAATACAACAGGAAGTGAATAAAGGACTTATCAAGAGTGGTTGAGGGACAGGGCCCTGTGACACCCGGCAACCGGCGGAAACGCATCGGTGCTAATTCCCCCGCAGCATTGCGGAAGATGAGATTGATGTAAAAGCCCTGCGGGGCTTTCTTTTGTTGAAGAAGAAGCAAGAAAGGCTTTCGGAAAAACAATGCAAACACGTCTCTCCTTAGAAAACTTTATTCACAGTCACTAAACATTTGTGTAAAAAAGGAGAACAAAAAATGAGCAGAAGATTATTTACATCCGAATCTGTTACAGAGGGACATCCCGATAAAATCTGTGACCAGATTTCCGATGGCGTGCTGGACGCACTTTTGGCAAAGGACCCCAATTCCCGTGTTGCCTGCGAAACCTGCACCACAACAGGCATGATTATGGTTATGGGCGAGATTACAACAGAGGCTTATGTTGATGTTGAAAAAATCGTCAGAGAAACCTTGACAGAAATCGGCTACACCAGAGCAAAATACGGCTTCGACAGCGAAACCTGCTCCGTTCTGACCGCTATCCACGGACAGTCCCCCGATATCGCACTGGGCGTTGACCATTCTCTGGAAAACAAAACAGGCGCGGATGACAGCGAATTTGATACAGGTGCCGGCGATCAGGGCATGATGTTCGGCTTTGCCTGCGATGAAACAGAGGAGCTGATGCCCCTGCCTATTTCCCTGTCTCATAAGCTGACAAGAAGATTGGCAGAGGTGCGTAAAAACGGTACACTGGCATATCTGCGCCCCGATGGCAAGGCACAGGTGACAGTGGAATATGAGGACGATACACCCGTAAGAGTGGATACCGTTGTTGTATCCTCTCAGCATGATCCCGATGTGGAGCATAGCCAGATTGAACGGGATATTATTGAAAATGTAGTGAAAAAGGTAATCCCTGCCTCCCTGCTGGATGAAAGCACAAAATATTACATCAACCCCACAGGCAGATTTGTGATTGGCGGTCCTATGGGTGACTCCGGTCTGACAGGCAGAAAAATCATCGTGGATACCTATGGCGGCTATGCGGCGCATGGCGGCGGCGCATTCTCCGGTAAGGACCCTACAAAGGTTGACCGTTCCGCTTGCTATGCGGCAAGACACGTTGCAAAAAATATCGTTGCCAGCGGCATTGCAAGAAAATGTGAGGTACAGCTTGCTTACGCAATCGGCGTGGCACAGCCCGTTTCCATTCTGGTAAATACCTATGGCACAGGGAAGCTTTCCGATGAAGAAATCACAGAAATCGTAAAGAAAAACTTCGACCTGCGCCCTGCGGCAATTATCAAAAACTTCGATCTGAGAAGACCCATCTATAAGCAGGTAGCGGCTTATGGTCACTTCGGCAGAACCGATTTGGATTTGCCTTGGGAAAAGCTGGACATGGTAGATGTATTCAAAGAAAGAATCTAAGCCGACACCCTAAGTCGAAAGCAGGCTTTCGACTTGTTAAGACAGAAGAATAAACAGATACGTTCTGGCGGCAGGATGCCTTGAAACGTACTGTTTTCCTCGAGTGGGCAAAGCCCCCTCTGCGGATTCCATTCGGGACGACGCTTCGTTTCCCGAACCCTTCCGCTGTTTGGCAAACGGCTATATACGAAAAGCCTTCCATGAAAATGGAAGGCTTTTTTATATGTTTCCGACTTAATTATATAGTCCGCGAATACTGATTTCTCCACTGGAAAGCGCCTCGCTTCGTCCATCGGCATAGCGCACCCTCAGAGAAAAATCATCCCCGATGGCAACCGCAAAGGCAGGTGCTTCCTCTGTACCGCGTACAACGGTGATTTCCTTTCCCGTTGTGATGTTGTCCCTGCGGTAGGCCTCCAGATATTCCGTTTTTTCCTTCGGCCAAGCCCGACACATGCTGTCCAGCTCCCGAATCAGTGCGGCGGCAAGCGCTGCGCGGGAATGGGTTTTCCCTGTTTCCATTGCAAGAGAGGTGGCAGTGCTTCGGATTTCTGCGGGGAAGTCCTCCGCCTGTCCGTTCACGTTAATGCCAATCCCGATGATGAGGTACTGAATATAGCCGCTTTCGCTTTCCACAGACATTTCCGTCAGAATCCCACAGATTTTTTTGCGGTCGATGACTAAATCATTTACCCATTTGATGCCTGCACGCACGCCGCAGACCTCCTCGATGGCATTATTTGTGGCAACCGCCGTCCATGCCGTAATCTCCACGATATCCGTCGGCAGGGTGTCGGGATGAAAGAGGATGGAAAGATAAATTCCGTTATCCTGCGGAGAAGCAAAGGCACGCCCACGTCTGCCTTTCCCCTGTGTCTGCTCGTTAGCAAGCACCACCTGCCCGTTTGGTGCGCCCGCAAGTGCCAGCTCACGCAGACGGTTGTTGGTCGAATCCACAGAAGCCAGACATTCCACCGTCTGCATGCGCGCTTCATCCAGATAGGCGGCAAGCTCCTGCGCGGAAATGCTGTTCGGTACGGCATCCAGATGGTAGCCCTTATTTGTCGAGGAGGAAATCTCATAGCCATCCGCGCGCAATGCTTTTACGGCAGTGTTGACCGCCGCGCGGCTTACGCCCAGAAGTCGGCTGATGTGTTCCCCTGAAATATAATCGTTTTCTTTTCTCAAAATCGCAAGAACTGCGTCCTTTGTCATAGTATCACCTCTTGTTTATCCTACCATAGAAATCACAGACGGTACAGAGCCTCTTTTTCTTTGCAGATGCTGCTCCATTGACAGCCGCCACAGATTTCGCTCCGCTTTCCTTGGGAAAGAATATATTCTGCTACGCGTGCCGCAAATTCTCGCCAGGGCAAAACGCTGTGTTCCTCCATGTCGCAAAGGGAAAGCACCTGTCTGTCATAGCTTTGCACCAAGTCTGCACTTTCGCAAATGCCGTTTGCAAGATGGGGACAGGCGGCACAAATGCAGTCCGCCTCCGCAACAACTGTAACGGTTGGGTTTTCCTGCTCCAAATATTCCAGAATCCGCGCCATGTGGGCAGTAAAGCCGGTGCTGTAGCCCTTTCCCTCAAAGAAAGCAAGGCACATCCCATGATGTGCCCGCAGCTTTATTTCTACATTTTTCATGCAATCACCTTCCGGAAACGCTCCGTCAGAAGCAATGCAATCCCAATCTTAATCAGGTCGGGGATAATGAAGGGAATGACGCACCATCCCAGAACGGTACCCAAGCCAACTGCGCCGGAGGTTTTTGCGTAAACCGCCATAAACCAGAGCGTCCCGATGGCGTAGCAGACTACCAGACCAAGCACCATGGAAATGGCAAGCACAATTTTACCTCTGCCGCAGACGGTCTCTATGCCCCACATCAGCAGAGCAGATGCCAGAAAGCCGATAATATAGCCGCCTGTTGTGCCGAACAGAACGCCGACACCGCCGGAAAAGCCTGCAAATACAGGCAGACCTACCAGACCCAGCAGGATGTAGACAAGAACTGCAAGACTGCCGCGCTTGCCGCCCAGAAGCCCGACTGCCGTAAAAACACCCATCGTCTGCAAAGTGAAGGGGACGGTTGTGGGAATGGAAATCCACGAGCAGATGGCAATCAGTGCGGCGAAAATCCCGATAAAGACAATATCTCTTGTTTTGTTTTGTTGCATTGTTGTTGTATTCATGTTTCTTACCTCCGTTTTTTGGAAGTATAACATAGGCGGCTTTTATTGTCAATGATAAAAAATAAAATGGTTTACAATCAAGAGAATCCATTTGACAAGCACCCGAACCGCCTCCTTCGGATATATTGAATATATCAAACCATTGAAGGAGGAATGGATATGCCCAAGAAGCTGACGGAAATTCCTGTGGAATGTCCTTGCTTCGTGCAGGAGGTACGGGGAGAAGGCTATCTGCGTCTGTTTGATCTGGGCTTTTTCCGAGACAGTCGGGTTTTGCCGCTGTATGAATGTGCGGGCGGCGGCACACGAGTGTATCGGGTGAAGGATACGCTGATTGCTCTGCGCGATGCCGATGCCGCGCGTATTTTTGTGGAGGAGGGGATGTAGGATGCCTGAGAAAACACGCCTGCGGATTGCTTTGGCAGGCAACCCCAATACGGGGAAAAGCACCGTTTTCAATGCACTGACCGGGCTGAAGCAGCATACGGGCAACTGGGCAGGGAAGACCGTCGGCAATACAGTCGGGGAATTTTCCTTTGGCGCATGGCAGGCGAAGCTGTATGACCTGCCGGGCATTTATTCCCTGTTTTCCGAATGTGCCGAGGAGCGCGCCGCTAAGGATTTTATCTGCTATGAGCAGCCGGACATTGTCTTTGTGGTTCTGGATGCGACCTCTCTGGAACGCAATCTTCCTTTGGGGCTGCAAATTATGGAGCTGACGGAAAATGTGATTTTCTGTCTGAATCTCACCGATGAAGCGGAGAAAAGGGGCATTTCTGTGGATGATGTGCGTCTGGAGAAGCTGACGGGTGTGCCTGTGATCAAAATGGCGGCAAGGCAGGGCGTAGGTTTGCGGGAGCTCAAGGAAATGCTCCTTGCGGTGGCAGAGGGACGAAAATCCATCCGACCCATAGGCATTGATTGGGATGCCTTTGCCCCTGAAACGGAAAGCGGCTATCATTCCGCGGAATTTCAGGAAAAGCGCTCCCTTGCCTTCCTTTCTCGCGCAAAGGAAATCTGCGATGCAGTGGTGCAGAAAAAAGAGGAACGCGATAGCCGCACCGAGCGCATGGATCAAATCCTGCTTTCCCCGAAAACGGGGATACCCTTCATGCTGCTTTTGTTGGGCGGCGTATTCTGGATTACGGTGGCAGGGGCAAATGTACCGTCCGAATTTCTCATGCGGCAGTTTCATCAATGCGGTGCTGTGATGCGAAACGGCTTGCTGACATTGCAAGCACCCCTTTGGCTGCAAGGACTGCTACTGGATGGCGTTTGGCTGACGGTGAGCTGGGTGGTGGCGGTTATGCTGCCGCCGATGGCGATTTTTTTCCCGCTGTTTACATTGTTAGAGGATTTCGGCTTGCTGCCACGGATTGCCTTTAATCTGGATGGCTTGTTTCAAAAGGCGGGGGCGCATGGGAAGCAGGCATTGACGATGTGCATGGGCTTTGGCTGCAATGCCGCAGGGGTCACAGCCTGCCGCATCATCGAATCCCCCAGAGAACGCCTGATTGCCATCCTCACGAACTGCTTCGTTCCCTGCAATGGGCGTTTCCCGACGCTGATTTTGCTTTCGGGCTTTTTCTTTGCAAGGGGAAATCCTATTGCCGCAGGCGGCTTCGTGTTCCTTTTGATTGTGCTTGCCGTCGGCATTACGCTTGCTGTTTCCTTTTTGCTGAGCAAAACCATACTGCGCGGTGTGCCGTCCGCCTTTGTTCTGGAGCTGCCGCCGTATCGCCGCCCGAAGCTTTGGGATGTGATTGTCCGCAGTATGCTGGACAGAACGATTTTTGTACTCGCCAGAGCGGTGACGGTTGCCATCCCTGCCGGCGCAGTCATCTGGCTTTGCCAGAATATCATGGTGAATGGGCATACGCTCCTGTACGGCATGGCAGCCCTCTTGGAGCCGCTTGGCGCACTCATGGGACTTTCGGGCGTAATTCTTATGGCATTTCTGCTTGGCATTCCTGCGAATGAAATCGTCATCCCCATCCTTCTGATGGTCTATAGTCAAAGTGGCACGCTGGTAGAGGCGGAGGGCATTGCACAGGCAGGTGCCATCCTCGCTGCCAATGGCTGGACATGGGTGACGGCAGTCTGCGTGATTCTTTTCTCGCTGAACCATTTCCCCTGCGCCACTACGCTTCTGACCATCCGTAAGGAAACCGGCAGTCTGCTCTGGACGGGGGTCAGCTTTTTTTTGCCGACTGTGGTCGGTGTGCTGCTCTGCATCGCGGTACATCTGCTTGCATTGCTCGTTGGTATCTTTTTTTGAAAAAATATTTTCATCAAAAAAAATTGGTGCTATACTAATCTATAACTAGAACAAAAGAGAAAGGGGGGATTTGTATGAATGAGCAATTATATAAGCTGCTGCAAAAGGCAAGAGAGGATGCGGAGCTGCGTAAACGCATCTGGGCAGTGAAGGAAGCGAAGGACCCTGCCTTGGCGCTGTGTGAGCTTTGCACCGCAGAGGGCTTTCCGTTGACTGTGGGTGGTTTGTTTTCTGAGCAGGAGGAATTTTTCTGCAACCTGTTCCGTAGCTGTAATGGCAGTGCCGTACAGCCCTTGGATGGCTGGGATGACCCCTTCGATATGTTCTTTGCCGCTATGGAGGCATTGGAGAAATAAAAAAAGGCATGGCATGATGCTTTTCATGCTGTGCCTTTTTTGTTCTGTTTTTTCAGCTTGCCTTCATTTCCAGCCGCAATCTGTCTGCAATCAATGCAATAAATTCCGAATTGGTCGGCTTGCCCTTATGGTTATTGATTGTGTAGCCGAACAGCGCATCAATCGCATCCACCTTCCCGAAAACCTTGTAAAATCAATACTTTTATTGATTTATCAATACATTTTTCTGATAGTTTTGCTATAGCAATAAATTATTGTTCGTTGTGTTTTACTCTGAAAGTTTATTGGTATAATTTTTGAAGTTTATTGGTAAAATTTTTGTGGCTCTTTCTATAATCTTGAATGAATAAAGTATAACTGTTTTTGCATAAAAAGTCAAGTTAGGTTAAGAAGTAATTGCATATATAAAGGGCGTATCAATAAAGCAAAATAAAAGTTATTCTAGGGGTTTGAAAAGTTATA
>ERZ773188.3886-NODE-3886-length-11917-cov-3.060108_pt1 | contig 11917 bp, 4 predicted proteins | sample MGYA00581011_ERZ773188 | MGnify/ENA primary metagenome ERZ773188 (study PRJEB29015, sample SAMEA2737798) | human gut metagenome | biome: human gut; feature: human-associated habitat; material: faeces | place: China | collected 2012 ...
GTCTGTTTTCCAGACAGCCGCTGCATTCTGAAAGTTTTCCTCCGCTCCCGGCTCAAAACTGTTCCCTGTATAAGTCTCACCGATATATCCTCTCAGATAGACCGTCTCCGAAGGTCTCTGCACACTGGTCACTTTCAGGGCATCCACCCCGGTAAAAAACACACCGTCTGTCGTTCCGAGTTCTCCGTTGTCCACCCCTCCGGCGATTCCTTCCAGAGAGAGCTGCAGATTTCCCCCTGAAATCTTCGGTAGAAAACTCCACAGAGACTGCAGGAGCCGATTCTGTATTCTTGTCGTGCCTCTTTGAATTGCCGGGATCTCCACTCCTGCCAATGGCATGGAAATACACCATGACGGGACAGATACTACCACGGCAGCAAGAAGTGCCGCCAGCCCCGCTTTCCATCCACAGAAATAGCTCCGCCCTGCAGTAAACAAAAGCAGAATGCTCATTGCCAGAAAATACATCCAGAGATTTCCCGGTCTGCCTCCGGCGATCATCATCAGCGCGACCAGCGGAAACAGTATGGAAAGAATCAGAAGCCAGTTTCTCCTTCTGACAATTCCAGCCCCCAGAAGCCCCGTCACCGGAAAAAGTACAGGCAGCCAGAAGATCACCATATCACCGCTTTCATATGCTCCATACAGCCTCATGTTTCCATGATAGACCTGATTGATCCTGCTCATCACAAAATCAGCTGTCTGATAAAAGCCTGCGGTGATTCTGTTCTGCAGCACAAAACAGACTGCCATGTAAAGGATCACAATTGCAAGAAAACCATAGATTCTTTTCGAATCCAGCCTTCTGTCCGCATAAAACCAGCTGAAAAACAGGCTGAACAGAAAGATTCCCGGTATCAGAAGCCACAATCTCTCATCCCTTATCGAAAACGCTGAAACCAGACTTCCGGCAAGAACTCCGACCGCCCCAAAAAGCACCAGAAAAGACAACAACATTCCACCTTTCTCTGTCTGCTTCTTTTCTGACTGAGGGACATACCCTGAATCCAGGATAAGCACCTCCATATTGTTCTGTTCCTTCTGTGTCTGTTTTTTTCTCATAAACGTCCTTCACCTTCCGGAAAATATCGCTGTATCCGTCCGTCCATCGTGATTCTGACACCGCCATGCTCCGGCACCAGGACATTGTCGGATATTCCCTGACAGATTCCCGGAATACACTCCAGCGCCTGATAAAAAGCTTCTCTTCCGTTCACCTCGAAATGCAGGGCTTCCTTCGTTCCCTTTTCCATCCAGACATATTCAAACAACCGCTCTTTCTCAACCAGCGCATTTCCCAGAGATGCCGCAAGATCCAGAAACTCATCCAGCTGATCCGGTGTTGTTTTTTCTTCCGTCCCGGCCGATGTATCCAGATAAACACTGACCATCCTTCCGGCCGGCATACTGAATTCCTTTACAAGAAGTTCATCTTCCTTTGCACTGAGCTTCCAGTGGATATTTTTGAGCATATCACCCTGATGATAATATCTTGTATCAAAAATCTCCTGACTGTCCGTACCTGCCCTGGCTGCGTTTTCGTGGTCTTCCTCTTCCCCGTAAAAGCCCTGTACTGTTTCCCCGTCCATCGGATGGATCCTGGGGATGACTGCGATTGTCCTGGCAAGAGAAGGAATCCTGATCTTTGCCGAAAAAAGTCCAAGATAGTCGAATACTCTGAGTTCTGTCACACCGACTCTGAAAAAACCGCAATGTACCGGTTCCAGAAAAATCTGCCACGAATCCCTGCTCTTTCTGTCTGCCGCAGTGTGCCGGATGATCCTGCCTGCGCCTGTGACATCCATCACGATCTGGATATCTCCGACCGGAAAAACCGTCGAGTTCTCGATCTCAAGAATAAATTTTTCCCGCTCGCCTCTGGTGACTGCAGAACTTTTCGTCTTCGCCGATACGCGAAGCTTTCCCGCCACATACCATACACCGGCTGCCATACACACTGCAAAAAGAAGCTCAAAAACCAGCAGAAAAAAAGCAAACTCTCCCCTGCCGGCTGCTGCCGCCCACAACGTAGCCAGCACCAGTACCATATATATGATCTTACTTTTCATACCTTATCTCTCCGGCCGCGGCTGTCTGACAGATTTCAGGATCTCCCCGATGATCTGCCTCTGGTCTCCCTGACTTAACTTCGCCCTCGCACTGCATTTGAGACGATGCACTGCAGCCGCTGGAAAAACCTCCGCCACATCCTGCGGCAGTACAAATGTACGGTCCTGCATATATGCACTGGCTTTTGCCATCCTGGTCACTGCTATGGCACCACGGGTACTCAGTCCCAGAGACACCAGTTCATGTGAGCGCGTTGCATTTACAAGATCCACGATATATCGACAGACCGTCTCATGGACAAAAATCTCCGAGACTTCTCTCTGCATCCGGGCGAGATCATCCGCAGTGATCACAGCCTTTACATCCTTCATTGCCCCAAAGCCGGACTGCTTCATCAGAATCTGCACTTCATCCTGAATATCCGGATAGCCCATCTCAATACAGACCATAAAACGGTCCAGCTGAGATTCCGGAAGTCTCTGCGTTCCGGCAGACCCGATCGGGTTTTCTGTCGCAATGACGATAAACGGATTCGGAACATTCCTTGTCACACCATCTACGGTAACCGTTCCTTCCTCCATAACCTCAAGAAGCGCAGACTGCGTCTTGGCAGAAGTTCGGTTGATCTCATCTGCAAGAAACAGGTTGCACATCACCGCTCCGGGCTGATAGACAAATGCCTCTTTTTCCTTGATAAACATGGAAAATCCGACAATATCCGACGGCAGTACGTCAGGAGTAAACTGAACACGGTTCTGTGTCAGGTTCATTGCCCTTGCAAAAGCAAGCGCCATGGAGGTCTTTCCGACCCCCGGGATATCCTCGATCAGAATATGACCGCCCGCAAGAATTGCCGTCATTACCTGACGGATACATTCATCCTTGCCAAAAATCACCTTACGGACCTCTCTCATGATCTCTTCTGTTTTTTTATTTTCCATTTTTCACTTTCTCCTGTCTTTCTCAGTATCATCACGATTCACGCTGACCCTGGGTCAGAGTGCTTTTATCCTTTTTTCTTCTTATCATGGTGTCTCTTTATGAGGATCAGTAAAATGATCACACCTTCTGTCACTGCCACACCTGCCATCATAAACAGGAACCATGGCCATACATCTACCACTCGCTTCGCCATTGCCGCCGGGCGGATCTGCGAAACTGTTTTTGCCTTCTCCTCCCCTGTATACGGCACACGGTGTCCTCTCACAAGAAGGCGGTATGTATTGACAGCATACGGTGTGCAGGTGACAAGCGTCACATAATCCTTTCCTTCCACAATATCCAGATCCGAAGTATCCTCCGGATCGACCACCTTGATCTGATCAACTTCATACGCAAGTACCTCATCCAGCACATGAATATAAAACTGATCTTTTTTCTGTACCTTGTCCATATCTGTAAAAAGCTTGGCATCCGGAAGTCCTCTGTGCCCTGTCAGCACACTGTGTGTGCTCTCTCCTCCCAGCGGAAAAGAAGTCTCCGGAATGTAGCCAACTCCCTTGGCCAGAACATCCTGTGATGTACCTTTATATATAGGAAGATTTACATTGATCACCGGCACGGTCAGATAGCCGATCACATCTCCGATATCCAGCATATCCACATGACTGGTGCCCGTCTGCTGCTCACCGATGGCATCCTGGGTAACTGCATTTCCAAGCTGTTCATTATACTGCTGCATGGCTTCCTTTACCGCATCGATCTTTTCTTCATCCATGTCTTTAATCTCATCATTGTACTCCGTGATCGCCTGCGAAGCATGCTTCTGTGCGAGTATATTGCTGATAGTCGGATATAATGCAAGCGAGATTCCCGCAAAGATCAGGATCATACTGAAAATCGTCGTCAGCCTTGGTTTCTTCATGACCTGTAGTTCCTTTCCCTGTGATAGCCGGGGCTTTTGCCACAGCCTCTCATTTGTCTTATATGAAACGGCCTGAGCTGTTTTTCAGACATCTGCATATAAGGCAAATAAGACACACCCACACTCTGCCTTACGGCAGAGTGACGAGTCTGTCCTGTAGGATTTATTCAAAAAGAGGATTTATGGTAGCTAATTAATGAATTCATGTAACTGTTCAGTACCCTCACAGTCACGAGTCAAAATGCTCTTTAGTCGTTCCTCAGTTCTTATTTCACAGTTTTCTTTCTGGATGCGCCGATGATCAGAACACCTGCGAATGCAAGGGCAACTCCAAGAGCTGTGATAGCGATTGTACCCATACCACCAGTTACAGGGAGAACAAAACCTTTCTTATTAACAATGGTTTGAACACCTGTAAAATTAAGTCCAGTGTTAGAAGCATCTTTGTCATATTTGAATGTTGCACTGGTTTTCTCACGTTTTACCAAATGCCAAGCGCCATTTTCATCCTTCTTAAATGTAGATGTAGTTGTCCATTCAGTTTTATACTGCACATTTAACTCTTTAATTTCTACCGGTTTTGTAAGAAGATTGTATCCTTCTGGTGCCTTTGTTTCTATTACATAATAGTAACCTGCTTCAAGTTTGTCTGCTTCAAAGGTTGATATATTTTCATCCGTCCATTCCTTAACTTTTGTACCCTTTTTAATTTCAGTTTCTGAAGTCAAACCTGCATTATCACATTTATACAGTGCAAAATTTGCACCTTTCAATTCATTACTGTCTTTGTCTGTTTTCTTAATTGTAAATTTAAATGTATAGACAACTGCCTTGTCCTCGATATATGCATGATCCTGTTCTTTTCCCGGATTTGGTTTATCTGTTTCATTGGATTTCGGATAAATTCCGTTTGAATAATCCAGTTTTACAGTGTTTGGATTGCCATCAACTGTTGTAACAGCATACCCTGTTAATTTTGCTTTGTAGTGTACATAAATATCCTGATTTGCATAGTCTGCAAAAGTCTCTGTTACTTTTTTCGTATCTGCCTTAATAAAATCTAAAATAAATCCATTTTCATTTGAAGTAATTGTATAATCTTTACCTTCTTTAAGCTGAGTAATTTTCTGTTCACACGCTTCATCACTATATAGTTCTACAGTATTCACATCATCTGTAATATTCATTGGTGTATCTGTAATTTTGAATGTATTAAGTTTTGCAATATTTCCCGGTACAGATACTTTTACACGATATTCAATATCTTTATTAGCTGCTGTATCTGCATCTTTTTTCCATTTAGTATTCTCTTTTACTGTCTTTTCAACATCAGGTCTTTCGTTCTTTACTGTTATAATAGCGGACTTTTTGTTAGCTTTGCCGTCACTCTGTGTATAAGTTAAATACTGTGCATCATCTTTACCTTTAATATCACCATTATTCGCAATCGTGAACTCATACGCAATAGTTCCATCCATAATATAACCATTATCTGCACTTACCTCAAAAAGTCGGTAAGAACCATTCCCAAGTCCAGTAATAGACGCTCCCTGAGTAAACTGTGTAGCATCATCAAAATTTGCGACATTATAATCGTAAGATTTTGTTGTCTCATTTGAACTAGTATCTTTCACATATTTCCATGTAGTACCATCTTTTTTCTGAAGTACGAATATCGCATTTGCCTGAATTGTGTCACCTGCAGCATTAACCTTGTTTATAGTAACACCCGCTTCAGTTTTTACATTTTTCGGATATACTGTTACATCATAAATCCATTTTGTTCCACCATCTGGTTTTTTATCTGTCATCGGAACTGAAACAACAAATTCTGCTGGTGTAGATGAGATATTTGCTGGTGTTTTTGTCTCTTTCACATAATAGTATCCAAGTTCAAGTGTATTTGCTCCAGTTTCATTTTTCCCAAATACAACTTTACCATCTGAACCAGTGGTTTTGATGGCATCTGCATTTTTATCTCCAACCAGATTTCGTGCCTTTGTCACATCTGATGTGTCACCGACAACTTCAAATTTTTGATTTGTATTTTCTCCAATGGTTACATTTCCATCAATGTCTGCAACTCGCCAAATTGAAAACTCTGCTCCTTGTAAAGCAGTTGCTTCTTTTGGAATCGTTTCTCCCGCTTCTCCTGTTCCTTCAGCAAGATTATTCGGCTGATTATTTTTAAAATAATATTTATACAAAGTCAATGAACCTCTCTTTGTATAATCAATAGTTGAAACAGGTTCTGTCGCGTCTGCTGCAAATGCAGTTGCTGACATGCTGCCCAGCATCATTGCGCCGGCAAGGAGACCGACAAGGAGTTTTTTGAATTTCTTCATACTCGTTTCCTCTCTTTCTCTTTCTTCATTTCCTTTTTCATTTTTCTTTTTAAGATACCTGTGGATTGTTTCGTGCATTGCACGCCACAACCCTGGTATCATATATTGAATCATCTGTCTGTTTCTTCAAGCGGTCAGGAAGTTTTGCCCTCCTTTCTCCGCTTTTGTAACAACAGATACATGATTAACGCAGTTCCGGCGATGATTGCACCGGTAAAGCCAAGGATCAGTCTGCTCCAGCTTCCTGTTGCCGGCAGCTGGAATTTTGCCTGATTGGCAACCTGAATCGTTATGGTATTATCTGAAATCTTATCAAACACATCACCATCTACTTTGATGGAATTATCTCTTCTGTTGATCTCAACCTTGATCGGTGATTTCAAAAGATTGTATCCATCCGGAGCTTTTGTCTCGGTGATCTGATAAGTTCCATCTTCCAAATTTTGAAATTTTGCAGATCCAAGTTCTCCATTTTCCTTACCATCACCCGTTGTAACAGTCTGCGCTTCAAAGGCAGAGTCAATAGCATTTTTTCCATCGGCAGTCAGTTTTTCAAGCTTAAATTCTGCCCCGCCAAGTTTCACCTGATTCTCTCCTGATGTTCCTGCCTTTATCTTCAGAATCTGAATGTCTGTTAACGGCTGATAGGTATTGGTAATTCTTGCAAAACCATTATTATCTTCCCCATAAGAAACCTTAAACATACTCCGTTTCCCGCTAGCGTCCGTGAACTCGATGCAGCCTCCATTTTCCACAGGTGTTACTTTTGTCACTTTTCCATCTGCATCTTTTGTCAAGATTACCTCAACGATACGATACTGCCATGCAACCTGTTCCTGTTGTGTCTTTGTATAGTCCACAAATTTATCCAGGTCTTTAAACGATGTTTTCCATTCTTCAGTATAAATGTTATATGTCAGCTCTGTATAAATGCTGTTGTTATAATCTACTGCCTCCCATGTGGCTGTTGTGGATGTATCTGACGACCTTCTCTGCAGCTGGACATAAATCTTCTCTGGAAGTGTTCCTGTATAAGTTTCACCTGCTGCTGTTTTCCAGAATTTTTCCACAGACAGATTTACCTTTGGTTTTTTCGTATTTTTAAACACTACTTCTGCCTGTTTCTTATCTGTATTGATATCTCCATGAAGCACTGTCGTTCCTTTTTCCTGCGGCACTCCATTCAGACAAATACTGTCAAGGGTGGAACCATCAGACGTCTCAGTTTCTTCGATCGTAAAGAAGGTTCCGATTGGAATTCCTGTGATCTCCTTCGTCTCGTTTAGATTAAGCTGTACCGTCTGTACGATTGGCTCTTTCTCCAGTCCTGCACCACCCACATTGGTAAATGTAATCTTGAATGTATAGGTACCATTCAGCGAATCATCTGCCGGACTGTATGCCGGCGATTTTGTGAGTTTCAGTGAACCTGTCTTGACTTTGTTGTAAAAGACTGCCTTCAATTTGGTTAAAGTCGTAGTATCATCCGGTTTCGCATAAGAACGGAATACGAAGGTATCCTCCGGTACTTTTTCTGAAGTATTCTCTGAAGGTTGTTTTTTTGGTCTATCTCCATCATACTTGTTATTTTCCTGAGGGTTCTTTCCTTCGGCATCAGTCAAAACTATATTTTCTTTTCTTCCATCATTGACGGAGAGCCCTTTCACCTCATTGAGGCTGCTCACGTCGCTTCCATTTGTTACAGTTCTGCCTGCTCCCATGGAAGTCACCGACTGTCCATTCTCAAACATGGTCCAAGTCGTATCAAACAGATTTGGATCGACTTTTTCTTTCAGGTAAATATAACTGCCTCGACGGAACTGATCTCTGAATGTAATGGTTTCCTTATCCCGCAATACAAAGCTTCCATCATCCTCAATTGCATAGGCTCCTGACTTTGCAGAAGAAGTGTACACCGCACCTTTTGGATTTTCCAGTTTACCTGATTTGGCTGAACCATAGTCCGCAATATCATACTGCTTCGTCGCAAATCCAGTAGAAGCTGTCAGTTCTGCTGTCGGACGGAATATAAAATTCTTCAGATAAATATCTCTGGGATAGTTATAACCAAAACGGATTTTTTTCAAGTTGCCAAAGCCTTTAATTCCTGACAATTTTGTGAGATCCAGTTTTACAGTTATCCACTTTTTGCTTGCAACGGAAACAGTACCATAAGTTCGTCCGGAAAGAGTTTCCTTATCCAGACAGCCTGCTGTATTACCACTTGAATCTTCCAATTGCAGATACATATTTGACAGTGATGGTGTGTCATCGTAATCGTAATAGAACTTAAATTTCAGATACTGCATATTGGAAATATCTAACGGATCTTTTAAAGTCAGTTCTCCATATCGCTGTGACCGACAAGTACTTTCCACGTCCTGTTCTTTCGCATACCAGTGAACGGAATCTTTAAATCCCTCATTTGAAGCTTTTTCAAATATATTACCGGTATCTGGTACCGGAGCAACCTTGTAAGCCAAATCACTGATCTTCACCGGTGCTGTTGTTGTGGCTGAAGCAGCTTTTTCTCCATAATGTGTTGCAAGGTTCTTAATTTTGAAATCAAACAGGTCTGTACCTTCGAATAAGCCTTTGAACAGCTCATTTACATCTGTAGTGTCCAGCTGCTTCTCCACCTGAAGCTGGTTCTCATCCGGGAAGTTGAAGGTAACCTTCATATTAGATTCCCAAAGTCCACGCTCCATGTAGAACATGGTCAGTGTATGTTCTTTTTTGTAAAAATCCGAACCATTTATTAAAGATTCCGGAAAATCTGTTATTTTATTATTCGTAAATCCGCCGCCTGACTGATTCTTTACTTTACTTACCCAGGCTTTCTTGTCTCTGAAATTGATACGACCGGATACAACATCATGATCACCGCCCACATCAAGAACCAGCTGGTCATCTATGAATACCCATACATCATCATCACCTGAAAAGTTGAATTCTATCGGAACTTTTTCATTACTTGTAGTTGTAACTGTTCCATCCTGTGTCAGACGAAATTTAAGCTGAAGTTTCTGTCCAAATCCATAATTCAGCTTACAGGCATATCCACTCTCTGATGAGTTTAAAGGAAAATAATTTCCATCTGCTGTGGCTGGATGTCCACTCTCTACTGTCTGACCCTTTACAATGTCATTCGTTGACTGCAGAAAATATCCATTCGAGGAATCATATTTCAGACGAAGATTTTTGTTTGAGTTAGTTTGATCTGCACTGTCAAAGCACCAGTAGTCAACGGTTCCTGCCTTTGAGGTATCAGCAGAACTGGTCAGTGCTTTTTTTATAAAGGGGAAAGTAACATTATGGTATACATTTCCCAGGACTGTATGCTTACTGTTATTGCCTTTCAGAAAATCCTCATTAAAGAACGGGGCGATCGCACCTCCTGCCAGTGTCAGTGATCCCTTTGCCAACTGCGCTCCACATAAGCCCTGTGTTGCATTCTGTCCTTCCTGTTCTATTTTCTGTCCGTTACTATCCCACATTGAGTTGTTCTCATAAAAAAACTTGTTTTTTTCATTTTCTGAATATCCATATAGATTTAAAGTTCCTGCAATCTCACTATAATGAGAACCGGTAAAGTTCTGGAAGTTTCCCCAATAAAGCGGATAGGTTACATTATTTTGTTTATAATATGTACTTAAAGCCTGATTAAACTGTCTGAACGGCTGATAGATTCTGTGACTGGCAATATCTACTAACTTATATTCATCACGGTTCTGTCCGTTCAGCTCATAGTCTGTATAATAATCGTACAGGGTAGTATCTACATACAGAGTATTGGAATCCCTGGTGAAAGTCCCCTCTGGCACATTGACAACCGTCTTTTTCTTACCACTCTCCGCATCTCGGAGGCTGCCTTTCTCACCCCAGTATCCGCCGCGGTTGCCGCCTTCGTAGATCACATCGTCGCTGTCATCGCCAAAATAACATGGATTTTTCAGGTTTTCTGGAATGTTCTCCAGTTTTGTTCCGGCACCATTCTTCGAAATAGTTTCATTTTCCACTGCATATCCTGCAAAACGGATTTTTGTATAAACTCCGGAAAGACTAACACTCCACAGATCTGAATCTTTCACAGGTGTCATCTCACCATAAACTGGATCCTTTCCATTCTCTTTGGTGGCATAGTAGTAAACCTTTGAATTACTATCACATGGAATTCCTTTGCCATCATTTCCACTGCTTCCTGCATAAGACATCTTTGACAGGGTCGCATCGTAATAAACGGTTCTCTCTCCCAGCACTCCCCAGGTGGATTCTTCAGGTGTTCCGGCATATTTATAACAGTCCATGGAGCCGGCTGCAAAAAGGACACTCTCGACACCATCTTCACCTGCTCCCTGACCATAGAAGTTTGAGTAAGTATCACCTAATACCTTTCCAGATGCATCCTGAAACTGTACATACGAACATGCTTCAGTTGGGATTGTTACTGAGAAACCCTTCTGAATGGCTTGCATTGGAATAGGTTGTTCTACCGGATTTTTATTCCCCTCTGTGTTTTTCTCGTAAAAGACTGCGTTAACTGCATTCAGAGGTTCTTCTGTATTATTCTCAAAATACATGGTTTTTCCGGCGAAGAAAGTGTGATCATTCAATGGATCACACCACCCTCTGCCCCATTCTCCGTTCCAATCATCAGTTGCTATATAGAGATTTGAGCCATTATTCTGAGTGAAAGATAAATCATTTCCACTCGGCATCCATATTGTATTATTCCCACCATTTGCATTATCCAGAGTAAATTTAAAACTGTTGTTCGTACCAACAATCTCCTTAGTAAGCAGGATCTGAAATCTTCCATCATTTCCTTTTGTCATTGGTTTCTTATTCCAATTAGACGTGTTCGAGACTCCATAATTGATGGATACCTGTGCATTATCGAGCTTCCAGCTAATAGTCTTCTTCACATCCAGGAACAACCAGTCTCCAGCCTTCAAAGGTCTCGCTTCCCCCACATCCTCGGCTGCCAGTTCTTCCATCTCCACCAAAGCATCATCTTCTGTTTCCTGCTCTGCCTGGCTGTTCCAGATAAGTGTAAGTCTGCTTTCCTCTTCGTTCAGTGAAATCTCTTCGCCGGTTCCTTCTGGCTCACGGAACATTCTGGCTCTGAGTTTTGCCTGGAAATCATATTCTTCGGCATCTGTTGTATAAGTGAAAGATGCCTCAAACGCTGTACTTCCACCAGACGGTACTTCATATTCCAGATAATAAGCTGCAATCTGATAATTACCGTCTTCGTCAAATACATAATCGCCATCTTCATCCAGCTGGTATTCCGTAACCGGTGTGACTGTGAGAGGTTCATTCTGGTTTAGGGCTTCCGGGAGCTGAACCGGATCCTCTGCGATCTCCTGTGTACTCTCTCCACTTGAAAGAGTGATCTTAAGGTCTGTCACCGGAGTTTCATTCTGTGCATCTGTCAGATAAAGTCTGACTTTTGCCGCCTCCTGTCCCTCTGGAACGCTTGAAGAAATTTTTGCTTTGTGTACCTCTCCCTGTGCCAGCTCTGTGTTTTCTGTCTCGTCTGCCTTCTGAAGAACTGTCACAGCGGAAGCAGAATCTGGACTGACATTTTCTGTATTGCTTGTGTCTTCACAGGAAAAATCTTCAATACAGTCTA
>ERZ773188.3888-NODE-3888-length-11900-cov-143.696328_pt1 | contig 11900 bp, 11 predicted proteins | sample MGYA00581011_ERZ773188 | MGnify/ENA primary metagenome ERZ773188 (study PRJEB29015, sample SAMEA2737798) | human gut metagenome | biome: human gut; feature: human-associated habitat; material: faeces | place: China | collected 2012 ...
CTCGGCCTGAAAGGCCGTCAAACTTAAGAACCCTCCGGCCAACGGCCGGTCCATCCTAAGAACCTTCCCCTTGTAACCCTCTGAACCCGGGCCGCCTACGGCGGCCCCCATAGAACTTTTCCTTGACTGGATAGAGGAAATCCCATATAATCAAGTAAATAGTATACTATGTACTCAAAGGAATGAAAAATCATAAGGAGAAAAGCATGGCAAGTTTGGAAGATATACTGGTAAAGAAACATCTGAAAAGGACGAAAGCGCGGATTATGATTTTAAAAGTCCTGGAGAAGAGCCTGCCCCTTACGGCAGGAGAGGTGTATGAACTGGTACGGGGCAAAGACACCCGCCTCAGTCTGTCCACGGTGTATCGCAACTGCGAAGCCCTGGCGGAGAAGGGGCTGCTCTATCGGTCCACCACCATGTCCGACGGCCTCACCCGCTATGAATATGCCCATGACACGCCGGTGTACTATGCCATCTGCCTTTCCTGCCACCGTATTTTTCCGGTGGACGTGGATCTGGAGAAAGGATACCGGCAGCACATGGACGAGGAATACGGCTTTGAAGTGGCGGAGCCGAAGGTGGAAATCTACGGGTACTGCCGCGAATGCCGGGCTTCCGGAAAAGCAGAGGAGCATAAGGGGAAAATGGAATTATTATAATGATAAAGAGAATCCCGGGAGGACTAACAAATGACCATCATTTGGGAGTCCTCTTTTTCTTGGGCACCCGCTTTCTCAAAACTTGACAGACTGAAATAGAGAAAATCATTCTCAAAATGAAAGAAGAAGCAAAAAGAAAAGAGCCCTCTCTATCGCATCAAAAATGATGAAATATTCCTATTTGAGAATCAGCCTTCTAAAGAACCATTTCTCATTTAATGAGAAAATCATATATTTTATCAAAGATTATAGTATTGTTATTATAATAATATACATAACAGAAATTTGTTAATTTCTAATAAATGTGATATAATGAGAAAGTCCAAGGGAGTCCTGCCTTTTGGACAGGAAAAAGAGAGAAAAAGAAGAGCAGAGGAAACACGGTCACTCGCGCAGACATTCTTTTTCAGGATTTTTCCCCTATGCAGGATCATATCTGTTTATATAAGGAGCGAAGAACTATGAAAAAGATTCTCGCAATCGCAGCTGCTGCTGCACTGACTGCTGGCGTTTCCGCTTTCGCAGCCAATCCATTTTCCGATGTTTCCACTGATGACTGGGCTTACCAGGCAGTATCCGACCTCTCCGACCAGGGCGTTGTAGAAGGCTATCCGGACGGCACCTTCAAAGGTGAAAGAAACATTACCCGTTATGAACTGGCTCAGATCATTGCCCGCCTCATGGCAAAAGAAGACCAGCTGAACGCTGAACAGCGTGCAACCCTTGATAAACTGGCTGGCGAATACGCTGACGAACTGGCTAACCTGGGCGTTCGCGTTTCCAACCTGGAAAAGAAAGTCGGCAACATTTACTGGTCCGGCGATGCCCGCATGCAGTACCAGCACAACCTGAAGACCGATGATGAAGGTCATGTTTATGCTAAAGACCATGCAGATACCTGGAATGGCCGTATGCGTATCAACGTAAAAGGCCAGGTCAATGACCAGGTAACTGTCAATGGCCGTTTCGTGAATGAAATGGACTTCAAAGACAGCGATTCCAGCAAAACCACCATGGACCGCATTTACACCCAGTGGACACCGAATGACCAGACCACCGTTAACATGGGCCGTTTCGGCGTAGCCCTTGACCAGACCGGCACCTTCTGGGATGAAGACGGTATTTTCGACGGCGTTAACGCAGCCTGGGACAATGGCAAAATCGGCGTAGAAGCAGGCTATGGCCGCTTCAAGGATGCCGGAAATGAAGTGGCTGAGGTTGGTGAAAGCGGTATGTGGAAAGACAGAGCTTCCACTGAAGCATGGTATGGCAAACTGACTGGCCACTTCAATGACCGCGCAGACCTCTCTGCTTTCTATCTGGAAAATACCCACAAAGCAAATGGCGCCGATGGCATTGCCAATGGCAGCCCGAAAGCCCATGTATGGGGCGCCGGCACCACCGTTGATCTGGGTGGCAATTTCAACCTTGACGGCGACTTCGTTCAGACAAAACTGAACAAAGGAAATGGCCATGCTAACCTCTGGACCGCAGGCCTCACCTACGGCGCTGTTGACACCGACAAAGTTGGCACCTGGCAGCTGGGCGTTCACTACGTGAAGGCTGATGCTGGTGCAATGCTCCTGGGCAATTCCGCTCTGGACCTTACCGACCAGCTGGACTATGGATATGATAAAAACGCAGACGTTCACTTCTGGGTAGCCCGCGCAGGCGTAGCACTCCAGAAAGGTGTAGAACTGGACGCTTACTACAACTTCGCAGCCAAAGCTTCCGGCATTGATGAACATGTAGATGATCCCGACGACACCTGGGGCATCGAACTGAACTACGCATTCTAATGAGAATGAAAAAAAGAGAACTCCTTCGGGAGTTCTTTTTTTATGGCCTTTTGAACAAAAGACCCTTTCTCCCCGCCCCCTGAGCGAAGGGGATGCACAGCGAACATGATTTGAAGGAGTGCCAGCGACGCACAAATCATAGTGAGTCGTTTTCCCTGTGGGATGCAACCCTTCTGCACAACCGCGGCGCCAGCCGCCACCGTCATCTCGAGCGGAGCTGCATGCCGCTATGGGAGACAGACAGGAACCGCTCTCATGATACTCCGAGTCAAGAGATCTCCCGCCGTAATGCCACCCGTACCATCAGAGGGGGAGATTTCTCCACTCCGCTCCGCTTCGGTCGAAATGACGGAGGGCGCGGGCCGGCTTTTCTTTCATTGGGGGCGTGAGATTTCTCCACTCCGCTTCGCTTCGGTCGAAATGACGAGAGGGGTGCCCGCCGCCACCGTCATCTCGAGCGGAGGATTTATGAGAAGATTGTCTCGCAGTGTTTTATTCTGTCCCCTGCATAGGGGGGAAGTCCCGCGCAGCGGGAAAGGGGGAGCCGCGTAGCGGCTAATCACCAGAGTGCTTATCATGCCATATGACACAGAAAGCCAATCCCGTAACGCTCCTTGCGTCCCCTTTAGGGGAAGAGGGCCACGAAGTGGCGAAGGGATGTACGAGGGTAAGAATGATTATGATACTCGATGTGGACGTGACCGCCGAAGGCGGCATTATAAAACTCATTGCCCGTGAGGGCAATCCACCACCCTTTGAACCCTTTGAACCTTCTGAACCCTATGAACCCTCACGCCGCAGGCGTGTCCAATGGCGTCAGCCGCCACCACCACCCTCGGCCTGAAAGGCCGTCAAACTTAAGAATCTTAAGAACCCTCGGGCCAAAGGCCCGTCAACCCTCACACCGAAGGTGTGTCCATAATAAAAAATATCTATAAGCACTACAAAATAAAATTGAATATCAGTCACTCTTTCCTCTGCCCAAGGCGGAAGCAAAAGAGATGAAAAGCTCGTAATCATGGGAGATTTCACAGGAAAGGCGGCCTTCCTGTTTCCCGCCGGAAGGGAGGTGGCAGGGGGGGATCTGACCATGCACTGACATGTGGAACCCTTGATTTTACTGAATGTTTATGGTACCCTGTACCTAGACCAAGGTCCCACCCTCGGGACGGTAGTCAGGGATAGTACGTGAAGAAGCAGGCAGAGGAAACACGGTCACTCGCGCAATGGCTTTCAGCGGAACTCCCGGTAGAAAAAATAGAGGGTCCATTTCTCTTATTTTTTTCAAAGGAGCGAAGAACTATGAAAAAGATTCTCGCAATCGCAGCTGCAGCTGCACTGACTGCTGGCGTTTCCGCTTTCGCAGCAAATCCATTCTCCGATGTTTCCACTGATGACTGGGCTTACCAGGCAGTATCCGACCTCTCCGACCAGGGCGTTGTAGAAGGCTATCCGGACGGCACCTTCAAAGGTGAAAGAAACATTACCCGTTATGAACTGGCTCAGATCATTGCCCGCCTCATGGCAAAAGAAGACCAGCTGAACGCTGAACAGCGTGCAACCCTTGATAAACTGGCTGGCGAATACGCTGACGAACTGGCTAACCTGGGCGTTCGCGTTTCCAACCTGGAAAAGAAAGTCGGCAACCTCTACTGGTCCGGCGATGCTCGTATGCGTTACCAGGATCTTGGTAAGGATCAGAAGGGCAATAGCCAGGAATCTTGGAATGGCCGTATGAGAATCAACGTTAAAGGCCAGGTTAACGATTCCACCTACGTACAGGGCCGTTTCCTGAACGAAATGAATTTCAAAGACAACAAGTCTTCCTCTACTTCCATGGATCAGTTGTACGTAAACCATAACTTCGGCAAAAAGGTAGCTGTACGTCTTGGCCGTCAGCCCATTGTATTCGGCAACCAGACCGGCTGGCTCTACAATGCAAATGAAGGCTATGATGGTGCACAGGTTGCTTACAATGATGGCAAACTGTCCCTGACCACCGGCTTTGGCCAGTTCAACAAGTCCAACCTGAAGGACGGCGTACAAAATCTCTATAGTGATTTCTACGGCTTTAATGCAACTGATAGCAATAAAGCTGACTTCTATTTCGCACGCGGCGCTTATGACTTCGACTTCGCTAAACTGGGTGTAGACTACATCTCCTTCCAGGACAAAGTTACAGAACTCAACTTCAAACCGGAACTTCTGGGCGTTAACCTGAACATTCCTGTTCAGCAGTTCAATGTATTCGGTGAATACTGGAAGAACACCACCGCTCCGAGCGAAATCGAAGATACCGCTTGGAACGCAGGCCTCTCCTATGGCGCAGCTAACTGGAAGAAACCGGGCACCTGGGATCTCTCCGTTGCATACAATAAAGTAGGCACTGGCACATACTTCGGTGGCACCGGTCTCCAGACTACTGCTCTTAACTATCTGGCCGACGCTAACAAGGTTACTTACTGGAACGCTCTTGCTAACGTAACCCTCCAGAAGAACGTACAGCTCCATGCTGAATATGCATTCGATGTTGATGCACACGACAGCGATGTAAAGGATGACGATTCCTGGACCGTTTCCCTGAACTACAAATTCTAATTTCTGAAAAGAAAAGAGAATCTAGTTTCATAAACAAAGAAGAAGCTCTCGAAAGAGGGCTTCTTTTTTATGCCTTTATTCTGGTTCCATGAAGGTAAGGGGCTGCCCCTGGTCATCTCGAGCGGGTAACAGGCCGGTATGCGGGGCTCTAGGGGGACTCTGAGCCGGAGATTTCCTGCCTCCATGCTTCATGTACCATGGGAGAAAGGAGATTTCTCCACTCCTCTTCGCTTCGGTCGAAATGACAGAAGGCGCGGGCCGGCTTTTTTATAATCTGCGCCCGAAGGGCGCCACCACCACCCTTTGAACCCTCTGAACCCTCATACCGAAGGTGTGTCCACTGGTGCCCGCCAACACCGTCATCTCGAGCGGGGGTACGTGCCGGTATGGGAGATAGACAAGAACCGCTCCCATGATACTCTGAGTCGAGAGATCTCCTACCGTAATGCCGCCCGTACCATGGTGGAGTGAGATTTCTCCACTCCGCTTCACTTCGGTCGAAATGACGGAGGGCGCGGGCCGGATTTTTATAATCTGCGCCCCCTAAAGGGGAAACGACTCACTACATTTTGCGCGTCGCTAGCGCTCCTTCATCCACTGCTGTCACTGACTCACTGGATTTTCAGGTCGCTGATGCTCCCTTACAAATCCAGTTCGCATAGTGCAAAATGTGTTCGCTGTGCACCGAAGGGCGCTACCACACCCCTCAGCCCGTGAGGGCTGTCGCCCCCCCTGAGCGAAGCGATGCAACCCTTCTACACAACCTGCGGCGGAGCCGCGCCCCTTTTCTTTAAAATCTGCGGCGAAGCCGCCACCACCACCCTCGGCCCAAAAGGCCGTCAAACTTAAGAACCTTAAGAATCTTCGGGACGAAGTCCCGTCAACCTTCACACCGAAGGTGTGTCCACGGCCATTCCATTCATGATATAATGAAACCAGATAAAATCCATTGTTTTCAGTAGTAAAGAAGGAGTAACGAAATGGACGACGGCCACATATGGCTTGAAATCATGATTATCATTTTACTGGTCCTGGCCAACGGGGTCTGTTCTCTGGCGGAAATCGCCATTGTAGGAGCGCGGAAGACGAAGCTCCAGGAAATGATTGATGAAGGGAATAAGAGCGCCGGCTATGCCCTGCGTCTGGCAGAGAGGAAGGAGGAGCTTTTTTCTACCATCCAGGTAGGCATTACTACCATCAGTATCATTACCGGTATGTTTTCCGGAGCGTCCCTGTCGGGACCTCTGGGTGAGGAGCTGTCGAAGTTCCCGCCGCTGGCGCCTTATGCCCAGATGGTGAGCATGGTGGCTGTCATGGTGCTGGTGACTTATTTTTCCCTGATTATCGGGGAGCTGGCGCCGAAATGGATTGCCATTGCCATTCCGGAGAAGGCGGCCTGCTTTGTGGCCCGGCCCATGATTATAATGGCTACGGTGTGCAAGCCGCTGGTGCTTTTTTCCACCTGGTCCACCAAGGCCGTGGTGGGGCTCCTTGGCATTCATATGGAAGGGGAGCAGCCTGTTTCGGAAGAGGAAATCAAGGTGCTTCTCCAACAGGGGGCCAAGCTGGGCACTTTTGATAAGGAAGAGCCGGAAATCATTGATAATGTATTCGAGCTCAATGACCGCACGGCGGCGGACTGCATGACGGCCCGTCCCCAGCTGGACTGGATCGACCTGGAGGACAGTGAGAAGAAAATCTGGGCCGATATGATGAAGACGTCCCATTTCCGCCTGCCCCTTGGCAGCGGCTCTCTGGACGATTTCAAAGGGCTGGCAGATTTGTCCGATGTGCTGATGGACCAGCATGCCCATCCGGGGAAGGCTTTGAAGAAATCCCTCATGGAAACGGTGCATGCGCCGGTATACATTCCGGAAACCCTGACGCTGACCAAGGTGCTGAAGCTTTTCCGCACCCGCGGCGTCCATGAAGCCATCGTTATCGATGAATACGGCACCCTGTCGGGTCTCATCACCCTTCATGATGTGCTGGAGGAAATCGTGGGGGATATGCCCGGTGATAAGGAAGATATTCTGGAAGAGCAGAACAAGTTCATCCGCCGTTCCGAAAATTCCTGGCTGGTGGAAGGACTCTGCTCCATCGACGATTTCCGGGAGTATTTCCACATAGAAGACGAGCTGCCGGGAGAAGCGGAAGGATACTACAAGACATTGGGAGGGTTCATTACCTATCTCCTTGGATATATACCGAAAGAAACAGAAAAAGCCCGGTATGGCGTCTTTACCTTTGAGGTAATGGACTGCGATAACCGGCGGGTGGACAAAGTCCTTGTGACGAAAGGCAAAGAAGAGGAGGAAACAAAACATGAGCAGTGAAACGAAAGAATGTCTGAAAGAACGGCTTCATAGGCTGGAACAGGATCTGAAGGAGAATCAGGCTTTCCTTCAGACCTATATGCTGTCCCCCAGTCCCGATTTCCGACCGGCAGAGGAGGAAAGAATCCGCCAGATTTCCCGCCTGGCTGATGAAATGATGGAAATTCTCACCGAGCTGGCAGGAAGAAGCGAGGACAACGGGGAAGCCGATGCCATGGACGGCGATCTGAACCTGGAATACAAGACCCATACCCTGGGGGATCCGGACGGCGAGGACAACATTGAAGGGGATTGGAATCTGGATGAAGAGGATATGATCCCCATCAGCGAAGCCCGCACCCTGCCGGAAGCAGAAGAACTTCTGTCCAAAAAAGAAAAGAAAGTCAAGAAGCACGGGAAAAAGGATAAGAAGAAAGGAAAGAAGGGGAAGAAGGGAAAAAAATGAATTAGTGTGTTAGTGAGCTAGTGTGCTGGTGTACTAGGGAAGCACTGATTAATTCATAGAGTTTTCTTTTATAAGAATTTTTATGCACTGTTTCGTCATGGGCTTCCTTAAATAGCTCGCTATTCGCGTCAGCCCATTCCTCGCATTGCATAAAAATTTAAGAATAAAAGCAAACAATGATTTAATCAGCGCTTCCCTAGTGAGCTAGTGGTATGCTGCACTTTTGTGACATAACAGGAGATAGGTCTATGGGGTTTACGGACTTCAGGGATTTTATCAGGTTTCTGTATATATCTAATGGGTCAGTTGCTGAAATACAGACACAGCTTATCCTATGTGTAGAATACGGATACCTTATGCAGGAGGATATAGATGTGGTTATGGATTTAGCTATCCAGACAGCTAAAATGCTAAATTCTTTGATTAAAACAATTAAGATTCGCAACGGAATGAAATAAATAGAAGTTGTACAGAAATGTGGCGATAAATCAATTACCAGTCCACTAGCTCATTAAAAGGAGAAAAATATGCCTCACTACGCATTGCCTCATGAAATCATGTATCATACCGGCCTTTCCCGGGAGATGACGGAAGGTGCCCGGTATGCCCTGGTGCCCGGAGATCCGGGGCGGGTGGAAGGATTGGCGAAGGCGCTGGATGAGAAGGCATCTTTCGTCTGCTCTCACCGGGATTTCACTACCTGGAAGGCCAGAGTTTCCGGCGAAACGGTGCTGGTCATGTCCACCGGCATGGGCGGTCCCTGTGTCACCTTTGCGGTGGAGGAGCTGGCCCGGCTGGGGGTGACTTCCTTTATCCGGGTAGGCACCACCGGGTCCATACAGGAGGACTTGAATCTGGGAGACCTGGTCATCAATAAGGGAGCTGTCCGCAGGGACGGCGCTTCCCGGGCCTATGCGCCCCTTGCCTATCCTGCTATGGCGGATATGCGGATCACCCTGGCGCTGGAGGAGGCGGCCCGGGAGCTGAAGGTACCCTGTAAAACAGGGATTTCCGTATCTACCGACAGCTTCTGGCCGGGCCAGGAACGGTACGACAGCTTCTCCGGCTATGTGAGAAAAAATCTGCAGGGGAGCCTTGCGGAATACCGGGCCCTGGGCTGTACGAATTTTGAAATGGAAAACGCCACCCTCTTCACCCTCACCTCAGTGCTTGGCCTTTCGGCCGGTTCCCTCTGCGGCGTGGTGGCCAAGCGGACGGACAGCGAGGCTGTGGCGCCGAAGGCAGTGTATGAGCTGGCGGAAAGAAGATTCCATCAGGTGGTGAAAAGGGCACTGGAAATGCTGATTGGCCATTTCATGGTGACTTTGTGACATTGGCGGTGCTTACCTGTATTCCCGAAGGTTAAGGAAGCACTGATTAATTCATAGAGTTTTCTTTTATAAGAATTTTTATGCACTGTTTCGTCATGGGCTTCCTTAAATAGCTCGCTATTCGCGTCAGCCCATTCCTCGCATTGCATAAAAATTCAAGAATAAAAGCAAACAATGATTTAATCAGCGCTTCCTTAACGCGCCCTTGCGGGCGCGAGGGTTGATGGCCCGTGCGCTGCCGCGCCGGGCCAAAGTTTCTGTCCGGGACCGGCTTCGCCTCCCGGACGGTTTGAGGGCATTTGCTCAGGGTAGTTATATAGTATCGCTGCGCTGGCGAAGTGGGTGTCCTTGCGGGCACCAATTTTATATGCCGCCTGTAGGCAGTGAAAACCTTTACAGCCGGACTTCGCCCGATGGAAAACAAGCCAACCGCCCTGCGGGCATTTCCCTCGCGCCGAAGGCGCGGTTTTATGGTTCTCCCGCCGCAGGCGGGCATATATACTCATCGCCGCGAAGCGGCGATACCACAACCCTCGGGCCCAAAGGGCCCGTCAAACCTGAGAACCCTTGGGCCCTGTGCCCATCCATCTTAAGAACCTTCCCTTCTGAACCTTTTGAACCCTCACATCGAAGGTGTGTCCAATGGTGCCTGCCGCTACCGTCATCTCGAGCGGAGCCGCGTGCTATCGGCTATCTGCTATCTGCTATCCGCTGACCCTATGACACAGAAAGCCAATCCCGTAACGCAGACTTTATACTCATCGCCCGATAGGGCGATACCACAACCCTCGGCCTGAAAGGCCGTCAAACTTAAGAACCCTCCGGCCAACGGCCGGTCCATCTTAAGAACCTTTCTATACAACCCTTCTACACAACCTGCCGCCGACAGGCGGCCACAACCCTCGGGGCGAAGCCCCGTCAACCTACCCCTCTGAACCCTTTGAACCCTCTGAACCCGGGCCGCGGAGCGGCCCTTTTTCAAAATCCCCTTGCCATTGAAGGCAAAATCATTTATCATAATAATGATATACTATTGCTTTCAAAGGGAAGCAGAAATAAAGGAGATTTTTGGAAGAATGAGAGCACGTGGTCTTTTATTTGGCGTGGCAGTGGCATTTTCTGTGTGGAATATCATTACCAATGGTGTCAATGTGCGGACTGTGGCAATCTGCGCCATGATCCTGGTATGCCTGGTCATTAATATTTACAATTATCGTCAGAAGCAGCAGCAGCGGGCAGCAGCGGAGGCGGCAGTCAGGGAGAAGGAAGAGGTCCGCCAGCTTCGGGCAGAGGCCCGGCGCAGGCAGAATCGGAGAAACCGGAAGCATCGTAAATAATTCTCTTTCTGCTCGAGGGGCCTTTGGCCCTTTTTCTGTTTTCAGGGAAAGTATGAGAAGATGGCATAGGTCATCTGAAAAGTCATAGCTTATCCCGGGAGGTACTATGCCGGCTGCGCTTATTTATCGCTGGGCAGTCTTTATTCTGCTCATTTTGGGTCTGATTCTTCTCATGAAGCACAAGGTGCTGACACCTTTTGTATTCTGGTCGAGGATCCAGTACTATACGTTTTCTACTTTCACCCTTTTTATGGTGTGGCTGGGGGCCACTCTGTTCCAGGTGGATGTGCCCTTCCTGTATACGGCGGACTGCCGTTACATAGTGGCGGCCAGCCTGGGGACTCTGTCCCTCATGTATCATCTCATCGTACGGCCCGGTGCCATTCGCACCCACAAGCTGAACGATATCAGCTACGAGCATTTTTCTTTCTACAATTACATATTTCACTATTTCATCCCCATCCTTATGCTGGTGGATTATATCTTCTTCGTAGATAAGAGGGACATGCACTGGTATACCATGTTTACCTGGATGATTTACCCTGCTTTCTATGTGGTATTCGTGTATTTCAGGGCCTGGGTGACCATCGTGACCCACGGGAAATCCCATCTCTATCCCTATACGTTCATGGATCCCAACTTCCACGGACCTCTCTCTATTACCAGGGGGGTCCTCATCGTAGGCGCCCAGTTCTTTGTCATCGGCGTTTTCGTTTATGCCCTGGGCATGGGTCTTTTCTATCTGGGCATTCCGCCCCTTTCCTGGACTTTTAATGGATGAAATCAAAGGCAGAGGCGCCCCGCTGGGGGCGCTTTTTTGATGGGGCCAGGCACGGCTCTTTCGTCATCTCGAGCGGAGGTATGTTGTCGGTATGGGCAACAGATGGAAGACGCTTTGATGATACTCTGAGCCGAGAGATCTCCTGCCTCAATGCTTCATGTACCATGGTGGAGTGAGATTTCTCCACTCCGCTTCGCTTCGGTCGAAATGACGATAGGGCGCGGGCCGGCTTTTCTGTCATTAGGGGCGTGAGATTTCTCCACTCCGCTCCGCTGCGGTCGAAATGACGATAGGGGTGCCCGCCGCCACCGTCATCTCGAGCGGGGGTGTGTGTCGGTATGGGGCAGACAAGAACCGCTCCCATGATGCTCTGAGTCGAGAGATCTCCCGCCGTAATGCCGCCCGTACAATCAGAGGAAGGAGATTTCTCCACTCCGCTTCGCTTCGGTCGAAATGACGGAGGGTGTGGGCCGGCTTTTTTATAATCTGCGCCGATTATGTCATATGATACTGAAAGGTTAAGCCCGTAACGCAGGCTTTATATTCATCGCCCGATAGGGCGATACCACCACCCTCAGCGCCGCAGGCGCTGTCGCCCCCTGAGCGAAGCG
>ERZ773188.3892-NODE-3892-length-11883-cov-3.056814_pt1 | contig 11883 bp, 10 predicted proteins | sample MGYA00581011_ERZ773188 | MGnify/ENA primary metagenome ERZ773188 (study PRJEB29015, sample SAMEA2737798) | human gut metagenome | biome: human gut; feature: human-associated habitat; material: faeces | place: China | collected 2012 ...
CCCTTATTTCTCTGACCTGTGTAAATATCACAGACTTTTAATATACCTTCTTTAACATATCTTGGTTCAACAATATCTTCTAAAACATTGTCAGTTCCAATGATATTCATACCTTTTTCCGATAAAAAAGTATTAAGTAAAAAGCATACTATTTCTGGATACATCAAATCTTCTATTTCATAGTTTCCGTTATTAGATCGTTTACCTGCGTAATTGTTTATAATAAAAGGTTTAATATTTATATTTGTAAATTTATTAGGTTTCCCTAGATCTCCATTGATACTATCATACGCTGTACGCCCGGCGTTATCATCATCATACAGTACATGAACAATAGGTTTGTCAGATTGATTGTCAGAAAAAGAATTATATACATCTAACATAGGATTAATTCGATTTACCCCGCCGGCAATAATAAATTTAATCTCGCTATGATTAATTCCATAATAACTTGCCAGCTTAGATAAATATTTTTCATCGCATTCGCCTTCGACGATAAGGTTGTATTTAGCGAGAACAGGATCTGAAATAAGAACAGGTTCTATTCCTAAATGTTCACATATTTTTTTATAACCATCTTCAGTGTTTAACGGAACGGTATTTGTATCAAGATAATATATTTCTTTATTTTTCCTTTTGCTAAATTTATGACTAAGCACCCCCTCTAAAAACACAATATTGCGTAAATTCTTGTCAATAAAGTGCTCAGAATGGGTTGTATAAAATGTTTGAAATCCGCTATCAAGTATAAACTGATATAACTTTTTCTGTAATCCACTGTGAAGAAATATATCCGGTTCATCAATACATAATATATAAGAGCTTTTCTTTCTTGGAGATATTCGTTTTATTAATTCTATATTTAGTAAAATAATAGCCAATCTTTGTAAACCAGACCCTTTGTTTGATACCCCCATACCACTATTGTCGTCGATTTTTAAATCAACATCATCGGAAATAATATCTCTAAATTTATCAGATTTTTTAGGAACATTGAATGATACATTCCAATTATCTTTAAAAATATGAAATGTATCAGATATTTCTGAAGAGAAAGAATTTAATATTTCTTGTAGTAAGTCAGTATATTTTTCAAAAACATCCTTTAAGTCTTTTTTTGCGGCTACAAATCTTGATTTATCAAATTTAATATCAAGCATATCACTTGTTAAATCATCTACCAGTTTAGGAATGTTTACATCAATGGACTTGATCAAACGAAATTCAATTTTGGAGATAAAATCATTTATCTCATTAACCGTTAACTGATGAGTGTTGCCTCTTCGAAGTGAGTACCCTTTTAATCCGTCGTCATTTTCAATATTTGAAAAATCCCTTATTATTCTCATTTTGGGAGAATGATTATCTACTGAAGTAAAGTCAAGCGTTATTTTAGGATAGTAACTACCACCACGTTGAGCTTTTTTTAATTCGGGAATATCAGTATTAGGATTAAAAGTATTTGGATTAAAGAATAAATTAATAGCTCTTAATGTATTAGTTTTGCCTACATTATTTTGACCACAAATTGCTACAGGCATACTATAATCTGAAATATTGAATTCCATATCCATTATTGAACGAAATCGCTGTATATGTACTTTGCTGATATAATACATTTTGTTCACATCCTTTCGTGAAAATTAAAATATTTAAGGCATCCATCAACCGATGAATGCCTTAATCTTTGTTGGTTACCTGTTAGTTACCGTTCGAATTCCACCATATTTCAGATAAACCCAAACCAAACAAAACAGCGTAAATACGTGATTTTGAATATTCCCGATAGGGATATTATTATCTCTTTGAGAACTGTGGAGCACGTCTTGCGGCTTTGAGACCGTACTTCTTTCTTTCCTTCATTCTTGGGTCACGAGTGAGGAAGCCTTCCTTCTTGAGGAGAGGTCTGAACTCATCGCTAGCCTGAAGAAGAGCTCTTGAAAGACCGTGTCTGATTGCACCAGCCTGACCTGTTACTCCACCGCCTGTTACTGTGCAAACGATATCGTACTTATCCATTGTATCTGTTACAGCAAATGGCTGACGAACGATGAGCTTGAGTGTCTCAAGACCGAAGTAATCGTCAATGTCTCTGCCGTTGATTGTGATCTTACCTGTACCCTCGTAAACACGAACACGGGCAACAGAATGTTTTCTTCTACCTGTGCCATAGAAATATGGCTGCTTTGATTCGTACATCTAAATTGCTCCTTCCTTACAGTTCGTATTTAACAGGCTTCTGAGCAACATTGTTATGCTCAGCACCCTTGTATACTCTGAGTCTCTTTGCAGCAGCTCTGCCAAGTGTGTTGTTAGGGAGCATACCCTCAACAGCAATTGTCATAGCTCTGTCTGACTGATTAGCCATCATATCTGAATACTTGATCTCCTTAAGACCGCCGATCCAGCCTGTGTGCCACTTGTAAGACTTCTGATCAAGCTTCTTGCCTGTGAGAACAGCCTTATCTGTGTTGATGATGATTACATGGTCGCCGCAGTCAGCGTGTGGTGCGTAAGTTGGCTTGTGCTTACCACGAAGAATGTGAGCAGCCTTAGCAGCAACTCTACCGAGTGACTGACCTTCAGCGTCGAGAATATACCATGTGCGAGTAATGTCGCCTGCTTTTGGCATATAAGTTGACATATTATTTCCTCCATTCAGAATTTTAAAAAGTCTGTTCACAGCCGCATTTTTCGCCCTGTGAACTCACAACGATGTCTATTATACAACAGCTTTTCACGATTGTCAATAGCCAAAACGCTGAATTTTTAATTTATATCCCTCATTCTCTTTAATTCTCTTCGTTTTGCTCCATTTCTCTCGATTTCTCACAATTCATTTCACTTTTGCCTTTTACACTAATATACACAGTAATATGGCGTAAACTAAAGATAATCATAGCATAAGCAACGTATATTCAATATTTAACTGTCTACGTTAGAATATGTGCTTATATGTCTGTATTTGCATTTTCAGCATATGCTTTTCTTCTGCACCAAAATCCTGCAAACCGTCTGCTTTACTGTATTTTCAGCTTTATTCATCTTCGAATGAAAAAATATCCTCTACAGATACACCAAATACCTTTGCAATATCCATTGCAAGCTTTAATGACGGATTGTATTGTCCTTTTTCAAGACGTATGATAGTTTCACGCCTGACGCCCACTTTTTCGGCAAGGTCACCCTGCTTCATGTCAAGCTTGGCACGATATTCCTTGAGTTTTGTTTTTAGCTCCGGCATTACTCGTCCTCCTCATCGGTGCTGAGCTTGCCCTCATGGTGGAGGAAAAATCCGCTTTCAAGGGTCATATAACTGAACCAGAATATAAACCATACTTGATATAGTCTGTCGCTGTTTATCTTTATGGTTATACTTCCTTCCCAGAACATTGATATAAAGATCACTACTGCTAATATTATCAAAAACATTTTTGTGATACTTTGATGTGCCTTGAGCATATTTTCTTTTGCCATTTCGTCCTCTTTGTCAACTTTCTGACAGCTTGCATACAGCCATATTACTGCAAATAATGCCGTCATAGCAGCCAACACAACGAATATCACTGTCGCCCATGTTGTATTATCAAGCTTGTAATGCTCCGCAGTCTTTTCAAATATCTCTGTGACAAGTATTGCAATTCCTGTTACCATACGCTTTTTGTGATATTCTCTCAGAGTTATCTTTTTCTTTTCTTTTTTCGCTTTCATTTTTATCCCTCTAGTTCTCATCATCATCGAACTTACTTTCAAAATACAGACCTATAAAATTGTACACCGCATAGCAAAACCATATCAAGCCCGTTATAACATATTCGTTTAGTGTGACCTTAAATCTTCCTAAAATATCGGAAAACAAAGTCATAACTGAAATAAACAGGCAGGCAATCGTGAACAGGAACGTTATAAAAGTCTGATTGACCTTTGCTGTTGTCTGCTGAGTAAGCTCGTCATTTGTATCTCTTTTGCCGACCGTGGATATCATCTTTGTTATGCATATGGCGATTAGCGCAAGCGTTCCCAAAGATACGATAAGGTTTATCACATTGGTAAGTGTGTGCCCTTTCTTTATCGCAGGCAGCACCTTTTCCATAACCCAATAGAATATCCACATCGCTCCACCCAGCGTGCCCAAAATACCCATCTGTCTGTAATACTTTCTGTATGATATTTTGTCTGTTTTTATCTCCGTTTTGTCATTCATTTCTACATCTTCTTTCATTTGTGATTTAAACATATACAAGGTGATTTATTTATCACCTTATGTGACAATAATATCACTTTTACTTTGCAAAGTCAATAGAAAAGTGACAAATTTATCACCTTTGTGCATATACACTAATCGTGCGGGATCAGTTTGTACACATTTATGTACACTGACAACAAAAAGAGCGGAACAAAGTCCGCTCATAAAATTATTTTGTTTGTGAATTTGAACTTTCTTCATTGCTACTGTCGGTGCCGCTTTTATCTTCTGTGAATATCTCTTTGCATACAGCACTAAATTCATCGTCACGGAGTGAAACTTTATTTTTTATCACGTCTGAAATGGTGAATTTTCTGTAGGTGAAGCCGTCATATACTATTAAAAAGGAAATAGTGTAGTTATCAGAGCCATGTTTGCCTTTTACTGTTACTGTGTAGTTGTGATCGTTCTTTGTGCAATCCCACTTTGCGTCCTCACCAAGATAAGAAGCTATGCACTCACCGATTACCTTTGCTGAATTTCCCGAAAAGTTGTCAAGGCTTTGCACATAACTGTTCTGTGCAGATACGAGCATATAGTCGTTGTCTATTTTTATGCTCTGCGTAAAACCATTCATGAACAGTGCAGCGATAATGAAAAATCCACACATTATTGCTTTATAACGCTCTCTTCCACAAAGCTTTTCACGCTTATAAACATAAAAAGGCGTTAGCCATACCCACTTGTAAAGGTGCTTTGCGTTAATGCCATGCTTTATAAGCTGTTTGCAATCTGCAATGGAACAGCCTATCATGAACAGCGGAACAAGTATCCACAGAAAAGCTCCTGCGGTGGCAGAGTTTGCATAGTTTTCAAGAAACAAGCCGATAAGCGGAACAAAGCATATGAACCATATCAGCCCATTGTTAAGGGACATTGCTTTGGCAGAGTTTGAGTTGCTTTCGGTCTGCGGTGCATTTATTGTAATATCCATTTTGTCCTCCGATTTTTTTAAGCTACCTATATTATATAATATTTTTTTCAAATAATCAATAGCCTATATTTTTGTTTATTAGTAACAAAACAAACGTTCGGCATTGTTCTGAAAAATGTTTAATTAATGTATTTACAAAATCGTTGACTTTGTGTTATAATATAATTTGTATGTAAAAAATTCTTCAGATCCGTAAGAAAGGAAATGAGAAATGGCAAATAAAAAGGAATATACAAATGAAGATATAGTATCCCTTAAGGGGGAGGACAGAGTAAGAAAGCGTCCTGCGGTAATATTCGGCTCTGACGGACTTGAGGGCTGTAAACATTCTGTTTTTGAAATTCTTTCAAACTCTATAGACGAGGCTCGTGACGGTCATGGCGATAAGATAATCGTTACAAAGTACAATGACGATTCTATCGAGGTGGAAGACTTCGGACGTGGTTGTCCTGTTGACTATAACCAGCGTGAGAAAAAATATAACTGGGAGCTTGTTTACTGCGAGCTTTATGCAGGCGGCAAGTATAATAATAACGGCGGAGATAACTATGAATATTCGTTGGGTCTTAACGGACTAGGTGCTTGTGCGACGCAGTATTCATCTGAGTTTATGGACGTCGAAGTTTTCCGTGACGGATATAAGTATGACCTGCACTTTGAAAAGGGAAGAAACGTTGGCGGTCTTAAAAAGGAAGAAACAAAGCAGAAAAAGACAGGTACAAAGACACATTGGCGACCTGACCTTGAAGTTTTCACTGATATAAAAATTGAGAACGAATATTTTGAGGACGTTCTGAAAAAGCAGGCTGTAGTAAACCCTAATATCACATTTATCCTGCGTATACAGCGTGAGAACAATTCTTTTGAAGAAAAGACGTTCTATTATGAGAATGGTATCGCTGATTATGTTGCAGAGATAGCAGGTGAAAAGCCTCTGACCTCGGTGCAGTTTTTCACAGGCGACCGCAAGGGTCGTGACCGTGAGGACAAGGACGATTACAAGGTAAAGCTTTCTGTGGCGTTCACTTTTTCTAATCAGGTAAAATGTCTTGAATATTATCACAATTCAAGCTTTCTGGAACATGGTGGCTCACCGGAGGACGCTGTAAAGAGTGCTTTCACATCTCAGATAAATGCTTATCTCAAAAGCAATAATAAGTATCTGAAAAACGAAAAGCCTATTACTTTTCAGGATATCGAGGATTGCTTGGTGCTTGTTTCAAGTTCTTTTTCTACACAGACTTCATATGCCAATCAGACAAAGAAAGCTATCACAAACAAGTTTATCAAGGAGTGCATGACAGAGTTCTTGAAGCACAATCTCGAGATATACTTTATTGAAAATCCTGACGAAGCGGTGAAGATAGCAGAGCAGGTTCTTGTAAACAAGAGAAGCCGTGAAAAGGCTGAGAAGTCAAGAATAGACCTGAAGAAAAAGCTTGCAGGCTCTATCGACCTTTCAAATCAAGTGCAGAAATTCGTTGACTGCCGTTCAAAAGACCTTTCTCAGCGTGAGCTTTATATCGTGGAGGGCGACTCGGCGCTCGGTTCTGTAAAAATGGCAAGAAATGCAGAGTTTCAGGCTGTTATCCCTGTGAGAGGAAAGATACTCAACTGTTTGAAAGCTGACTATGATAAGATTTTCAAGAACGAGATAATCACAGATCTTATAAAAGTCATAGGCTGCGGCGTTGAGGTCAAGACTGGCAAGAACAAGGAGATATCTATGTTCAATCTTGACAATCTTCGTTGGAACAAGATAGTTATCTGTACTGATGCCGATGTTGACGGCTTCCATATCAGAACGCTTATACTCACAATGCTTTACAGACTTGTGCCGACCCTTATTGAAAAAGGATATGTTTATATTGCGGAGTCACCGCTCTTTGAGATAACGACTTCCGACAAGACTTACTTTGCATATGACGAGAACGAAAAGACAAAGATACTCAAAATGATAGGCAATAAAAAGTTTGATATCCAGCGTTCAAAAGGTCTTGGAGAGAACGAGGCGGAGATGATGAGCCTTACGACAATGGACCCTGCCACAAGACGTCTTATAAAGATAGAGCCTGACGATATCGAGCAGACACAATGGATGTTCGATATGCTCTTGGGTGACGATCTGCAGGGAAGAAAAGATTTCATCACCAATAATGGTGTTGATTATCTGGATATGGCAGATATTTCATAAGCTGTTTGAGGGGAGAGCATTATGGACGCAATTTTTATATGGTCGTCTGCGCTTGTGATATGTGTTGGACTTCCATTGTTTTTCACAGTAATAAATGTTATAAGGCTTTTTGAGAATGCACCTAAAGAATTGGACAGACCGCTGTTTGATGTGCTGACGGTGGTAATCGGTTCGCTGCTGTCTGTTTTTGACCTTGACGGGTTAGGTCTTGGCGTTGAATATGATGTTCCTCTAACTGTTCATGGGGAATTTCATACACCCATAGCAGGGGAGTATAGGTTTAGTTTTTTCTTCCTGTTTTTTATAGCTATGGTGTGCATTGTACTGTTGAGTGTTATAACAAAGAGAAAACCGCCGTTGTTTGCGGCTATGCTCATTGCAGGGGTGTATATGGGCAATGTGCTTGATATACTGCTGGTGATACAGCTTTTGAAGAATATGGATAACTTTTTCACGGTGATGATGTTGGTTTTTCCAATGAATTATATGCTTATGTCCGTAAGGCTCATTCGCCGTGAAATAAAGGCGCAGACGGGATATCTCAGCAATTCGGTGGAGAAAAGCGGCTTTATGGGCTGGCTTAATAAGCTTCTCACAAAAAGCCTTGGTTGGTATCTTATCAGCTTTGTGGCAATGATACCGCTCCTTGCGGTGATGCTTTTGATACTTGTTTTATTTGGACAGCGCCCTGACAGCATAGTAAAGGCTTTCACGGAAACAGCCGATTGGACGTTTTCTCAGCAGATACCTCCGCCGCCTGATTACTCACAAGGGCATTATCTTTGCACAGTTGCGGCAGGGGGACACGTTAAGCTCGTCAAACCTCAGCGAATGGGTCTGCGGCGTGGGGATAAGATAGTTGTGAACAGACAGCTTTGTGTTGCAAACGCATTTGAAGAGCTTATACAGGATAAGCTTCCACGTTTTCACAAATGTGTGAGAAGCTTTTACGATAAACACGGATATCCCATTTCACAGCATATATCGACGAAATTGCGTGCTGATGTGGTCTATATCCTTATGAAACCACTTGAATTTATTTTTATTGCGGTGCTGTATATGTTTGACGCCGATCCCGAAAGCAGGATCGCTATGCAGTATACAGGCAAAAAGTGCACCGACCTTACGAACTTTATGAAAGGATAGATTTTATGGCAAGAAAAAAGGCAGAGCCTAAAAAGACTGCTAAACCAAATAACAACGCATATATCGAGGGCGCAGGACTTGTTGCAGATGAAAAGATAACAATGTCCCTTGAAAAGAACTATATGCCATATGCCATGAGCGTTCTTGTTTCAAGAGCGTTCCCAGAGATAGACGGCTTTAAGCCCTCACACAGAAAACTGCTTTATACCATGTATAAAATGGGACTTTTAAACGGAAAGCTCACAAAGTCTGCCAATATCGTTGGTGCGACCATGAGGCTCAATCCTCACGGCGACGGTGCTATATATGCAACCATGGTAAGACTTTCACAGGGCAATGAAGCACTTTTGCACCCATATGTAATGAGTAAGGGTAACTTCGGTAAGGCATATTCAAGAGATATGGCGTATGCTGCCTCTCGATACACTGAGGCAAAGCTCATGCCTATCTGTCAGGAGCTTTTCGGAGATATAGACAAGGACACTGTTGATTTTGTTCCTAACTATGATAACACCACCACAGAGCCGACATTGCTTCCTGCTACTTACCCGTCAATACTTGTTAATGCCAACGTTGGTATAGGTGTTTCTATGGCTTCATCAGTTTGTCCGTTCAATCTCAGCGAGGTTTGCGAGACAACTATCGGACTTATGAAAAATCCTGATTTCAACGCTCTTGAAACGCTGAAAGGACCTGACTTTCCGGGCGGTGCTTCACTTCTCTATGATGAGGAGGAGCTTGATAAGATATACCGCACAGGAAAAGGCTCTGTTAAGCTGAGAGCAAAATATCAGTATGACAAGGAGTCAAGATGTCTTGAGATCGTTGAGATACCTGCCACTACCACAGTTGAAGCAATAATCGAGAAGATAATTGCTCTAGTTAAGGCGGGCAAGATAAGAGAGGTATCATATATCCGTGATGAAACGGACATTAACGGTTTGAAAATAGGTATAGACATCAAAAAGGGCGTAGACCCTGACAAGCTTATGCAAAAGCTTTATAAGCTGACGCCGCTTCAGGACTCGTATTCATGCAATTTCTATATACTTGTTCACGGCTATCCAAGAATAATGGGCGTTTATGATATAATTAAAGAATGGGTAGCGTTCAGAATGGATTGCGTTCGACGCAGAACAAGCTTTGATCTTGCAAAGAAGAAAGACAAGCTCCACCTTCTGAAAGGTCTTGGAAAGATACTTCTTGATATAGACAAGGCTATAAAAATAATCAGGGAGACAGAGGAAGAAACCGAAGTCGTTCCAAATCTGATGATAGGCTTCGGCATTGATGAGATACAGGCAGATTATGTTGCTGAAATAAAACTCAGACACCTTAACCGTGAGTATATACTCAAAAGAACTGCTGAAACTGAGGATCTTGAAAAGGCTATTGCAGAGCTTGAAGATATTCTTGGAAGCGACAGAAAAATAAAGAATATCATCATTTCCGAATTAAAGGAAGTTTCAAAGAAGTATGGTCAGCCAAGAAAAACTCAGTTCTATTATAAGACTGATATCGAGGAGATAGACATAGAGGACGATATCCCTGACTACGCCTGCAAGCTTTTCCTATCTCAAAGCGGTTATTTCAAGAAATGTACTCCGCAATCACTGAGAATGGCAAGCGAGCAGAAGTATAAAGAGGGCGACGGTCCGCTTCAGGAAATGGAAAGCACCAACAAAACGGAGCTTCTGTTCTTCTCTGACAAGGCGGCTGTGTATAAGACCAAGGTATCGCAGTTTGCCGACACAAAGGCAAGCTCTCTTGGCGACTATATTCCTGCAAAGCTTGGTTTTGATGACGGTGAGGGCGTTGTGTCCATGGTGAATACTGTAGATTATTCGGGCTATATGATATTCTGTTTTGAAAACGGAAAGGTGGCAAAAGTGCCGCTCAATGCCTATGAAACAAAGACCAACAGAAAGAAGCTTGCCAACGCTTATTCTGCAAAGGCTAAGCTTGTGGGAATGTTCTTTGTGCAGGATAACGCTGAGATAATGCTTCGCACAACTAACGGCAGAGCAATGATATTTGATACTGCACTTCTTATGCCTAAGTCCACGAGAGATACTATAGGCGTTCAGGTCATGACACTTAAGGCGAAGAATGCAGTTGTTGATAAGGCGTTTATCGTTGACGATGAGACAGCAGCAGGCCTTTCAAAATATCGCAGCAAAACGATACCTGTTGCAGGCTGTTTTGCAAAGGATATCGAAGACCCTGACCAGATGCACTTCTGATATATGTTTTTTACAGCGGATAGACTTCTGTCCGCTGTTTTTCGTTTGTTGACTTTTTACAGAGATTATGGTATACTTGTTTTGAAAAAGTGTGCAAATGCACGGATGTTGCAAAAGGGAGTTGTTTTTATGGAGTGTCCTAAATGCCACAAGTCAGTTGACGATGATGACATTTTCTGTCCTAACTGTGACACAAGATTAAGACCAGACAAAAATACGTCTATCCTGAAGCGTTTCAAAAAGCAGAATAAACCGCTAAATGTGGAAATAGTGGGCGAGAAAAAACATAAATTGTCTGAAAGCAAGCTCAAGCTTATTCTTATAACAGTGGCGGTAGTGCTCCTTGTGGTGCTTGTCGTCCTTATCGTTGTGAATATTATAAGCGGAAAGGGTGAAAACACCGCTGAGAGTATTTCTGAATATATCGGCGTAGATGTTGCAAAGGCTCAGAAAAAGCTTGATATGCACTTTAAGGACGAATCGGCTTTTCAGGGAGTGAACAATGCACTGAATTTTGATTATATCATTGAGTCTGATGACAGTGTTAATGTTGATGGCATAAATTATCCTGAATGGGCGGCACTTGTTACTGTTGATGATGAAGAACGTATACAAACTGTAAAATATTCAAATTTCAAGGTGCTTAAAAACAATGCAAACGGTGAAAAAAAGAGTAAAGCTATCAACCTTGATAAGTTTGAACAAGGAGCAAAGTGGAACAGCTTGTCAGATGCCATAGACCTTGAATATTACGGCATCGTATGGTCAAAAGACACTAAAAATTATATATACCGCTATTGGTATGAGAATGACGCAGGCGATGATCAGCCTGTGGTGCTTAATGTAACGTTCGATACGGATAATAAGTATCTGTATTATTCTTCTACGCTTATTTATCCTGAGTATCTGTAAAAGGGTCATAATGTTACAAAAGAAATACAAATTGTTGCGTAAATTCTACAATTGCACAAAAAAACTTGACTTATGCTCGGTTTGTTGCTAATATAAATTGATGAATAACGTAAAAAGGAGGTTCGGTATGGATCCTAGTACTAAATTATGTATGGGCTGTATGAACGAACTTGGTTCTGACGGTCGCTGTCATTATTGTAGCTATACC
>ERZ773188.3898-NODE-3898-length-11872-cov-3.108488_pt1 | contig 11872 bp, 7 predicted proteins | sample MGYA00581011_ERZ773188 | MGnify/ENA primary metagenome ERZ773188 (study PRJEB29015, sample SAMEA2737798) | human gut metagenome | biome: human gut; feature: human-associated habitat; material: faeces | place: China | collected 2012 ...
AAGACCGGGTTTGTAAGCGGAAGCTCCGCTGTGTTGGAAGACCGGGATGCTGGTATATAGATAGTGTAGCGTTTCCTCGTATGTCATGTTTTTGTAAATTAGATGCTACAAATGTAGTTAATTTTATTTTTAAACTTTCTCTGTCTTTTTGCTCTTTTAGGATGGTATCCCATTTCGTCAGGTCAATGCCTTTCTCTTTATATTCTTCGAAAACGGACTCTTCTCCCTTTTTCCAACGGCAGAAATCCAAAAATCCCTGTACTCTTTCCCAGAAATCCACGCCATCCGGAATACATCCGATCCATGCCAGTTCATCATCCGTCAGCCGGCAAAAGATCGACCGTAATACAGCACTCAACGCAATATCCTGTCTTGGATTATCGATCACATGAAGCAGGTTGAGCACCGTCTCTACTTCCATGCTTGTAAAATATCCTGTCTTGGTATCTGCAAAAGCAGGAATTCCCATTTCATTTAATACTTCGATAAATTTCTCACTCCAGCCTGTCATACTGCGGAGCAGAATGGCAATGTCACCAAACCGTACTTTTCTGTATCCATCTTTATCACGGACAAACAAAGGATCATCTCCCTGCACCAGTTCCTTGATCTTCTGCCCGATGCCTGCTGCTTCAAACTCCTTTTTATCAAAAACCGCCGCCTGGTCATTCTCCTGATCAAAAAGAAGTACCTCTGTCAGATCCGCTGTCCGTTCGCTGCATTCTCCAAAATCCGCTCCCGGCACAAGACTTGCCTGCTCATCATAACAGATCCCGCCAAGTTCCTTCGTCATAATATGTTCAAAAATATAATTAGCGGCTTCCAGCACGCTTGCACGGCTTCGGAAATTCTTATGCAGGTCTATCCTCCGGCAGACGCTTTCTTCGGTCGCATATTTCTCATATTTATGCAGAAAAAGATCGGGTCTTGCCTGTCGGAAACGGTATATACTCTGCTTAACATCACCGACCATAAAAAGATATGGTGCACGGTCCGGACGACTGATAAAATCTTCCTCTAACATATTTTCATCCGCATTACAGCACAGACTGCTCAAAAGAAGCTCCTGCACATAGTTACTGTCCTGATATTCATCTGTCAGAATTTCTTCATAATAATCTTGCAATTCCAATGCTGTCTTGCTTGCGTACGCACCGCCATCTCTGTGATCGACCAGAATCTGAAGTGCAAAATGCTCCATATCTGCAAAATCTACGATTCCTTCTTCTCTCTTTTTCGCAGAAAATTCCTCCGAAAATTCTTTCGTAAGCTTAACAAGCTGAGCCACCGGCGCTGCCATGCTTTGCATCTCTTCAAACATCATTTCCTCGGATTGGAAGAAGAATTTATCTACAATCTCGTCAATTCCGTTTTTCCAATAAAGATCACGATAGGCACGTACAGCATCTTTACTTTCGACATCCGAAACATTTCGTATCGCTTTGAGCCGCTGTTTTCTTTCTTTACTGCCCGCTAAAAGAGTGGCGAATGCATGATAAGAATCCGCTTCTGACAGCTGTTCTAAATATTGAATATCCGCTTCGATCGCAGGTGAATACTCAAAAAGCTCACCACTTGCATCACATATTTGTAATGCTTTGTATGCAATATTCAAAAAGCTTTTTATCGTTTTTCTAAGATAGGCAATAAGACTCTTCATCCATGCGGACTGCTCAAACTCTTCTATATCCGTACAAGCATAACTTTCCGGAATGCCATCTAACCATTCTGACGGCCACGGAAAACTTCGGGATGCTTCATACAGATTGAGTACCAGCTCTTCTATCTCATGATCCGTACGCCCTGTCGCAAAAATGTCCGTAAATGCCAAAAATGCATCATCCTTTTCCTCTTTTGCTCTGGCATAATTTTGTTCTAAAACTTCCTCCAGTACATCCTGCTTCATCAATCCGAGTTCTGTCTCATCGCCAACCGTAAAGACCGGATCCAGATCGATAATATGAAAGTAGTTCTTAATAATAGACTGGCAAAAACTGTCAATCGTTGTAATCTGTGCCAGATGCAATAAACTTGCCTGCTTTTGGATATGTTCATTATCCGGATTTTCTTCTATCCGCAGTTCCAACGCATTTCCGATACGTGTCCGCATTTCTGCCGCTGCCGCTTTCGTAAATGTTACGACTAAAAGTTTATCAATGTCTTTTGGCTTTTTCTCTTCGGTGATCTCTTCAATGATCCTTTCGACCAAAACAGCCGTCTTTCCCGATCCTGCTGCCGCTGCAACTAAAATATTTCGGTCCCGCAGATCAATGACTAATTGCTGGTCCTTCGTCCATTTTGTTTCTGCCATTCTATTTTTCACCACCTTTCTCTAATTTCCCGGTTTGCTGCAAAAGATCCTGCTCTTTATTATTTTCCTTTATTTCCTGAGCTGTCTCAGAAAACTCCTGAGCTTTTTCCTCTGCTTCTTTTGCTGCCTCAGAATCTTCTTTCTCTTCTCCATTGATCTTTTTTGCTGCCTCGTAAAGCACCATATCTTCTGTCATTTTGTCAAAGACACGATAATGATTCCCCGGTATCTTGATATCAAAACGGCAAACACTGTGATACGGGCAGTACTGACACGCTGTTTCACCGCTTGCATCATTTCTCCGGTATGGATTTATTGAAATCTCACCTTGCTGTATCGCATCATGAATCTCTTTTAACTTCTTATCGGTAAATTGCATTAAGGTCTCAAAATCCTTTGTTTGCAATGTTTTAGACGCTTTCTTTAACTGTCCCTTCTTATCGGTTGCAACCGGTATAACATCGGAACTGACATCCAAAGACAATGTGCCTTCTTCGCTTTCAAAACAATGGTCCAATGCCGGCAAAACCGGATCATCCTCATTAACAATCCCTTCCATACGAAGCTGCTTAAATATTTCATTGTTGATCTGTTCCTGATCCTGCTTCATCGTCTCAACCATCGGATCATCAATGTTGTAATACAAAACAGCAGCCGGAACGACAAGTTTTTTGGTCTTTTCTTGTGTCTCTTCGACAGTCGCTTTCAAATAGATCATAAGCTGCATTTGCAATCCATAATAAAGATCCGATAACGATAATGCCTTTTTCCCGGTCTTATAATCTACAATCTTAACATACAAAGAACCCTCTTCTTCCATACGGTCAACACGATCAATTCTTCCGATCAGGCGAAGCAGATCCGGCTCTTTCGTTTCCGAAACATTTTTAAGTAATTCAAATCCAACTTCGCTATCTACCGTATCAAAAGAACCTGCTTCCATCTGCTTTGTGATCGTATGGATCGTTCGATGCAGGATTCTCCGTAAACGGTTGATCAGGTAGGTATCACGCTCGGTATCATATAAAATTCCTTCACGATATCGTTCCACAACGCTGTTAATACACTGGTTTGCACGAACATGCTGTTCTTTTTCGCTGATATCCTGCCACTTTTTCTTCTCTGTGATCAACTGTCTGGTATAAAGCTCTAATGCCTCATGTACAATATTTCCGATATCAAAAAATTCTACCTGATGTTCCTGTCTCTCCCGCAAATGAAGTCCATATTGCAAAAAATACGAAAATGCACAGGCGGCATACCGCTCAAACTGCGATGTACTTCCGGTCAATATATTATGATACAAAGCCCTTACTGCTTCTTTCGAAAGTTTCGTTTCGGTTTCCCGATAGAAAGCAGCTTCTATCAGATCTTCCAGTTCTTTTTTTCGCTTAGGATCTCTGTTATAGAAAGCAAATACTTCTTTCCATTTATCCGGTACCGTTTGATCTTCTCTGTTTCGCAATCCCTGTATCAGATATTCTTTTCCAAAGCTTGTACCAAGCAGATAACTGTCATCCTGCCTTCTGTCCTCGACACGGATCGAAACTTTCGGCAAGATCTTTTGTACTTTGTCGATCATATACGAAGGATTCAAAGCTTTGCCATCGTTTCCCGATTCACAAAATGTCAGATACAAATGTCTCGATGGTTTTGTCAGATTAAGATACAGGTAGAATTGCTCCATATAGACGTTTTCTCTTACCGTCGGTGCCAGTTCAAATTCTTCCTGTGCAAGGAAAAGCCGTTCCGAATCCGAAAGAACGCCGCCATGACTTCCGCTCTTTGGAACATTATTGTCATTCATTCCGAGGAAGAAAAGATATTTGATATTTGCAAGACGGGTACGGATCATATCACCCACGACAACCTGATCGACTCCCGGGGGGATCAGTCCGATACGAGCCTCACTAAATCCGGTATCTATGATTTCTTTAAATTCACGAAGATTCATTTCTTCGTCACCTAAAAGCTCAACTAAACGCTCAAAAACACCTAAAACAATTTCGTAAATCTGGCTGTATTCTCTTGCAAGGTCACGTTCTCCCTGTTGCGTAAATGTTTCGACCATTTCCTGAATCTTCAGATAATGTTTCTCTTCTTCCATCCATTCACAAAAAGCCTGTGCATATTCCCTGACCGTATGCTTTCCGCGTCCGATCTGTTCGTAAAGTCCGCCAAGCTGATCCAAAGTCTCCTGACGTATGGTATCTAACGTAACATTAAGTGCTGCATGCATTTCTTTCGAAAGGTTTCGAAAAGCCCACTTAGGATCCCAGACTTCACACCATTTGCGATATCCTCGGATTCCCGTTGCACGAAGAAAATTATCTAACAGGTTGCACTGCTCTAAGCTGGCTGTCGAAAAAAGATTTTTCTCAAAACGGATCACTTTTTGCATCTCAAAATTCGTCAGAAAAATGTCGATCACTGCACTTAGCATATCTACATAAGGATTCAAAAGAATGCTTTTCTTCTGATCCACAAAGCAGGGAATCTCATTTTGTGCAAAAAGTTCTTTTGCAAGTTTTCCATACACTTCGAGATCTCCTGCCACCACAGCAATATCCCGGTATCGGCAGTCTTCTTTTCGAAGCAGGTTGCTGATCTGCTCTACGGCAAACGCAACTTCCTCTTCCGGCTGTTTTAATACATGGATCGTAACATCTTCTACCTTTTCGTGGCATGGCGAAAACGGATAACGAAAAAGCTGCTCTTCTAACACACGTACTCCGGGTGCCATAGCGAAACGTGTCTTTTCGAAATCCTCTCCAACCCAGATATCTTCCTCCACTTCTACACGATACCCCTTGGCGAGTTTGCGTAGCCGGCAGATCGTCTTCTGGCTCATATGAAAAAGCTTATGCTCTGCTCCCACTTTTAAAACAGACTCTCCCGGTGCGATCGTTACGGATATATATACTTTTCGTGCAACACAAAGCAGTTGTTCAATGAACTGATACTGTGTCGGTGTAAAACCGGTAAAACCATCCAGACAAACCACGCTGTCTTTTAAAATCTCTGACTCTTTTGTTACTTTCGTAAGCACCGTTAAGATTTCTTCGGAAGTAATATAATTCTGCGATAAATATTCGACAAACGCTTTATAGATCTTCTTAATATCGGTAAGTTTCTGACGAAGTACCGGCTGCCTGTCGGCTTTTTGGATCATTTCTTCTACAACTGTCTCATCCGCTCCATATTGCATCAATTCCGATACAAAGGATTTGATCTCCAGCACATAACCCTTTTTATGAATATTTCTTCCAAAATAAGTAAGTTCTTCTTCCAGATTAGCAAGCACTTTTTTTAAGATCATGGTCTTGCCCATATCATCCAGTATCGGCATACTTGCTGTTCCTGTTTCGGCAAGCACACGAAATGCCAGCCGCAGAAAGCTTTGCACGTCAATATTCATAATACCTTTTTCATCGCTGATCGCGATCAATTCTTTTTGTGTCTGCATCGTAAACTGCTCCGGCACGACGAACAGATATTGTCTCTCCGGAAAAAGCTTCGCTTCCTTTGAAATGAAATGCTGTAAATAATAGCTTTTTCCTTTACCTGATCCCCCAAAAATAAATTGTAATGACATAATTTCCCCTTTGTTGTTTTATGTACTCTCGGAATCTTCTGAACGAAAAATTTCAAGATAGATTTTTGATATATAATGACATGTTTGTATATCTGCTGTTTTGATCTTTTAACTTGTCAGGATTTAAGACCATTAAATGACCTATATCGTAAAAAAATTTAAGCGAACTGTGTTTAATGATTAACAAATCTATATTTTAAATTGTTTGATTATTTTTTCTAATTCATCCACAATTTCTTTATTATCCTGTACTGCATTCACAATTTCTTTGAATTCTTCATCCATTTGTGATATATGCTCAGAATTATTCAGCACCTTTTCTTTCTGCTTATCAAATCCATTCATGATCTGATCTACATATTCATTGATCCGATTCATGCTTTGCTGAATTTCATTAATATGCTCTTCAAAGACTGTCATTAATTCTCTAAATCCATTAGCATCATTTGCATATTCTTTTCCGGTATGTACCAAAACGTCATAATCAGACATGACATTTCCTTTGACCATGTTCAAAAGTTCAAAGGATGCTTCTGCTAACTGATCCACGACATTTATAATATACGCATTTAATGTCTGGATTTCTTCTGCTGTTTCTGATGATTGCTCTGCCAGCTTCCCAATCTGACCGGCTACTACCGCAAATCCTCTTCCACTTTCTCCTGCCCTTGCTGATTCTATACTCGCATTCAGTGCAAGCAGATTGGTCTGATCAGCAATTTCTAATATCTGATCAGTAAGCTCACTGATACGTTCTACATCTTTAGATCCCGCTATCTTTTCTTCCAATGTCTGTCCAATCCTGTCTAGTGCACTTTCTATGTGCTCTTTAGCAGATATTGCATCTTTTTCCAGCTTTTGTGCTTTCTCACCCACATGGTTGATATACTCTGTTTTAGATTTTGTCTCTGACATGACAGAAGATATCTTATCATGATTGTTCTTCGCATTCTGAGCGATCTTATGAACCAGGTCGCTCATTTCAAGAACATTATCGCCCATTTCATTCATGACTACATTTGCCTGCGACACTTCGTTTGCAGAAGAAACTACAATATCATTGACATGTTCTGCATTTTCCAAAAGTTTATGCTCACTTGTTCCTATATTTTGAACAATCTCACGCAAATTTTCTAAAAACACATTCAGACTTTTTGCAATGTCCCCTACTTCATCCTTTGACTTTACATGGATCTTTTGTGTAAGATCTCCTTCCTTCATCGCAAGCTCGCTCATTTTTCCGGCTATCGTACTGACACTTCTTGACAAAACCCTGCTAATGATCAAAGAAAGCACAATGGCGACTATAAGACCTGCAAATCCAATCAATATAAATTGTCTTATAAATGTATTCTGCTGCGTCCGAATCGCTGATGCAGAACAATCCACACCGACAATCCCTACAATTTGTTTTGAGCTGTTATAAACCGGTGCAAATGCACTGTAAAAGTCACCCCATTCATCGGATGTCATTTCACGGTCAACAGTAACATTTCCTTTAAATGCATCTGCGATCTCATCATAAATTTCATATTCTTCGCCAATCGCTGCTCCATCTTTTGTATCTGCATCAACGACAAATTCCAGCTTATTATCATCCATTCTCATCGTATAGATATATTTAATATCATCACCGGCAAGAAATACCTGCAGCTGTTCTAACATTTCTTTATAATGATCCGTTCCTTCGTCACCTTTCTTGATCTGTTCTAAAAGATCGCCATCTATTCTTTTTGCTGCAATCTTTGCCGAACTTTTAGCTGTCTTTTTACACTGTTCCAGCATTGTGTTTCTTGCCTGAATAATAAAGCTCCATCCTATCAGATTCATAACGATCAAAACACATATGATCATGCCTGCCATGATTTTTGTCCGAATGCTCCAATGTTTCTTTGTATTCCCCATCTTTATTTCTTTAGCCCTTATTTTGTTTTTACCCATTCTGTTCTCCGTTCCGCAGATATCTCCATACACTTTACAGTGACACCCCTGAATCTGCTACTGTTGTATATTTATGCCGACTCTGAAAGCAAAGCTTTTATCTTTTGCCAAAGAGTTCAAAAGCTCCCCTTTTTTCTTGTTCCAACACCGCAATGTTGTGCTGAAAAAATACTATTTTATTTTATCATACCTGAAAAAATATCTCCATAGAAAAAAGGCAGCACATATGTGCTGCCAAATAATGCCCTTTGTCGGGCTTACTACATTTCTACAATTTTAAATGTTTGTAGAAGAATTGTATAATTTAATGTGTCAATGCCCTTCATCGGGCTTACTCCATTTCTACGGTACCCTCTCGGAACACGCATAAAATGAGGGCACAATTCAGATACAATTACAGGTAATTGTCTGACAATTTAATTTTTTACATTTTTTTCGCCATTTTTCCTTCTTTTGCTTTTCAGAGTACTTTTTCTGAAAAAGAATATACTATTACAAAACATTACAAGCAAGTATTTTTCATTTATTTCTCCTTCCCTGCATTCCTAATTCTTCGTATGTTCCTTTAACATCTCACTTACCGTTTCCACCAAAACTTTTTCCGTATATTGTGTATCCTCTGATACCACGATCTCTTCCATCGTCTTTCCGGCTGCAAGCTGCTTTGACAGCTTTTCAACCGTTGGCTGCATCAAAGGATACATCGTTTCTACACTTTCACTCAGATTTACAAATTCCACTGCCTTAACCCGGTCTTCGTCCAATGATAACTGGAGATTCACTACGCTGTCTCCAATCGTCAATTCTTTCGTATAAACACCGGCTTCATATTTTTGATCTCCGTTGCTTTGTGCCGTTGTCTTAGAGTCATTCTTTCCTGTGAAAAGAAAGCCCAGAAGTACAAAAAGCACGATCACGGCAATACCAACAAATATTGCGGCTGTGATCACCTCTTTGGAACGTAAGACGACTATTTTGGTATTCGACATAGGAATCTGCCCCCATCCTTATATTGATAGTAACAGTATATGACACCAAAATGCAGATTAGAACTACTTTACATCTGATCTAGCGATCAATAATCGGAAATTGCGAATACGAATGCAAGTCGATAACATCTTCTTCGATTCTCTTTAACTGATCATAGATGTCCGTTTCGATCCGGTCCTTTACCGAATCCAGATCTTGATCGATCCAGGCTGCGATCAGCTTTTTCGGTCCTTTTACAACCGGATAATCTCCTTGCGCCTTTCCTTCATATACCAGTAAAGTTCCGGCATAGAAATGAAGCGTAAAGGTCTCCTGTACATCCGTAAGCTCTAAGATGAATTTCCGTTATATCGTCTGCCACTCAGTCCAAGTCCACCCGATACCACAGAGCGTCTTCCGGTTTTTAATCCGAATGCAAACTGATAATGTCACGCATCGTGACATTGCTGTTCCGGCATAAATACTCTCACTGACAGTTTCTTCGTCAAATCCTCTGATCTGAAAGATCTTGTCTTTTACAACCCAGAATAATCCTGCCTGAAAATTCGAATTTGCATTGAGCCACAGGCTCGGATTAATCGTATCCGGTACTGCTTTTTCTTTTAAGAAATTATAGTCCCCTAAATTCCACACATCTTCATTTTTCTGTTTTTTTACGATCATATCTATTCTTTCCATCACACAACACTTCATCGACCGCATAATTCGTAGAATTTCGGTTAATAGAGACAATGTTTTTATAGAATTTTCTCAGCCGCTCGATCACAAGTTTACTGTAGCGGCCTATAATGATCAGTCCGTTATATACCGGATCGGCATGCGCACCATTCATTCTTGTTACTAAAACGTCAATTACATATTTCTTTTTTGAAGCTTTTCCTGATCCACATTTAAGACTGCGTGCCGCTTCATTTGGTGTATAATTCAGCTCCATAGCCGTTTTCCAGATCTTTTCTCTCAAACCCTCTACAGAACATTTATAATTAGGGTTATTAAGCACACGCGAAACAGTAGCCGGTGATGTTATTGTATGTCCTCCTACATTCATTCAATATATGGATTTTTTACTTTCGTTTTAATAAATCTTAATAAATATAGAAGAATATCATCTGATAATATTGACATAATATAAGTATGCGAATATAAAGGTAGCATAAGATTAGGTCAGGAAGTGTACGACGCCCTGGCCATTTTTTTTAATAGTAGGTACAAAAGCTGAAAGAATTTAAAACATTTAACCAACAACTAACCATATTACGCAGCAGAGGAATGATTGTTCCAACAGATGGCAGACCAAAACGATTTTTAGAACAAGAAAATTATTATAATGTAATAAATGGCTATAAAGATCTGTTCTTATGTAAAGACAGTCAGGGGCAGGTAATCATACTTGGTAAGAAATCAATGTGCCCATGGTGAGCGTCTTTATAACTCTGATTACAAAAATATTCGTGTAGCTAATATTGCCAATTATTATAACATAACAAATTATAATAACAGACGTATTTTTGTTGCCATTCTTTACCTTAAAATATTGCTTAATAAATCGTATTACAAGAAATTTCATTCCGAATTAAATGAAATCTTTTGCAAATATAATAGTGAATTTCAAACAGTTAGTTTTAATGATATTCTAAACATTATGGGAATTGATCGATCAGAACTTGAAAAATTAAAACCATAGATCAAATATCTTTGCTTTAAAAAGTGCAAAGCCAGCGCTTTGCACTCCAAGAATTGCTAAAGCAATTCTTGTTGGTGCACCACCACTGTACGAGCAGTTTCCTATTCCATAAAAAAAGACACCCGAATTCTATTCCTATATACTGCCCCCCAAAAAGTCAGACCAAAATCTAACATTTAAAGGTCAGTCCATAACACAAATAGAAACCAGGTGTCTCTTATTGTAAATTCATGAATGACAAAATATCATTACAAAGAAATCTGACTCTCAACCTTCCGGCAATTTGCTATTTATTAAAATCCTCTTCGTCTCCATGAAGCCAAACAAAGTCCCGATTCTACTTTCCACAAATTACTCTGACAACAAATCAATCTTCTGAGTCATTCCCTTCTAAATATTCCTCTGTTGTTTCATCTGAGTCAATTTCCTCTTCCTCATCGGATTCGTCTGTATCCTCATACACCTCTTCCGTCTCTTCGTCAGTATCTTCCGTCTGGTTTTCCCGCTCTTCATTTTCATTTTCGATCAATCGGAATGCCTGTCCTGCAAATCCACTGATCGTCAAAAATACACATGCCGGACCTACTAATATACCTAATAATTTTGTAGTTGCACTAAAAGTAATTACAAAATATTCCACTAACAAAACGACAAACAGAAAAATTGTTTTTGGAAAATACTTCATCTGGATCGAATATGAATTACGCATTGTATTAATGATCGAATTCTCATATCTTGCTTGCAAAGCAAATGCATAAGCAATATGCATATATGCCAGGAACCCGGCAACGATTCCAATGATCAAGTATCCTGTTGTGCTATAGCCGATTTTTTTTGCGGCTCCGTAGAACTGAAAATCAAGATACAATGCATATACAGCGATCAATGTGATCACACCAAGGATCATTCCATCTTTGAAATTCTCACGATATGCTTTCAAAAAAGGTTTTGCAATATATCCTTCTTCTTCATCTACCATCCGCAGGGTAATGGAAAATGCGGCTGTTGTTGCCGGACCGATCAAAAGAAGCGGGATCCAGCTAAACACACGGTAAGAACCAAAGCCGGCTAAGACAATGATTCCTTCTATGATAAACTTTGCTGCAACTCCGCTGCAAAGAAGCCACATTACATTTAACTTGAGCATATCAAGCAATCTGTTCATAAACTTATAAAAGGGACTGTCAATCGAAAAAAAACTACTCATTTCTATATCCATTTCTGTGCATTTGCTACTATCATCTTTTAAATGATCGTATGCACTCTCTTATTGTTTTAACATTATTTTCTCTAATTTATAAAAAAGTGCAAAGCCAGCGCTTTGCACTCCAAGAATTGCTAAAGCAATTCT
>ERZ773188.3900-NODE-3900-length-11869-cov-2.769257_pt1 | contig 11869 bp, 9 predicted proteins | sample MGYA00581011_ERZ773188 | MGnify/ENA primary metagenome ERZ773188 (study PRJEB29015, sample SAMEA2737798) | human gut metagenome | biome: human gut; feature: human-associated habitat; material: faeces | place: China | collected 2012 ...
ATGTAATCTAAAGTATTCCTGTCTGTAAGAATTTGAATACTTGCCGGGAATTCGTCATCAGCCTCCCAGAAACGAATGATAATCGGCAAAAAAGGAAAAAGTTTTAATTCGAAAGCAACATCTCCTTTTCCCAGTTCCTTTCCGGAAAGAGCTACACAGGCATTACGTAATTCAACGGTTTTTCCGTTAAAAAAGTCAGCGGTATTCTTAAAAAATCCGCTGTTCTGGGAAAGATTTCCAGCCATGGTTGTAGAAAGACTGTTTATGTTTACAAATTCATTAGCCAGATGGCAACCATCTTTTGAATAACATAAAGTAATATATAACCAGCCAGAATCGTATTCTAATGAATATTTATGTATCATTGCATCCTGATCATATTGCAGGAAAACGCGTGCCATAGAAATTTTTGCTTTTTCATAATTAGAAATCATATCTATCATATACTCCTCCAAGAATGTTATATAAGCTATTTATAAAATAGACTAATCGGTCTATAGAGTCAATATGTTTTTGTATGAAAGATAAGAAAGCAGCGACTTTGAAAAAGCAAATTGATAATAGAAGAAACAGACTAATCAAAACTTGCCATTATGGATATTTAACGAAAGCCTTTTGAATATAATTTTGGCACTGGAATAATTACTGCGTATATGCTAAAATAATAAAGAACATACATTCGACTTTAAGTATGTGTCAAGGTGGTGCACAGCATTGCTGTCTATGATGCTGAAGGAGAAGAAATCTGGAGGTGTTGATATGAGATTGAGATATATAGTGATTGTTTAGCGCTACATGAGTTGCTATTTAGTGGAAAGGAGGATCACCATGATAAAACACACAATTCCACCGGTCTATGATGCAAACTCCAAAATCCTGGTTCTGGGGAGTTTTCCATCGGTAAAGTCCAGGGAACAGCAGTTTTTCTACGGACATAAACAGAACCGTTTCTGGAAGGTACTTGCCGGAATCCTGGGATGTGAAGTTCCACATACAATAGAAGAAAAGAAAGCAATGCTGCTTGCAAATCACATTGCAGTCTGGGATGTAATCAAAAGCTGTGAAATCGAAGGCTCGTCTGATGCCAGCATCCGAGACGTGATACCGAACGATCTGTCGGAAATTCTTAAGATTGCAGATATACAGACTATTTATACTAACGGTGGCAAGGCTTATGAGCTGTACTGCAAATACATTTATCCGGTAAACGGAATCAAAGCACATAAACTGCCGTCTACAAGTCCTGCCAATGCAGGATATTCACTGGATCGGCTGAAAGAAGCATGGGCAGAGATCAAAGAGTAAGCATAGAATAAGAGAGTAAAACGAGATGTCGAAGCAGGTGGAAGGAAATGAAGTCTATTTCAATTTATACGATTACAAGAAATCAGAATATTGAGTGCCTGCAGAAGCTGGAGCGGCAGTTATCGGGAAGAACATATTTCCTGAAAATACGGGAATGGGAACTGGATAGTATGAAAGCACTTGTGCGGCAGTTGGAGATGCGTCTTCCGGATGTGTATGCTCTGCGCTTTTTCTATTCGTTTCAGATTCCCAGACTTGGTAAGGAATTTGATCTTCTTCAGATAAAAGATGATCAGATTGTAAACGTTGAATTAAAGAGCGGAATAGTATCAGATGAGGCAGTACGTAAACAGCTATTACAGAATCGATATTATCTGTCTGTACAGGGAAAAACAATTCAGTCTTATACATACATCAGCAGCCAGAACCGCCTCGTACGTCTGAGTAATCACGATCATATTGTGGAAGCGGACTGGGAACAGCTGTGTACTGTCCTGCAGAGACAGAGCAAAGATTATGAAGGTGATATTGAAGATCTTTTTCAGGCAGAAATGTATCTGCTTTCACCATTGACAGAGCCGGAAAGGTTTTTGAATAAAGAATATTTTCTGACTTCGCAACAGAAAGATATTAAGAGGAGAATACTGGATAAAATACGAAAAGTCGGGTCCGGTTACTTCTGGTTCAGTGGTCTGCCGGGGACAGGTAAGACGTTGCTGCTTTATGACATTGCCATGAGGCTCTCTGCACATCAGAAAGTGTGTATAATCCACTGTGGAGAAGCGGGAAAAGAATGGAAAGTCTTGCATGACCGATTATTACGGATTGCATTTTTTACAGACAGTCAGCTTGAAGAGCAATCGGATCTGAATGAATACAGTGCAATTCTGGTAGATGAGGCGCATTTGCTTACGGAGGAGAAGCTACACGTGATACTGGAATTGAGCGAGAAGCATCCGGTAATCTTTTCCAGCGACGATGAAGATATGATTTCGGATGAAGAAATGGACAGGACTATGATCCATGAGATCGAACATCTGCCGGATATTCAGAGCTTCCATCTGACAAATCGCATCCGTACAAATGCAGAACTTTCATCTTTCATTCAAAATATGATGCATTTACCTGAAAAAAGAATGGTACGCTATTACCCTCATATTCAGGTGGTGTATGCAAATGATGAGGAAGAAGCAGAGCTTCTTTTGAAAGGCTACCAGAATCAACTTGTTTTTATAATAGATGAACGTTACTATTACGATGAAAAAGGCTATCTGCGTGAACAGAGGCAGAAGCAGCAGAAACCGACTGCGGTGCGTGCGCTTTTTCACCGTCTGAATGAGGCAAGAGAGGAATTTGCAATCATTGTAAAAGGGAATGAAGCAGTCTATGAAGTCCTGTTGGATCTGTTACAGTTCAGCAAAAAGGAAACCGTGAAGCAATGGAAGATTTCATTCATGTAAATACTTGTATCAGATTCGGTATGATCGAAGGTGGAAGACATAAGTTATGAAGTAATAAAAAGTGCTGTTTCTGAAAGAAAAATCTGACAGAAACAGCACTTTTTGGATTGTTTAAGATTCTGTAGATACATCAGAATCGTTTGCTTCGGGTTTATCGGGTTCCTTTTCGGGAAGAAATACACGTACATTTTCGATACGGTTTTTATCAAGCTTGTCAACGACAAGGCGGATACCGTCGGAGGTGATTACCTGATCTCCTGCGACGGGCAGACGATCCAGATGTTCAATCACAAGACCGCCAAGTGAATCATAGTCTTCTGATTCAAGATGTGTTCCAAGATGGTCATTAACATCATCAAGACTCATAGATCCTTCAATGACATATTCATGATCAGAAAGTTTTTTAATCAGTTCATTTTCATTTTCATCGTATTCATCATGTATCTCACCGACAATCTCCTCCAGAATATCTTCCAGAGTAATGAGTCCTGTCATTTCACCGTACTCGTCAAGAACAATGGCAATATTGAAAGTGGATTCACGCATCTCTACAAGAAGTTCGGAAATGTCTTTGTACTCATATGTGAAATGAGGTTTGCGGAGAAAACTGCGGATATCAAATCGTTCATCGGGATCATAGAGAAGGAGATCCTTCATATTAATGATTCCGACGATATTGTCCTGTGTGTCTTCGTATACAGGCAGACGGGTAAAACGGTCTTCGCGGAAAATATCAATCAGTTCTTCATAAGTCGAATTTACATCGGCAAATGTGACGTTGACACGTGGAACCATGATGTCTTTTGCATCGGCATCCCCGAGATCAAACACATTGTAGATCATTTTTTTCTCATCAGATTCGATGACACCGTCCTCATGACTGACATCAACAATCGTACGAAGCTCTTCTTCGGTCATGGCTTTATTGGCTGCATCCGAATCCACTCGCAGAAGCTTCATAAAGATTCTTGAAAACAAATCGATGATGAAGATGAACGGAGTCATAATCGTCATGAAAAAGCTGAGAACCGGAATATAACGTAATGTAATTTTTTCTGCGTTTAATGTAGCGTAATTCTTTGGTGTAATTTCACCGAAAATAAGGATTGCCACCGTTAATGCAGCTGTGGCGATACTTATCATGTAGCCGCCAAAGCTGTATGCCAGTGAGGTGGCAAGAGAGGAAGCGGTGATATTAACAAGGTTATTTCCAATCAGTATGGCACTGAGCATTTTGGAAGTATGGTTCTCGACAATGTCCAGAACTTTGGCTGCCCTTTTATTGCCTTCATCGGCAAGCGTACGAAGCCGGATTTTATTGACTGCCATAAGTGCAGTCTCATTTGATGAAAAAAATGCAGATAATGCCAGTAGTATGATCAGGATAATCAACTGGTAAGTGTCACTTGCGTCCACTCGTAAAATTCACTCCTTTAATGTATATTAGTCAAGATCTTTGCCGGTAAGCATTTTGTATGCCTGCAGGTATTTTTCGATGGTTTTGTCCACGATTTCCTGTGGAAGTGTCCAGTCATTTCCCGGATTAGAGGTCAGCCAGTCACGTGCAAACTGTTTGTCGAAGGACGGCTGTCCATGTCCTGGTTCGTAACCGTCTGCAGGCCAGAAACGGGAGCTGTCCGGTGTCAGCATTTCATCACCGATTACCATATTTCCGTCTTCATCCAGACCGAACTCGAATTTGGTGTCGGCAATGATGATACCTTTGCTCAGTGCGTATTCTGCACATTTTTTATAAAGAGCAATTGTATTGTCACGAAGTTTTTCTGCGAGTTCCTGACCTCTGCCCGGAAAATATTTCTCAAGATGATCTATACTCTGCTCGAAAGAGATGTTTTCATCGTGGTCACCGATCTCGGCTTTTGTTGACGGGGTGTAAATTGGCTCCGGAAGCTTGTCGGATTCTTTTAAACCTTCAGGAAGTGTGATGCCGCATACGGTACCGTTTTCCTGATAGCTTTTCCAGCCGCTGCCTGTGATATAGCCACGAACGATGCACTCGATCGGAAGCATGTTCAGCTTGCGGCACATCATGGATTTTCCATCATATTTTTCCTGCTGGAAAAATTCCGGCATGTCTTTTACATCAACAGAAATCATGTGATTAGGCAGAATGTCTTCGGTCAGGTCGAACCAGAACTTGGACATCTGTGTCAGTACTGTTCCTTTCTTGGTCACTTCATTGTTCAGGATAACATCGAAACAACTGATACGATCAGTAGCTACCATGATCAGACTGTCTCCGTTATCATAGATCTCTCGTACTTTACCTTCTTTGATTGGTTTTAATTCCTGCATGTCTTTGCACCTCGTCATATGATTTTTAAAATTTTACTGTAAAAATAGCACTTATCACTGCGCACTGTCAAGATATTTCTCGAATAAGTACAACAATCCATGGATTTTGTACATCACACCGGTTGCCTGCAAAAAATTCCATAACAGTAGGAATATATTTATTATTCAACTGACGGCAAAATTGATAGCTGAGTTGTTTTTTGCCGTCAAAAAAGAAATTATGCAATGAGGACAATGTGATTCTGGCGCGATACCGCTCTTCATCATCCGGATGTATCAGCTTTTCATCTAATATACGACGGTTGTATGATTCAAAATCATGTTCCAATTCAAGTCCACGCCCATGGAGCCGGTAATCTCTTTTTAAAATTTCGTATTCACCGTTATTCAGATTTAATCTGGCGAGAACAAGTGAATTTTCGGCAAGAATCTTGAAAATAGAATGCGTAACTGATGTTTCATGAAACGCATCCGCGGTATTTCGAGAATCAGCCGGATCCTGTTTGCATACGTGATGGTACTTCTCGTGAGGAACTGTGGTCAGAAGATCCTCTGCATCGCTGATCGGCATTGGTTTGTAGAAATAATATCCCTGCGCATAGATACAATTCATAGAACGCAGCATTTTAATCTGTTCAGGGCTTTCTACACCTTCTGCAATAATCGGCAGGTTGAGTTTATGTGCCATATTGACAATAGAATCGATGATTTGAATTCCTTTTTGGCAGTTTTCCGGATTCATTTCGATGAACTTCATATCAAGTTTCAAAATATCAACATTTGTGTCTTTTAACATGTTAAGAGAAGAGTAGCCACTTCCGAAATCATCCATCAGAACGCAGAAACCGTGTTGATGAAGCTGATCGATGGTTTCTCTTACAATGATATTGTTTTCTGAAAAGGCCGTCTCTGTGATTTCAACAAGCAGCATCTCAGGAGAAAGGTCGTATTTTGTGATGAGATCCTGCAGGTATTCAGGAACATTGATCGTTTCGATATCAGTAACAGATACATTGATCGAAATAGGAACAACATAAAGGTGATCATGTTTCCAGTAGGAAAGCGTCTGGCACACGGCATCCCAGATATATGTATCAAGTGAAGTGATCATGCCGTTATTTTCAAGAAACGGGATGAACTCACCGGGGGCAACAAAACCACGAACCGGACTGATCCAGCGAGAGAGTGCCTCCATACTGACGATAGCACCTGTTTCGCTGTTGCATTTTGGTTGGAGATAAAAGGTGAATTCTTTATTTTCCAGACCGACTGTTACATCGTGGATCATCTGCTGTTCCTTTTCGAGCTGATTTATGATTTCATCAGTGAAATAAGAAATACGCTTGTTAAAATTGCCTTTTATATCAGAACCTGCGAGCTGTGCATTGTTGCACATCGTTGCAACATCCGGATGATCATCAGGGATAGAATAGATGCCAATGATAGGCAGAAATCCCTCGTTCTGGCTGTGGATGCCGATATAGCTCCGGATCGTTTTATAAATCAGGTTGATAAGCTGGTCATCGTCCGGAATACACATGAAGAAATGATCTCCCCCAAAATAACCGGCGAGATAGCCTTTCATCTGCTGAATACGAAGCAGATACTGACTGATATTGGTAAGCAGGATATCTCCGGCTTCCTGACCGTACCAGTTATTAAATAATTTGAATCGTTCAATATCAATAGATATGATACACCAGTCAGACAGTGCATGACTTTCAAGGAAATCGTTTACGTTCTCGAGAAACTTTGAGCGGCTGTACAGCACATTTGTTATACTCATAAAAATACGCCCTTTTACTCTAATATTAAGAATAATTATACCATTATATGAGAGTATATTCAACAGAATGGTGGATAAATTGTAATAATTCTGATATAGTAATATCGAATAAATCAGAAAGAAAACGAAAACGATAGAAAGAAGGAATCAAAATGAGTACAAAAGCAGAACAGGCAATCACATTTCATGACAAAGGATACAATTGTGCACAGGCAGTTGCATGTTCATTCTGTAAAGAATTCGGAGTGGACGAGGAAGAGATGTTCCGTATTGCAGAAGGATTCGGACTCGGCATGGGAATGATGGAGGTGTGCGGCGCACTTTCCGGAATGATGATGATCATTGGTCTGCAGAACAGTGTGGGCAATCCGGAAAAAGGAAAAATGACGAAAGGCGATACCTACAAAAAAGTCAGAGAGTATGCTGCAAAATTTAAAGAGCAGAACGGCTCATATCTCTGTAAAGAATTAAAAGGCGTAGAGACAGGTAAAGTCCTCAGAAGTTGTCCGGACTGTATCCGTGATGCAGTAGCACTCACAGAAGAATATCTGGCTGCACAGAAAAATAAAGAAGAATGACGACAGTAGTCCTTCAGTCAAATAAATAAAACCCAAAAAGAAAACCCGTCGGGGCGGATGGCATAAAGCCAACTGCTCTGACGGGTTTTGCAATATATAAAATTATTCAGATACTTTTACGAACTGACTGTTGTACAGATTCTGGTAGAATCCGCCTTTTGCCATAAGGTTGTCATGAGAACCCTGTTCGATGATACTTCCGTCTTTCATAACAAGAATTTCATCGGCATTGCGGATTGTGGAGAGACGATGTGCAACGATAAAACTGGTACGTCCTTCCATAAGACGGTCAAATGCCTCCTGGACCATAAGCTCTGTTCTGGTATCGATGCTTGAGGTCGCTTCGTCCAGGATCAGCATAGGCGGCAGACACAGCATGACACGTGTGATACAGAGAAGCTGTTTTTCACCCTGGCTTAAGCTGTCCTCTTTTAACTGAGAATCCAGCCCATTTGGAAGTCGGCGGATAAATTCCCAACTATGGGAACGTTTTGCTGCTTCAATGATCTCTCCATCGGTAGCATCAGGTTTTCCGATATTAATATTGTCACGGACAGTTCCGTTCTTGATCCATGTATCCTGAAGTACCATACCGAAACTGCTCCTCAGGGAGTGGCGGGAAATTTCATTGATCGGGGGTCCGTCAATGGAAATGGTGCCACCGGTCACATCGTAGAAACGCATCAGCAGGTTGATAAAGGTGGTCTTTCCACAGCCGGTCGGACCGACGATTGCGATACGTTTGCCCGGTTCTGCATGGAGATTGAAGTTTTCTATCAGCTTTTTATCAGTAACATAGCGGAAGCTGACATGATCAATCTTGACCTCGCCTTTTGCATCAGTAAGGGCTTCTGTCGGATCTGCACTTTCCGGAGATTCTTCAAGAAGTGCAAAGATTCTGGTCGCACATGCAAGTGCGTTCTGAAGTTCTGTGACAACAGAACTGATGTCGTTGAATGGTTTCATGTACTGGTTTGCGTAGGAAAGCAATACAGAGAGACCACCGACAGTAAGTGCACCGCCCGGAATCATAAATGCACCGACAAGTGCAACACCTGCGTAAATAACATTGTTTACGAAACGGGTGGACGGATTGGTCAGACTGCTGTAGAAGACGGCTTTTTGGCTGCATTCTTTCAACTCATTGTTAATTTCTGCAAAACGTGCTGAAGATTTATCTTCATATCCAAAAGCCTGTACGATCTTCTGGTTACCGATCATTTCTTCAATAAGGGCTGTCTGACGGCCACGTGCATCGCTCTGTTTCCGGAACATATGGAAAGAGCGGGAAGAAATGAATCTTGCTACAAAAAAACTGACCGGGGTGAGGATAATGACCATCAGGGTGATCCGGATGTTTTTGGAAAACATAAAGATCAGAGTTCCGATGATGGTTACAATTCCGGAAAACAACTGTGTAAATCCGAGAAGAAGACCATCGGAAAGGATATCGGTATCGGCGATGATACGGCTGATGATGTCACCGGTGCTGTGGCTGTCCAGATAGGAGAGCGGCAGTACCTGAATCTGACGGATCGCTTTTGCGCGGATATCCTGTACCGTACGGAAAGTCATGCGGTTGTTGATGATGTTCATGATCCAGGTAGCGACACTGGAGATGATGACCATGACAAGAATTCTTGTCAGATAGTACCACATCATACTGAAGTTTACGTCGTGTTCGGCAACGACCTGATCGATCGCATTACCAAAAAGTACCGGCACGTATAATTGAAGAATAACGGATACAGCTGCCAGAATAATGCTTAAGATCAGGAGAAAACGGTATTTTCCGATGAAACGGAGTACTTTCCAGAGAGTCTCCATACTGCTTGCATTTGCTGTATCATTTGTTGTTTTGTTCATGATACCACCTCCATAGTTCCACCGGATACGGCAGTATTTGATGAAGTATATTTCGCCAGTTCTTCCGGAAACTGGGAGAAATAGATCTCACGGTAAATGTCACAGGTACGGATCAGGTCATCATGGATGCCCTTGCCGACAAGCTCACCGTCATTCAGAACAAGGATCAGATCGGCCTGACGGATACTTGCTGCACGCTGTGAGACGAGGAAAGTGGTAATATTTCCGCTTAACTGATGAAGAGATTTACGAAGTGCGGCATCTGTGGCAAAGTCAAGTGCGCTTGCACTGTCATCAAGAATCAGAAATTCAGGTTTCTTAACGACAGCACGGGCAATTGTCAGTCGCTGACGCTGACCGCCGGAAAGATTTCGTCCATTCTGTTCCAGTTTGAAATTAAGCTGACCGTCTTTTCCCTCAACGATTTCACGTGCCTGGGCAGTGGTCAGTGCATCCCAGATTTCTTCATCGGTTGCATCTTCGCGTCCCCATTTCATATTTTCGCGGATCGTCCCCTTAAAAAGTGCTGCACGCTGCGGTACAACACCGATTTTTTCACGAAGATCATGCTGGCTGTAGGTTCGGATATCCTGCCCATTTATCATAATCGTTCCCTTTGTGGCATCGTAAAAACGTGCGATCAGGTTGACGAGAGTGGATTTACCACTGCCGGTACCACCGATGATTCCGACAGTCTGGCCTTTCTTTACAGAAAAGCAGATATCAGAAAGACTTGGTGCGCCTGTGCCTGCATAGGCAAAGGTAACATCCTGAAATTCTACGGCATTTTCAGCGGCTGCGGAAACAAAAGCGGTGTCATCCGGATAATCCATGGAAGTTTTTACTTTAAGGATGTCGGCAACACGGTTTGCACATGCGGCAGATTTGTTCAGAGTAATGATCAGAGATGCAAGTTTGATGAGTTCAATGATCATTTGTGCCATGTAATTGTAAAGCGCAACAACTTCGCCCTGCTGCATGTTACCTAAGTTCACCTGAAGTCCTGCATTATTGATCAGAATAACGGTAGCAATGTTGATGAGCACATAGGTGACTGGATTGAGGAGAGCGGAAAGCTTTCCGACAAATTCATTTAATTTTGTAAGTGCGGCATTGCTCTCGTCAAATTCACGGACTGCTTCTTCTTCACGGCAGAAAGCACGAATGACACGTACACCGGTCAGGTTTTCTCTGGTGAGACCGGTAACTGTATCAAGGCGTCCCTGTACCTTACCAAAAAGTGGGATGCTGAGATACATGATAACAAATACTACAAGGAAAAGTACCGGAATGGCAACGGCAAAAATCAGGGCACAGCGAGTATTGATCGTGAATGCCATGACCATGGAACCAAGCACAATAAAAGGACTTCGAAGAAGAAGGCGAAGTCCCATGTTTACGCCATTCTGTACCTGGTTGATATCGTCGGTGAGACGGGTGATCAGTGTATCGGTTCCCAGAGTATCAAGTTCTGTATAGGAAAGCTTCTGAATATGGTCATAAACAGCCTGCCTCAGTTCTGTGGCAAATCCTACACTGGCTTTCGCTGCAAAAAACTGGGCAGTGATACTGACTGTAAGTCCGGCGGCAGCCATAAGCACAAGGATGAAAAATCGTTCAATGATGTATAAACGGTCATTTCCTGTGATACCCACATCAATGATCTGGGCAATTACTACCGGAACAAGCAGATCGAACACAACTTCCAGAAATTTGAAGAAAGGTGCAAGAATGCCTTCTTTCTTATAGTTTTTTAGATAGATTGCGAGAGATCGCATTTTCTGTTCCTCCGTTTTTCTTGATGATTGACAAGCACTATTATAGTCCTGTATCATAAGTCATGCAAGTAATATAGGAACAGTATAGGAAGAAAGAGGAAAATCTATGCGACGTGAAGTAACGCTGGAAGAAATTTCAGATGGAAAATTATATGATGCAAATGATATGGTAAAAGCGGACTGTCAGGACTGTAAAGGCTGCTGCGACTGCTGTAAGGGGATGGGGGATTCTGTGCTTCTGGACCCCTATGATGTCTGTCGATTAAGCCGGGGACTTCAGAGAACTCCCGAAGATCTGATTGGTAATGTGCTGGAACTTGGAATTTCGGATGGAAATATTCTTCCGCATCTTGCAATGAAAGGAGCAGAAGAACGCTGTGTATTTCTAAACGGAGAAGGAAGATGCGTGGTCCATGCAATTCGTCCGGGATTCTGCCGTTTGTTCCCACTCGGAAGATATTATTCGGAAGATGGGTTTAAATATATTTTGCAGATCCATGAATGTACGAAGAAAAACCGTTCAAAGATCAAAGTAAAAAAATGGCTAGATACACCGAATTTGAAACAATATGAAAAATTTATATGGGAGTGGCATCAGTTTCTTCTTGATGTGCAGGAGGTTTTTTATCAGACAGAAGATGCAGATCTTATTAAGAATCTGAATATGTATGTACTCAGTCGCTTCTATTATAAAGAGTACGATGAGAAAAAAGATTTCTACGAACAGTTTTATGAACGTCTTGAAGAAGCAAAAAAACTTCTGAGTCTTGGTGTATGACC
>ERZ773188.3905-NODE-3905-length-11847-cov-2.617368_pt1 | contig 11847 bp, 10 predicted proteins | sample MGYA00581011_ERZ773188 | MGnify/ENA primary metagenome ERZ773188 (study PRJEB29015, sample SAMEA2737798) | human gut metagenome | biome: human gut; feature: human-associated habitat; material: faeces | place: China | collected 2012 ...
AGCTGCGGAAGTCTTTGCCATCTGCATCAGTGATACAATTCCTTCCTGCATTCTGGCACCTCCTGAGCAGGCAAAAAGCACTACAGGCAGACGTTCCTGTGTTGCCCTTTCCACTGCTCTGGCAATTTTTTCTCCCACATTTTCTCCCATACTAGCCATGAGAAAACGGCTGTCACACACTCCAAGCACTACAGATATTCCGCCTATTTTTGCCTTTCCTGTGACAATTGCTTCGTCCAGGTTTGTCTTTTCCTGAAGCTTTTTTACCTTCTCTTCGTACCCTTTATAGGACAAAGGATTACTTATTGGCATTACCTTATCCCACTCTTCAAAGGTTCCTTCATCTGCCAGCATTTCGATTCTTCTCCTTGCATGAACACGGAAATAATTGCCGCAATGCGGACAGATATAGGCATTCTTTTTCACCTCATCTACAAATACAGCGGCCTTGCAGGCATTGCATTTCTTCAGCATACCATCCGGCACTTCTGGTTTCAGTTCTTTATCTGCACCTGCAGATTTGTTTGCAATTGTACGTTTAAAGGCATATCTAAGCTTCATTTACCTTCACTCCTCCGATCTGATGACTCTCCAGAAAGCCGATATCAAATACACCTTTCTGATAGTCCGGATCGTTCATAATTTCAAACTGATAGTCTACATTTGTATCAACACCCTGAATGATCATTTCTCCCAGAGCGCTTTTCATTTTTGCAATCGCTTCCTCACGGTTATTGCCGTGTACGATCAGCTTTGCAAGCATGGAATCATAATACGGTGGAATCTGATAACCATTGTAAATTCCTGTATCTACCCGGATTCCCTGGCCTCCGGGAAGATGAAGATCCGTGATTGTTCCAGGTGACGGGCGAAAATTTTTCCATGGATTTTCGGCATTAATACGACATTCTATAGCATGTCCCTGAATATGAATATCTTCCTGGGAAAAAGGCAGAGCTTCCCCGGAAGCAATCCTTAACTGCTCCTTAACCAGATCCAGACCGGTAACCCATTCTGTCACAGGATGCTCAACCTGAATACGGGTATTCATCTCCATAAAATAAAATTTCCCTGTCTTTTCAAGGAGAAATTCAATAGTTCCGGCATTTACATAATGTGCTGCTTTCGCCGCTTTTACTGCTGCAATTCCCATCTCTTTCCGCAGCTCTTCTGACACTGCCATAGAAGGAGATTCTTCAATCATTTTCTGATGATTTCGCTGAATCGAACAGTCCCTTTCTCCAAGGTGTACTACATTTCCATGACTGTCTGCAAGGATCTGAAATTCAATATGTCTGGGATGTTCCACAAAGTGCTCGATATACATGGTTCCATCTCCAAATGCGATCTGGGATTCCTTCTGAGCTGTAAGAAATGCCAGTTCAAATTCCTCCGGAGAGAAGGCAGTTCTCATACCTTTTCCACCGCCTCCAAGAGCTGCTTTTATGATGACCGGATAGCCGATCCGACTGGCCTCTCTTGCTCCTGTTTCCACATCCAGAATAGCTTTTGTAGTGCCAGGAATTACTGGAACTCCTGCTGCTTCCATGGTATTTCTGGCAATCTGTTTGTTTCCCAGATTCTGGATTACCTGTGATGGAGGTCCCACAAAAGTGATGCCGCACTGCTCACAAATCTGGGCAAATCTGGCATTTTCAGATAAGAAGCCAAATCCAGGATGTATTGCATCTGCACCGGATACTATGGCGGCACTGATAATACTTTCCATATTCAGATAACTTTTAACAGAAGGTCCCGGTCCAATACAGATGGCTTCGTCTGCAAGCTGCGTATGCAGGCTTTCTTTGTCAGCCTCAGAATACACTGCAACTGCTTCTATTCCCATTTCCCGACATGCGCGGATGATCCTCACGGCAATTTCTCCGCGATTGGCAATTAATAACTTTCTGATCATAATTTCACCCTTCCGAGTATCGTTATATATATCTATCTAGCCCACCATAAAAGTAAGTTCCGCTTTCACTACAACCTTTCCATCCACAGTTGCCACAGCCTCTCCAACACCCATAGGCCCTTTCTGTTTCATGACTTTCATTTCCAGTTTTAGCTTATCTCCAGGCTGAACTTTTCCTTTAAACCGGCACTTGTCAATACCGCCAAAGTAAGCAATCCTGCCTTTGTTTTCCGGCTTGGAAAGAATCGCGACCGCACCTGTCTGTGCCAGTGCCTCCACGATCAGAACGCCTGGCATTACCGGCTCCTGGGGAAAATGTCCTTTAAAAAAATCCTCCCGGAATGTGACACATTTATAGCCAACAGCAAATTCTCCCGGTTCATAATCTTCGATGTAGTCAACCAAAAGGAACGGGTGACGATGAGGAAGGATTTCCTCAATTTGTTTTATATTTAAGTGATTCATATCTGCTCCTATTTCATTGAAAACGAATGTATTTATCCTATTTTTGATAAAATGGTCTGCGCGTCAAAAGGAACTCTGACCCTTTAACATGGATATTATAAAAATTAGCTTCTGTCTATATCAGCGGATTACAAATAATGGCTGTCCATACTCTACAGGCTGACCATTTTCAACCAGAATTTCTGCAACTTCTCCATCGAAATCGCTTTCAATATCGTTCATCAGTTTCATAGCTTCTACAATAGCAAGAATCTGTCCTTTTTTTACTATATCTCCCACTTTTACAAAGGCAGGAGCATCCTCAGATGGAGCTGCATAGAATGTTCCTACCAGAGGAGATTTCACAGTATTTCCTGTTGGTTCTCCGTTGGAAATCACTGTATCTGAAGCCTGTTTTTTCTCACTTGCAGAAAGTTCTTTATCCGCCATTTTTCTATCTGGAGCCTGTTCCGAAATGCTATATTTTTCTCCATATACGAAACCTTTTTCTCCTGTTTCAGCACCAGATAATATGTTATTTTGCATGGTTCCAGGTATGATCACAGGTGCAATTTTATTATTTAAAGTCAGTTTCACTCCATCACCTTCATAGCAAAAAGACTCCAGATGAGAAGCTGATACATGGTCGACCAACTTTAATATTTGTTCAAATTCCATGATTTTTTCTCCTTATTTACAGCAATTTCTACAGCAATTCATACTTTAAATGTAGCTGTTCAGTACCTTCACAGTCACAGGCTTCGCAAACTGATAATACTCACTTTCACCTGTATTTTTTCATTAAAAGTACTGCGTTATGTCCACCAAATCCAAGAGAATTACTCATAGCATAATTTACTTCCTGCCGTGTTGGTCCGCCGATACAATAATCGAGATCCAACTCTTCTTCTGTCTCCTTTGTGCCTACAGTCTGATGAATAAAACCTTCCTCAATGGACTTCACACAGACAACAGCTTCCACACCTCCGGCGGCTCCTAAAAGATGTCCGATCATAGATTTGGTAGAATTAATTTTTACCTTCTTAGCCGCATCTCCAAGTGCTGCTTTAATGGCTCTTGTCTCAAAGAGATCGTTGTGATGTGTACCGGTTCCGTGCGCATTAATGTAGTCGATTTCTTCAGGTTGTACACCAGCTTCTTTCATGGCATCCATCATAGCACGTGCCGCTCCGCTGCCGTCTTCAATCGGAGACGTAATGTGGTAGGCATCGGCAGTTGCGCCATATCCCACTACCTCAGCATAGATCTTCGCACCACGTGCTTTTGCATGCTCAAGTTCCTCCAGAACAACAACTCCGGCTCCTTCTCCAATTACGAAACCGCCTCTTTCTTTATCGAATGGAATGGATGCACGATATGGATCCTGACTGGTGCTAAGGGCAGTCAGATTCGTGAATCCAGCCACACCAACCGGGCTGATCGCACCTTCCGTTCCACCTGCGATCATAACCTCTGCATCACCATACTGGATTGCACGAAATGCATCTCCGATACAATGTGTTCCAGACGCACAGGCAGTCACTACGTTGGTGCATTTTCCCCTTGCACCAAGAGCAATGGATACGTTTCCAGCGGCCATATTGCTGATCATTTTGGGAACAAGAAGAGGGTCAACCTTGGATGGTCCGCGCTGGATCAGTCTCTGATCTGCAGATTCCATTGCCTGAAGGCTTCCAATTCCGGATCCCACGATCACTCCGACACGGAAAGGATCTTCTTTTCCCATTTCAATTCCTGCATCTGCCATAGCCTCCTTTGCTGCAGCCACTGCATATTGGGAAAACAGTTCCATTCGTTTGGCAGATTTGAAATCCATATAATCTTTTGCATTAAAATCTTTTACTTCTGCCGCAAGCTTCACCTTAAAATCTGCAGTATCAAATCTGGTAATTTCTCCAATTCCTACCTTACCTGTTTTTACACTTTCCCAGAAGGCCTGCACATTATTTCCCACAGGTGTTACTGCTCCAAGTCCAGTCACCACTACACGTCTTTTACTCATAACATTCCTCCGTCTACGCACAAAACCTGCCCTGTAATATATCTGGCTTCCGGTGATGCCAGGAATGCTACTGCCTTGGCTACATCCTCCGGTTCACCATAAGTTCCCATAGGAATATTCTTCAAGGTTTCTTCTTTTACCTTATCAGAAAGTACATCTGTCATGTCCGTTCTGATAAAGCCAGGAGCAACGGCATTTACGGTAATTCCTCTTGATGCAAGTTCCTATGCTGCAGTCTTTGTGAGACCGATCACACCTGCTTTTGAGGCTGCATAATTAGCCTGTCCGGGGTTTCCGCCGATGCCTACAACGGATGCCATATTTACAATGCGTCCGCTTTTCTGCTTCAACATCTGTCTGGCCACATGACGAATGCAGTTAAAAGTTCCTTTAAGATTTGTATCTATAACTCCGCAGAAATCATCCTCACTCATTGCCATCAGAAGCCCGTCTTTTGTAATTCCTGCGTTATTCACCAAGATATCTATCTGTCCATATTTTTTTACTGTTTCTTTAATAAAAGCACCGCAGGCATCAAAGTCAGATACGTTGCACTGACTGGTTTCAGCCGCACCTCCGGCAGCAATAATCTCAGCTTTCACTGCCTCTGCTTTTTCTTTTGAACCATTATAATTTATAACTACAAATGCTCCCTTAGCAGCAAGCTCAAGAGCAATCGCTCTTCCGATTCCACGGGAAGCACCTGTTACAACTGCAATCTTTTTTTCTGCATTCATTCCTTGTTTTACTCCTGTAAAGTCAGGTGAATATCATATTTTTCCAGCACGACAAACATTAACTTTTCCTTTGTTAACCACTTCTGAATTTCTTCGTATCGGCTGCTTCTGATAATACCTGTATTATTTTAATTAACTGTTTTTGATCTTATTTTCTACTGTGTATAAGATCTGAAATCTGTTCAAGATCTTCCACATTCTGAATATTATAGGTCTTCATTTCCGGCGCTATTTTCTTCATAAAACCAGCCAAAGTCTTTCCGGGACCAATCTCTACGAAAGTATCCACACCCTCCTGAATCATCTTTTCCACACTCTGCTGCCAGAGAACAGAGGAAGAAATCTGCCTTGCAAGAAAATTTTTTGTCTCGCTGATGTCTGTCACATACTGGGCGGTTACATTGGTCACATAAGGAATCTTCAGACCGGAAAACTCTACTTTTGACAGTTCTTTTTCCAGTTCTTTTCCTGCATTTTGAAGCAAAGAGGAATGAAAAGGACCACTTACTGCAAGGGAAAGTACACGCCTTGCACCGGCTTCTTTCAGCTTCACAGAAGCTTCTTCTACAGCGGGTTTTGGTCCTGTGATAACAATCTGTCCAGGGCAATTATAATTGGCAATTTCAGCCTTTGTTCCTGCAATTGCGGTCTGGATCTTATCTGCATCAAGACCTATAACAGCTGCCATAGAGCCTTCTCCTGCCGGCACTGCGTGTTCCATAAGGATTCCTCTTTTTCGCACAGTTACTATGGCATCTTTCACACTCATTCCACCTGAAACAGCGATAGCACAGTACTCTCCAAGGCTTAATCCGGCAGTTATATCCGGATGAAGCCCACACTCCTCCACCACTTTTTCCATTGCAAGACAGGTGGTTACCAGTGCTGCCTGCGTATATTCTGTAAGGTTTAATCTGTCATTTTTTTCAAAGCAAAGAGCTTTCATATCCAGAGAAAGCCATTGACTTGCCTGGTCAAAAACCTGTCTGGCAGAGGGATACTTTTCATAAAAATCCTGTCCCATTCCAGCCTTCTGTGCTCCCTGTCCAGGGAAAAGAAATGCGATCTTACTCATAAATTCCAGTTCCTTTCAACAACGCATCCGTCTCTTTTACCAGCTTTCTGATCAGTTCCTGACAGCTCATCTGCTCCTTCACAAGTCCTGCACTCTGACCAGCCATAACGCTTCCCATTTTCACATCTCCGTCTACAACAGCACGGCGCAGGCTGCCAAGCGTCATCTGCTCCAGTTCCTCAAACGGAACTCCTTCTGCCTCTTTTTTCAAGTATTCTTTTGTCATCTGATTGCGGAGAGCACGTACCGGATGACCGGTGGAGCGACCGGTTACTTTTGTGTCAATATCCTTTGCTTTCAGTATCATATCTTTGTAATTCTGATGTGCCCAGCACTCTGTGGTTGCCACAAAATGAGTTCCCATCTGAACGGCTTTTGCACCAAGCATGAAGGCTGCTGCAATCCCTCTTCCGTCTGCGATTCCACCAGCTGCAATAACCGGAATGTTCACTGCATCTACGACCTGAGGCACCAACACCATTGTGGTTGTCTCACCGATATGACCGCCGGATTCACATCCTTCTGCCACTACAGCATCCGCTCCGCATCGCTCCATTCTCTTTGCGTGAGCCACAGAAGCAATAACCGGAATGATCTTTACTCCTGCTTCTTTCCACATTTTCATGTATTTCTCAGGGTTTCCTGCACCAGTTGTAACCACTGGAACTTTTTCTTCCACAATTACCTGTGCAATCTCATCTGCATATGGACTCATCAGCATAATATTCACACCAAAAGGTTTATCGGTGAGTTTTTTCACCTCCCGTACCTGCTGTCGAACCCAGTCTGCAGGAGCGCTTGCGGCTCCAATCAGCCCAAGCCCGCCAGCTGCTGAAACAGCTGCTGCCAGATGATATTCTGCCACCCAGGCCATACCGCCCTGAATGATCGGGTATTCAATTCCAAGTAATTCCGTAACTTCTGTTTTCATGAAATTCTCCATTCTGTAATTCCGTTATACCATACCCACCTATGGCAAATACATGCCGGAATCATCCTTTAAATAACTTATATTTCCTGACATTCCGGCTGATTATTTCTGTATACTGCCAAAGTCTGAATACAAAATTTTCAAATTACTGGCGACTCTGAAGATAGCTTTCCACATCACCGATGGTCTTAATATTCTCAAGATCTTCAGTAGGAATCTCTACCTCAAACTCTTCCTCCAGTGCCATTACCATCTCAAAAAGATCAAGGGAATCTGCTCCGAGATCTTCTTTGAAAGATGTTTCTGCTGTCATTGTACTTACGTCTGCTCCTAATGAATCTGCTGCGATTTCTTTGATTTTTTCTAACATTTTTTTGTTCTCCTTATTTTGTTTTTTAGATTTTCAAATCCATTTTCAACTTTTTATGATTCAAAGCTTTACTTGGTTGCTGTTCACTTTATATGACCCGAGTGTGTTGAAAAAGACATTCTGCAAAATATACTGCAAAATAGGCGCGCAAATTGCGGAAATGATTTTCAAAGCGCTCTCTAACAACCTGTATTTATCAGCCTGAATTACCTGATTTCCATGGCAAAGCAGTCTTTTTTATCTGCTATAGTTTTATTTTTCAAAGCCCTGATACACATTTTTACCACTGAAGCAGGCTGGCTCCATAGGTAAGTCCACCGCCAAATCCTGAAAGGATAATCCAGTCTCCTGAATTTAATCTGCCTTTTTTATTCCACTCATCCAGGAGAAGCGGAATGCTTGCGGAGGATGTATTTCCCAGATTTTCTATATTCATCGGATACTTTTCCAAAGGTTCGTTCATGTGTTTTGACACTGAAGCAACAATCCTTTTATTCGCCTGATGAAGCATGTAAAAGCGGATTTCTTCTTTTGTTTTTCCTGCTTTTTCCAGCACCTCCATAATCACTTCCGGAACTTTGGAAACTGCAAATTTGAATACTTCTTTTCCATCCATCAGCATGTAAGTTGAAGAAATATCTGCGTCTTTTTCTATAAATTGCTGCTGATTGCGGCTGACACAGGTAAGGGCTTCGCCTCTGCTTCCAATAGAATGAACAGCCTGGGTATAGACTGCATTTTCTTCCGCTTCCAGCACCACCGCACCGGCACCATCGCCAAACAATACGCAGGTACTTCTGTCCTCCCAGTTTGTAAGATGGGAAAGAGTTTCAGAACCAATTACCAATGCCCTGCGATAAATCTGCTGTCCCAGATAGGCCTGGGCTGTATTCAACGCCAACAGAAATCCTGTGCATGCACCGTTCAGATCAAAACAGGCTGCGTTCACTGCACCGATCAGTTTCTGCACTTCGCATGCAGCACACGGCATGATTCTTTCAGATGACATGGTAGACACCAGGAGCAAATCAATCTCTTCCGGTCGCATTCCTGCATCTGAAAGAGCTTCCTCAGCCGCACGAGCTGCCATATAAGCAACGGTCTCTCCACCGCTTGCAATGTGTCTCTGACCGATTCCGGTTCGCCCACGAATCCACTCATCACTTGTATCCATCATGTGGGACAGTTTGTCATTGTCCCACACCTGAACCGGCCTGTAGGAACCGGTTCCCTTTATTTTTCCAACCATAATACCCTCCAGGTATGTTGTATAGTTCTTATTTTTAATTTAAAATAGTTTGATTATCAAAGTATATCACATTTTTGGACTTTGTCAATAAAAAATACTGTCAAAACCAAAACTTTATTTTGTTTCGGTTCTGACAGTATTTTGGGGTTATTTCTTTACTTTGACTTTGCAGGTAATTTTTTTGTTTCCTGACTTCACTGTAATTGTAGCTGTTCCTTTCTTTTTCGCAACTATTTTTCCTTTTGAATTTACTGCTGCTACTTTGGAATTGGAACTTTTATAAGTTACTTTTTGCTGGCTGGTGACTGGTGTGCGAGTAACTTTCAGCTGAAAGCTTTTTCCTTTTTTGGCAAGGATTATATTCCGTTTATTCACGGAAACAGCAATTGTTTTTACAATACCTTTCTGCACTTTTACCTGGTAAATCCTACGGCTTCCGTTGGTATAAGTGATGGTTACCGTTGCTTTTCCGGCTTTTTTACCAGTGATTTTGCCCTTCTTATCCACTTTGACAATTTTCTTATTGGTGGTGCGGACTGACTTTATTTTACCACCGGACTTGTAGGTTTGTTTTACCCGTAAGGTAAGTGTGGTGGTAGTTTGCACGGGTGTCGCAGTCGGCACTGGGGTTGCAGTCGGGATTGGAGTGACGCTTACAGTGGGTATCGGTGCTACGCTCGCGGTTGGGGTCGGTTCCGCACTTACGATCGGCGTCGGTTTCACGCTTACGGTCGGAGTCGATTCCGCACTTGCAGTCGGGGTCGGAGCCACACTTACGGTTGGCGTCGGTTTCACGCTTACGGTCGGAGTCGGTTCCGCACTTGCAGTCGGAGTCGGTTCTACGCTTACGGTCGGAGTCGGTTCTGCACTTACGGTTGGAGTAGGTATCACGCTTACGGTTGGGGGCGGTTCCGCACTTACAGTCGGGGGCGGTCCCGCACTTACCGCCGCAGTTGGTGTCACTGTAGGCACAACTGTAACTGCGGGCTCATTTTTCCCCTTATTATCCGCATAACTCTCTTCTGCCAGAACCGGCAAAATAAAGACAGGGCCAGCCGTTTCTGCTGAGGTAGTAGAAAAACTAGTATACTCCACACGTTCCTCACCAATGGTAATATATTGCCCCTTTGTAGCCCTTCCTACCAGCAAATACCGTGAAGATGGAGGGGTTCCCACATCATCCCATGTGGCATCCACCAGATACCAGTTTCCATCATCCATCTGTACATAATTCCACATGTGCGCTCCAGGAGTTCCTGAAGAAGTTCCCCTGGCTGTTCCGCTGACACAGGCACAATTTATTCCCATATAATAGCAGAAAATTTTCATGGATTTCGCATAGCCCTCGCAGACAAATGCAGGATCTGCATCCAGAAACAACGAGGCGGCAGAATGCACCCACAAAGTATTATCGTTCCTGTAAGTAACTCTCTGACAGATATAATCATGAATCCGCTTTATTTTCTGCTCCATATCCATGCCCACAGTCTGCTCATTCAGCTCTGCAACAGCACTCTGAACACCACCCATAAAATCCCCCATTCGAGTATGGGCATTCTCACTGATTTCCCTGTTCGCCGGTTTAAAGGTGAAATTCTTAAAGGTTCCCCTGTATCCGGTAGAAGAGGATCCATCCCGAACACAGCTGACCCGGTATCCATAGTTGCTGCCCCTGAACCAGAATGCCTGTGGATAATCATAGGAAAAAGCATCTGAAGCTGCCTGAATGGCTGTTTTCACATCATTGGTAGCCTGTACATAGCTTTCTCCTTTTCTCTGAAAACTGCCATCCTCAACAACTGCTTCAAATGTAATGGTATCAGGAAATTCAAAAGGAAAATCAACACTGTCCAGATACTGGCTGTAATCCACCACATAATTCTGCACCAGAAGATCATACAAGGCCTTTGCATTTCCATCCAACTGAGCACCATAGCTGTCCGTGTAATAGTCCAGAGAAAAAAGGCTGATGCCGCTGTCAACGGAATCTCCTGCAATAGCACCGGAGATGATCTCACCAGATTCTTCTGCCTCAATCCTGTCATTTTCCTCTGTGGAAATTTCAGCCTGAAAGCCATTTAAATCCTCATTCCCCACTTCAGGAGCAGCTGAAAATTCCTCCTCGTTCTCCTCGTCAGCCCATATTTCTTCTACTGCCCCAAAGCCTTCTGCATCCTGCATTTCTGCGGCAACGCACAGGGGCTGAGCAGCCATGACAAATGTTGAAAGTATAACCAGTAAGCGCTTCCGTTTCTTCATTTATCCCTCTCTTTTCTTATAAATCATTGCATATTTATTTCCGATTCGTTATAATATTTTAACATGAAATTTTATTTTTGTGTGAATAGCAGAGCATATTTCACAAATATTTTTTTACACAGGAGATTCTATATATGAATAAAGAAAAGAAAATACCAGGACATATCCTCTCGCTTTTTATCATTCTTCTCTCTATCAGCGGTGTATGTCTTCTTATGTATAAAGCCCAGTTCCGTTTTAACCTTCATCAGCCCATTGAATATGTTATGATGACAACTCATAAACCTACAGGTACCATAACCTTGTCCTCGGATTCCCCCGTTCTTACAGAGACGTTTACCTGTACAGTTCCTGAGTTGAAGACGTTTACACTTGAGGGCACTGCAAAAAACAAAAATTCCGATGCCCGCCTTTTCATCACTCTGGCAAATGCAGATTCCGGAGAAATTTATTATCAGACAGAACACACGCTTTCCGTTTTCCGCGCAACAAAAAAGAAAGAACTGACCTGCAATCTGCCTCAGCCAGTAAGTGCCTCTGAAAATGCACATTTACAATTAAAACTGAAATTAATAAATGGGGACAAAACGGTTCTTTCTTTTACATCAAATGAAAAACAGGCTCTGGTTCAGGAGTTTAACAACGATACAAACAGTCATACAAATATTATTTATTCCTTCACTTACGGCGACAATAATTTCATGCTTTATTTTTATATTGCGCTGTGTGTTATCTTGCTTTTATTTATAATAATGACATTTTATCTGATCATTATCCGCCAGATGACTGTGCAGAAATTTTATATTCCTGTTCCCTGCCAGAGATTTTTGGGGATTGTTATCTG
>ERZ773188.3913-NODE-3913-length-11821-cov-3.152728_pt1 | contig 11821 bp, 10 predicted proteins | sample MGYA00581011_ERZ773188 | MGnify/ENA primary metagenome ERZ773188 (study PRJEB29015, sample SAMEA2737798) | human gut metagenome | biome: human gut; feature: human-associated habitat; material: faeces | place: China | collected 2012 ...
AAAAACTTTTATTTGCCTGCGGCTCGTATCTTACAGTCTCCTCCAAAAATTCGCTTTTCTCCGCTATTTACATTCTTGCTATTGACTTTCCATAAAATATTTCGTACAATGTAGAAAGTGTTTTCTCATCTCAACTACTTTTTTCGAGAAACCAAAAAGGAGGTACTACCCATGAACAGCGAAACATTTCGCAAAAACATCAAACAAATTCTCATCCCCGAAGCCGACTTACAAGCAAAAATCAAAGAAGTCGGTGCACAAATCAGCAAGGAATACGATGGAAAACCTCTGCTGCTAGTCAGCATCCTGAACGGTGCATTTGTCTTTATGGCAGACCTCTGCCGTGCCATCACCATTCCCTGTGAAACTGCTTTTATGTGTGCCAAGAGCTACTACAGCGGCACGGTTTCCACAGGCGTTGTAAAAATCACCATGGACTTACAGCAGGACATCAGCAATTATCACGTGATTATTGCTGAAGACATCATTGACACCGGACGCACCTTGAATGATGTCAAGAAAATGCTGCTGGCAAGAAATCCGCTCTCCCTAAAAATCAACACCCTGCTGGACAAGCCGTTTGGTCGACCTCAAAGCCGACCTCTCTCTATTTACCATTCCGGACTTGTTTGTCATTGGCTATGGGCTGGACTGCGGCGAACTCTACCGCAATCTTCCATATATTGCCGAATATGACGAGGAGGGACAAGCAGAATGATCGAAAAGCTTTTCCACCTCAAAGAAAACAACACCAACATCAAAACCGAATGCATCGCTGGTGTTACCACCTTTATGACAATGGCATATATTCTTGCAGTCAACCCGAACATTTTAAGTGCAGCGGGCATGAATCCAACCGCTGTTCTGCTGGCAACCTGTCTGGCATCGTTCCTCGGAACAATGTGTATGGGTCTGATGGCAAATCTGCCGTTCGCCCTTTCTGCCGGCATGGGATTGAATGCATTCTTCGCCTATACGGTTGTTGGCAACATGGGCTACCCGTGGCAGGTTGCCCTGCTGGCAGTCTTTATTGAGGGACTTGTCTTTTTAGTGCTCTCGCTGACAAACGTCCGAGAAGCCCTGTTCAATGTCATTCCGATGTCGTTAAAGCAGGCGGTTTCTGTGGGGATCGGCGTTTATATTGCCTTTATCGGGCTGCAAAATGCTGGCGTTGTCGTCAACAATGATTCCACACTGGTTTCGCTCGTTTCTTTTACTGACGACTTCCGCACCTCCGGCATCTGTGCATTACTGGCGATTATCGGCATCTTCCTGACTGCCGTTCTGTATATCAAGGGCATCAAGGGTTCGATTCTGATTGGTATCTTGGGAACATGGCTGCTGGGTATTCTCTGCCAGCTGACCGGACTGTATACCGTTGACGCAGAAGCTGGCTATAACAGCCTGATTCCGACCCTTTCGATAACTGACTTCTCTGCTCTTGGCGACACATTCGGACAGTGTTTCCATGCAGATTTTGACGGTATCAGCATTGTAAACTTTATTGTTGTTATCTTCTCGTTCTTATTCGTGGACATCTTCGACACACTGGGCACACTGATTGGTGTTTGCAACAAGGCAAACATGCTGGACAAGGATGGCAAGCTGCCGAAAATCAAGCCGGCTCTGCTGGCGGATTCCATCGCAACCACAGCCGGTGCAGTTCTGGGGACTTCTACCACCACCACTTTTGTAGAATCCTCTGCTGGTGTGGCTGCTGGCGGAAGAACAGGGTTCAGTGCTGTCGTAACAGCGATTCTGTTCTTGATTTCGATGTTTTTCGCTCCGATTTTCATTGCAATTCCATCTTTTGCAACCGCTCCAGCTCTGGTAATTGTTGGCTTCCTGATGTTCAGTTCCATCACAGAGATTTCATTCAAGAACACCAATTATCTGCATGCCATTCCGGCTTATCTATGCGTGCTGGCAATGCCGTTATTCTACAGCATTTCTGAAGGCATTTCCATCGGCATTATTTCCTTTGTTCTGCTGCATCTCGTTTGCGGTAAGGGCAAGGAAGTAAAACCACTGCTGTATGTGCTGGCAATGCTATTCTTATTGAAATATATTTTCCTATAAGCAATTGTATCATTCGTCAAACAACGCCCTGCTGTGTGATTACAGCAGGGCGTTTTGTGTTTCTGCAAAAAATACCGTTTTATGATTGCATACATGCTGGTAAACGCATTCACAGGGTCTGTATCTGTTTCCTGCAAGGTCATTCCCAGTTTCTCTGCAACTCGCCATGAGGGCAAATTCGTGCTCTTCTGGTAGCAATGGAACGCTGGAAAATCCGTTTTCTGCATTCCCATGCGAAACAGGCTCTCGCTGTTATGTTAATTATCGTATGGCATTTTGTGTATTTGCGAAAAATTCTGTTCTTGTGATAGCATACACGCTAGTAACCGTATTCACAGGGTCTGCATAAGTTTCCTGCAAGGTCATTCCTAGTTTCTCCACAACTCGCCATGAGGGCAAGTTTGTACTCTTCTGATAACAATAGAATGCCGAAACTCGGTCTGCTGCATTCCCATATGAAATAGTCTCTCGCTGTTATGTTAATTATCGCAGGGCGTTTTGTGCTCTTGCGAAAAATTTCGTTCTTGTGATGGCAAGTTCGTGCTCTTCTGGTAGCAATAGAACGCTGGAAAATCCGTCTGCTGCATCCCCCACGCCAAGCAGGCTTTTGCTGCCTCTGTGGCGTATCCCTGCCCCCAGACGGATTTCTTCATATGAAACCCAATCTCCGGTAGCCGCTGCCCGTGAATCTGCTGCATGGTGATTCCGCAGTCGCCCAGCAATTCCCCTGTTGCCCGCAGGTGCACCGCCCACAAGCCGAATCCATCCGTTCGGTAATTCTCCAGATTCCATGCAATCCAATCCTGCACGTTCTGGCGGTCAAATGGCTTCGGGTAGTATCGCATCACTTCCGCATCCGATAAAATCGCAGCCCATGCATCCAAGTCTTGCATCGTCCATTCTCGCAGGAACAGACGCTTTGTTTCTGGTAATGCCTGCATTTGCAACTCCTTTCCTGTTTTCCCGTAAAAAGACAAAAAAAGAACTCTCGAGTGTTCGAGAGTTCTTTTTGGTGCGGATAAGAGGACTTGAACCTCCACCCCCTTGCGAGGACTAGCACCTGAAGCTAGCGCGTCTGCCGATTCCGCCATATCCGCATTTTTGTATTTCGTTTGCCGCATTACCGCTGCAACATGATTAATTATAGCACAACTTTCCGCACTTGTCAATCATATTTTTTTACTTTTTTCTTTTTTAAGTATTTTTTTGATTCTAAGCGAATTTTACCGAATTACACAGAAAAAAGCAAAAAATACAGCGATTCTAATAGAAAAAAGAAAAGTGCTTGTAAATTCTGCGTTTCGTTTTTCTTGTCTGCTGCATAGAATAAATAGAACCGATTTCCAAAAATCATACAGGAGGAACGTAATTATGCCAAATGTTTTTCTCAGCCCATCCACGCAAGAGTGGAATCCCTATGTCAACGGCGGCAGTGAAGAATTTTATATGAACCAAATCGCTGACCGCATGGAACCTTATTTGCGTTCCAGCGGCATTTCCTACACCCGAAACGACCCAAACCGCAATGCAGCCGGAGCGATTGCAGATTCCAACGCTGGCAGCTATGACGTGCATCTTGCCTTACACAGCAATGCTGCACCGGAAAGCCTATCCGGAAAGCTGCGTGGGATTGATATTTACTATGCCCCCGGCAGTCGCTTCAGCCAGATTCTTGCAAACATTCTTGCTGACCGCCTGAAAACCGTCTATCCGATTCCCGACCAATGCCGTGCCCGTCCAACCACAACGCTCGGAGAAGTCACGCAGACCAAAGCCGTGGCAGTCCTCTGTGAACTGGGCTATCACGACAACGAACAGGATGCAAACTGGATTCGCAACAACCTGAACCGCATTGCAATCACGCTCGTGCAGGGGCTGTGTGAGTACTTCGGCATTCCCTTTATCTCTGCTGGACCTGTACTGTCCGGAACGGTGCAGACGGACGGCAGCGGCTTAAATCTACGGGCATTCCCATCCACAAAGGGACGAATCCTTGCTAGCATTCCCAATGGCACAAAAATTCCGCTCTACGGCAAGACAGGAAACTGGTATGTCACTTCTTACCAAGGGCTGACGGGATACAGCAATGCCGACTACCTCGCAATCTGCTAAACCACCATACAACAATCAAAAGCGGGCAACTCCTGCGAATTTTTTCAGGAACTGCCCGTATTTGTTTCAATCTGTTTGCATTTTACTTTGCGGATTCTGCCTGCATGGCAATCGGCTTGCCCTCTGCGTCTAGAATTTCCGACTGCTTGTCCTTGGTGTCTTGGTTGCAGCGACTTTTTCGCCTGCTCCAAAGATAACACGCTTTCCATACAGAAAACAGGCAGCCCCTGCGAATGCTTGCAGGAACTGCCCGTTTCTGTTTTAATTTGTTTGGGTTTTACTTTGCAGATTCTGCCTGCACAGCAATTGGCTTGCCCTCTGCATCTAAAATTTCCGGCTGCTTGCCCTCTGTCACACATTCCTTGGTCACAACGACTTTTTTCGCCTGCTCCAAAGATGGCACGTCATACATGGTCTGTACCAAAATGCCTTCCATGATGGAACGCAGACCTCTTGCACCCGTTTTCCGCTGAATTGCCTTTGCAGCAATTTCTGTCAGGGCTTCCGGTGTGATTTCCAATTCCATGTGGTCATAGCCGAACAGCTTCTGATACTGCTTTACCAGTGCATTTTTCGGCTCGGTCAAAATCCGTACCAATGCTGGTTCGTCCAAATCGTCCAGTGTGGTGATAACCGGCAGTCTGCCGACCAATTCCGGTACTAATCCGAACTTGACCAAATCCTGTGGAATTGCCTGCCGGAAAATATTTGTCATTTCTGCTTTCTTGTTGGAAATCGGTGCACCGAATCCAACAGAAGACGGGGTCATTCGCTTCTGAATCAGCTTTTCCAGCCCGTCAAATGCACCACCGCAGATGAACAGAATATTCTTGGTATTGATGCGGATAAATTCCTGATTCGGATGTTTCCGTCCGCCCTGCGGCGGTACGTTGGAAACCGTTCCTTCGATGATTTTCAGCAATGCCTGCTGAACGCCTTCGCCGCTGACATCTCTGGTCAGAGAAGTATTCTCCGACTTTCTGGAAATTTTATCGATTTCATCAATGTAAATAATACCCCGTTCCGCAGCTTCGACGTCAAAATCTGCCGCCTGAATCAGCCGCAGCAGGACGTTTTCCACGTCTTCACCAACATAGCCGGCTTCGGTAATGGTGGTAGCGTCTGCAATCGCAAACGGCACGTCCAAAATCCGAGCGAGGGTCTGAGCTAAGAATGTCTTTCCGACACCCGTTGGACCTAACAGCAGAACATTGCTCTTTTGCAGTTCGACATCTTCGCCGTCATCCTGACTCAGAATCCGCTTATAATGGTTATACACGGCAACGCTCAGCGAAATCTTGGCAGCATCCTGTCCAATGACATATTCGTCCAGAATCTTCTTCATATCCGCTGGTTTTTTCAGCTGAATCTGTTTTGCAGAAGATTTCGACTTTTTTCTCCCGCTCTTTGCACGGCTCTGCGGCGTTGGACCATAGAGCATTTCATAACAATAGCAAACACACTCGTTACAAATATGCACATCGCCAGCGGACAGCATGCTGTCTACCAGACTTTCCGGCTTTCCGCAGAAGTTGCAGCAGGTTTCTTTTCTTTCTGACATATAGGTATACTCCTTACCGGTTTGTCATCACTTTATCAATCAAACCATATTCCAGTGCTTCCTGTGCATACATATAGTTATCCCGTTCGGTATCCCGTTCAATCGTTTCAATCGGCTTGCCGGTGTTGGCAGCTAAGATTTCATTCATTCTCTGCCGAATCCGTACTAAGTGGTCAGACTGAATCTTGATGTCGGTGCACTGTCCAGACAGGCCGCCGGAAATCAGCGGCTGGTGAATCATGATTTCGCTGTTCGGCAGGGAAATCCGCTTGCCCTTTGCACCGGAAGAAAGCAGGAATGCTCCCATGGAAGCTGCCATGCCGATGCAGATGGTGGAAACGTCACACTTGATATACTGCATGGTGTCATAGATTGCCATACCAGCGGTAATCGAACCGCCCGGGCTGTTGATATACAGAGAAATATCCTTTTCGGAATCCTGACTTTCCAGATACAGCAGCTGTGCAACAACTAAGCTGGCGGTGGCATCGTTGACTTGGTCGCACAGCATAATAATACGGTCGTTCAGCAGACGGGAGAAAATATCATAAGACCGTTCTCCACGGCTGGTCTGTTCTACAACGTAAGGGACTAAATTACTCATCTCTGATTCCTCTCTTTCTTGCTTGTTGGGTTTTGTTATATGTCTAAAAAACGACAAAAAACCTGTTTTTTCCCGGATAGCACAGTGGGCGAACTAAAAATGGTTCGCCCGTTGTGTCTATCTGTTGGCGTTCAAAAAACGCACAAATTATTCAGCATCCTTGTCTTCTGCCGGAGCTTCTTCAGCCTTTTCAGCTTCTGCTTCAGCCGGTTCGCTGTTATCTACAACAGCAGAATCCTTAACCAGATCCAGAGCCTTGGTTACCAGCATATCCAGCTTGTATTCTGCAACCGGAATCCGAGCCTTAACATCATCCAGTGTCATGTTATACTGTTCAGCCAGCTTGGTCAGTTCTGCATCCAGTTCTTCGTCCGCAACTTCCAGACCTTCCAGTTCTGCAATCTTTTCCAGAGCCAGACGAAGCTTTACTTCGTTTTCAGCCCGTTCCAGATAAGTTTCCTTCAGCTGATCCTTGGTCATACCCGTGTACTGCAAGTACAGGTCGAGGTCTACATTCTGACCCTTCAGCTGATTTGCGAATGCATCCATCATGCCAGCTGCACGCTGTTCAAACATGCAGTGCGGAATCGGATCCTGAACCTTGTCAATCAGCTTTGCAACGAGTGCATTTTCAAAGCCGACCTGAGCGGTCTGTTCTGCATTTTCTTCCAGCTTCTTCTTCGCATCAGCCTTCCATTCGTCAACGGTATCGAAATCAGAAATTTCCTTGACGAAATCGTCTGTCAGTTCCGGAATTTCTTCCTTGCTGATGGAGTGAATCTTGCACTTGAAGACTGCTTCCTTGCCCGCATAATCGGTCATCTGGTAATCTTCTGGGAATGTAACAGTTACATCGAAATCTTCGTCAATCTTGTGGCCTGCAACCTGTTCTTCAAAGCCCGGGATGAACTGACCGCTGCCCAGCTTCAGCTGGAAGTCTTCGCCCTTGCCGCCTTCAAACGGCGTATCGCCAAAGAAGCCTTCAAAGTCGAGGGTCACTTCGTCGCCCATTTCTGCTGCACGGTCGTCCACAGAAACCATCTTTGCATTTCTCTTGCAAACGTTTTCTGCCTGCTTTGCAACATCTTCATCTGTGATTTCCTTGTCTTCCTTCGGAGCAGTCATGCCCTTGTAGTCAGCGATGTGGATTTCCGGCTTGGTCACGCAAATAATCTTTACAGTTGCACCGTCTTCCTTGCTAACAGAAGTCACTTCTACCTTCGGAGCATCGACCAGATTCAGAGCAGCTTCTGCAATGACACCCGGCATTTCCATATTCAGAATCAGGTTCAGAGCATCTTCAAAGAAAACGCCTTCGCCATAAGTTCTTTCACACAGTCTTCTCGGAACTTTGCCCTTCCGGAAACCCGGCAGAGAAATGTTCTTCTTCTGACGCTGATAAACGGCTTCAATAGCCTTTTCAAAAGTTTCTGCATCAACAGTAGCGACCAGTTCGGTCATGTTGACATCTGTTTTTTCAGATGATTTTAAAATCATGATTGTTCGTCCTCCATATTTCTATTTCACCACGCACACTGAAAACGAGCCATGTGCGAATGTTTTCGTTTTATGCACGCTTATTCATTATACCATATTCCGTTTTTTTTGGCTATAGAAATTTTCCACTTCTCTTTTTTGCACAAATCAAACGATTTTTACAGGCTTAAATTGTATATAATCACCAGAGATTAAGTGCATTTTGGTTTCCTCATACACCCCTTCAAAGGCGTATTGATGGGCTTTTCCGTGGATATGCCCATAATAGCACTCTGTAATGGCGTAGCGGTGCAGCACCTCTAAAATCTCATAGTTATAGGAATTTCCATAAATCGGCGGATAGTGCAGGAACACAATGGGTGTGAGCTGTTCTTTCAATGCAGACTGAATGGAAACTTCCAGCCGCTGCACTTCCCGAGCCAGTACTTTTGCGTCAGCGGTTTCGCCGTTGATGCTGACCCAGCCTCTTGTTCCGCAGATTCCATATTGCTGAAATGCATAGTGATTGTTGTGCAGGATGTGCAGGCTTTCAAAGCCGTTATCCGCAAAAAACTGCTGCATTTTCTTCATGGAGTTCCACCAGTAATCATGGTTGCCCTTTAAGATAATTTTCTGTCCCGGCAGGGTTTCGAGAAAAGCGAAATCGGCTTTTGCCTGCGGCAGCGTCATGCCCCAAGAGAGGTCGCCTGCCAGCACTACCGTATCTTCCGGCTGAACCATTGCCCGCCAGTGTTGTTCCAGCAGCTGCATATAGTTTTCCCAGCCGTGAAAGATGTCCATCGGCTTTTCCGGCACGCCCAGCGACAGATGCAGGTCACCGATTCCGTATAACTGCATGGCTTATCCTAAGTGCAGCTGCTGCAAAACAAAGCTCTGCAGGTCGTTCTTATCGATGCAGCTGGTGAAGCGGCGTTCCTTGTTCTTGAGGTCTGCCAGTGCTGCTGGAATCGGCAGGTTCGAGAGTTCGTGCAGCTGGTCAACCATTGCATATTCATCGCCGGAAACCGGTTCTTTTGCGATGGCTTCGAGCACGCTCGGGCTGAACTTATACGGGCTTGCAGTGGATGCAATCAAGGTCTTTGTGGTGTCGCCAGTTGCCTTGCGGTAATCCTGATAAACCTTAACTGCAACAGCAGTATGGGTATCGCAGGTATAACCATAGGTTTCATAAACCTGATGAATGGTTGCCTTGGTAGCAGCATCATCGCAGAATCCGCCGAAGAAGTCCTTCTGGAGGGCAGTCTTAACGGCATCGGTCACTTCATAAGTGCCGGTTTCAGACAGTGCGGTGAACCATTCCCGAATCTGTGCATCGTCTTCGCCGGTCAGCAGGTACAGCAGCCGTTCCAGATTGCTGGAAATCAGAATGTCCATAGACGGCGAGCAAGTTGCATAGAATTCCCGATTCCGGTTGTAAACGCCGGTGTTGATGAAATCGGTCAGAACCTTGTTGATGTTGGATGCACAAATCAGCTTGCCAAGTGGCACGCCCATTTGCTTTGCATAGTAAGCAGCGAGGATGTTGCCGAAGTTACCAGTCGGAACAACGACGTTCAGGGTTTCGCCCATTTTCAATTCGCCCTGCTGTACCAGTGTCACATAAGAGGACACATAGTAAACGATCTGCGGAACGAGCCGTCCCCAGTTGATGGAATTGGCACTGGAGAACCGCATATTTCCGGCAGCCAGTTCTTCCTTGACGGTCTTGTCGGTAAAGATTTTCTTAACACCGCTCTGGCAGTCGTCAAAATTGCCCTTTACGGCACACACGTTGACATTGCTGCCTTCCTGTGTTACCATCTGCCGCTTCTGCATATCGCTCACGCCATCTTCCGGATAGAAGACCATGATTTCTGTGCCTTCTACATCCTTGAAGCCTTCAAGAGCAGCCTTGCCGGTGTCGCCGGAAGTTGCAACCAGAATGACAATCTTTTCTTTCAGTTGCAGCTTCTTCATGGCTGTGGTCAGGAAATACGGCAGAATCTGCAATGCCATATCCTTGAATGCACAGGTTGGGCCATGCCACAGTTCGAGCATGTAAGTGCCTTCAAAGAGGTGTGCAATTTCTGCAATATTTTCTGTTTCAAACCGCTTGGTGTTATAAGCACTTTCGGTGCAGTAAACCAATTCTGCTTCGGTGAAATCGGTCAGATAACGGGAAAATACAAATGCTGCCCGTTGTGCATAGGTCTTGTCTGCCAGAGCAGCCAGTTCTTCCTTGGTAATCGACGGAATCTGTTCCGGTACGAACAGACCGCCATCAGCAGAAATCCCCTGCGAAATCGCAACGGCACTTTCTACCCGTACGCTGCTATCTCTTGTACTTTTATAATACATAACAACCACCCTTTTCCTATCTTATCGCATCCAGCCCACTGGCATCGAATGCGTTTTCTACGTATTCTATGGAAACAATCTGTCCCCGTTCTGTCACTACGGCTGCGGCATCATAGCGAGGCTGCAACGCCCAGTCTGGATTCTCTGCTGCACAGTATTGCAAAGAGGCTTTCACAATGCGAAGTTGCTGCTGCGGAGAGAGATACTCCAATGGGAAGCCCTCACTCTGCCTGCGGCTTTTGACTTCCACAAAGGCAAGAATTTCGTCCTTTTGTGCAATGATGTCAATTTCTCCGCCCCGTATCCGGTAATTGCGTTTCCGAATCGTGTAGCCACGCTGAAGCAGATACTGGCAGACGGCAGTTTCCCCACGCCGTCCGGCTTCACTTGGTGTCATGGTCTTGCAACAGCTTTCTCAGGAATGCCTTCCGGTGTACGGGAGAAGCTCCGTACTGCAAAATTGCCGCACAGTGTGCCTTTGTCCCATAGCCTTTGTGCTGGGCAAAGCCATACTGCGGATACTGTCGGTCAAGTTCCAACAAATAGTGGTCTCTCGCCACCTTTGCCAGAATCGAAGCGGCTGCAATCGTTGCAGAATGGGCATCGCCTTTCACCACGGTTTCTGCGGAAACAGAAAGCTCCGGCATCCGGTTTCCGTCAATCAAGACGTGATTCGGCTGCACCGACAAGCCAGCAACCGCTCGCTGCATAGCAAGCATTGTTGCCCCTAAGATGTTATAGGCTTCGATTTCTGCCACGCTTGCGGTAGCAATGCAATAGGCAATTGCCTGCTCCTGAATCTGCGGAAATAACAATTCTCGTTTTTTCTCCGAGAGTTTCTTGCTGTCGTTCAGCCCCTCCGGCAGGTGTTCCGGCGAGAGAATGACGGCTGCTGCATAGACATCCCCAGCGAGTGGGCCTCTTCCAGCTTCGTCCACGCCGCAGAGCAACGGAAATTGCTGCCGTTTTTCGGCATCATAGCCGTATAAATCAAACTGTGGTACTGCTGTTCGAGCCATTGTTACGCCTCCGGTAATTCCAGCGTGAGCCGTCCCAACGCACCGCTGCGGAATTCATCTAAAACGGTAATAGCTGCCCGTTCATAGTTGACTTCGCCGCCAGAAATCAGCATCCCCCGTTTTCTGCCGAGCTGTTCCAGCAGCTGTAACCCGCTGTCCGCATCGGAAACCTGCATTTTATAACGAGCTTCCAGTGCTTTCGGGTATCGCTCCGCCAAAAATTCCAGCAAGAGCATTGCCAGACTTTCCAAGTCCATAATATCATCTTTAATCGCACCGGTAAAGGCAAGCCGCTTTGCAACTTCCTGGTCATCAAACTTCGGCCAGAGAACCCCCGGCATATCGAGCAATTCCATCTGGTCGCCGATTTTCACCCATTGCTTGGTACGGGTGACACCCGGACGGTCTTCCACCTTTGCCTTTTTGGACTGTGCCATGCGATTGATGAATGAAGATTTTCCCACGTTTGGAATCCCGACAATCATCAGGCGAATCGGTGCACCGACAATGCCGGCTTTTGCCCGTTTTTCCATCAGCGGTTTCAGCAGCTGGTTGCGTACCATCGGGACAAATTGCTTGATGCCCTTTCCGGTCTTGCAGTCCAGCGGCAGG
>ERZ773188.3916-NODE-3916-length-11812-cov-5.913498_pt1 | contig 11812 bp, 8 predicted proteins | sample MGYA00581011_ERZ773188 | MGnify/ENA primary metagenome ERZ773188 (study PRJEB29015, sample SAMEA2737798) | human gut metagenome | biome: human gut; feature: human-associated habitat; material: faeces | place: China | collected 2012 ...
CAGGCGGGTGAACCACACCTGCTTGCCCTTGCAGTCGGACTGCATGGAACGGCTGATCTCGTTCTCATAGCCCAGCACAGCGCGGCAGGGCTGCTTCTGGTACAGCAGGATGTTGCGCTTGGCATCAATGTACTCCTGCATGTCCTTGTGGTGGTCCAGATGGTTGGGGGTGACATTGGTCACCACGGCAATGTTGGGGCTGGAATGCATGCTGATGAGCTGGAAGCTGGAAAGCTCCACCACAGCCACATCATCGGGAGCCACCTCGGGCAGCATGGGCAGCAGAGCTGCGCCGATGTTGCCGCCCAGATGCACCTTGCGGCCTGCGGCCTCGTAGAACTTGGAGATCAGGGTGGTGGTGGTGGTCTTGCCGTCGGAGCCGGTCACAGCTACGATCTCGCAGGGGCAGAAGTCGAAGAACAACTCCACCTCACTGGTGACCATGGTGCCTGCGGCCATGGCATCCTGCAGAGGCTTTTCAAAGTAGCCCACAAAGCCCGGGGTGCGCATGATGATATCCTGACCCTTGAAGCCATCCAGATAGTTTTCGCCCAGGCTCAGGTCGATGCCTAGCTCCTTGATGGTGGCAGCGTAATCGCCAAAGTCCTCCACGCTCTTTTTCTGGTCGCACAGGGTCACATGGGCACCCAGCTCCACAAACTCCTTGATCAGGGTCTTGTGGCTGACACCGGCACCAATGAATGCCACTTTTTTGCCTTTGATGAGTTCAACCAGTTTCTGCTGATCCTTCTGCATAAAAACAGTTCCTCCTCCATAATATCGTATTCAGAACGCACCTCAAAACGGGTGCAGAGATGTTTCGCTGTACCATTATAGTCCATTTAGCTGCAATTGGCAACGGAAAAACGCCTTTTTTGCCCCAAAAAGCAAGGTAAATTCACAATTCTGCAATTGTATTTTGCCGCTGTTTCTGCTACACTTGTCGAAGTAGAGTTCTTTTTGTATACAAGAAGCCTTTTTTTCGCAAATACCATAGAATGAGGTCATCCCCTTGAAACAGTTCTTCCGTATTACCGCAGCAGTGCTTGCTGCTGCGTTCCTGCTTGCGCTCACCGGCTGCGGCAGCAGTTCCAGTGCGCCAAGCTTTACATGGTTCGTGGATACCATTCCCGCAAACCTCGACCCGCAGGTGGCTTCTGCTGCCCCGGACGTGATCGCCTGCGAGAACCTTTACAGCGGGCTTGTCCGCAAAAAAGCGGATGGCGAGATCGTGCCCGATCTGTCCGAGAGCTGGACGATCTCCTCCGACGGCAAGACCTACACCTTCCAGATCAAGGACGGCCTGACCTACAAGGCCGTCAAGGGCGCTTCCACGGATCACACCATCACTGCCGAGGACTTTGTGTTTGCATTCCGGCGCATATTCCAGCCGCAGACAAATTCCCCTTATGCCGTGGAGTTTGCCGCCCTTGAGAACAGTGCTGCCGTGCTGGCTGGCACAGCCGATGCCAGCACGCTGGGCGTTTCGGCCGCCGGCCCGCTGACGCTGGTGTTCCGCCTGAGTGAAAAGGACGACAACTTCCTTGCCAAGCTCACCCTGCCCGGTGCCATGCCCTGCGATGAAGCATTTTTTGAGAGCACCCGCGGCACCTACGGCCTGACCGCCAAGACCACCCTTTCCAGCGGCAGCTTCTATCTTTACAACTGGACGGCCAGCGGCCTGTTCCTGCGCCGGGATGTCTCCTCCCCCATGATCGGCAGCCTGCGTCTGGTGCAGAACACCGGCAGCACCGGCAAGAGCGCCGCCCAGCTCATTGCAGACGAAAAATGCTCCGCCGCGCTGGACGACACCGGCGAGGATACCTCGCTGCAGTCGGTGGATTACTCCGACACCACCTGGGCACTGCTGTTCAACAGCGCCGAAGATTCTGTGTTTGCCGATCAGGAACTGCGGCAGGCGCTTGCCGGCATCGCCCAGGAGAATGTGGATGTGCCCTCTTCCGGTCTGTACACCGCTGCCGAGGGTCTTGTGCCCACCGGCCTTTCCGTGGACGGCATCGATTACCGCAAGTCTGCCGGGAACCCGCTGCCCACCATCACCGACCCCCGTACATTGTACCTGAATGCACGGCAGGGCATGGCCAGCTCGGATTTTTCCGGCGTGACCATCCTGCTGCCGAAGGAAGCCGGCCTGACCGAACTGGCCGAGCAGATCAACGGCGCATGGCAGAAGGACTGCTCCCTTTTCTTCTCGGTGGAAGAGGTTCCGCAGGAGGAGTTCGACAAACGCCTTGCAGCGGGCAGCTACACCATTGCGCTGGCTCCCATCCGCGCCGAAGGCGGCAGCGTATACCAGATGCTGCAGCAGTTCACGGCCGAGGGCGGCGGCCTGACCGGCTGGTCCGACCCCATCTACTCTCAGCGTCTGGCCGAGAGTGCCCAGCAGACCGGCAGCGCCCGCTGTGCCCTGCTGGCCGATTGTGAGCGCCAGCTGCTGGAAGGCTGCGCCGTGGTGCCGCTGCTGAGCCAGAACAGGCGTCTGCTGGTGGCGGACGGCATCACCGGCCTTGTGTTCGACCCCTTCACGCCGGTGCTGGATCTGACCGATGCCCAGAAAAACTGACATTCTCCGGCCCTTGACAATCCCGTCCCTCTTTGCTACAATAAATGAGCAACTTGCAGGGTTAGCTCATCCGGTAGAGCGGCTGCTTCCCAAGCAGCAGGCGGCGGGTTCGGGTCCCGTACCCTGCTCCAAAAACAAACGGCAAACCGTGGAATATCGGTTTGCCGTTTTTGCTTACAGCCGCTCCCTGCAAAATACGAAAGGACTCTGCCATGATCTTTGTTCCCCTGCTGCATTACTTCAAATGCAAAAATTCCTACAGCGGCAACGAATACGGCCTGCGATACCGGATGATCCCCGGCAAGCGCACCGTGCCGGACCCGGACGGCGGCGAGGGTGCCGCAAAGGAGGAAAGCATCCTCACCGTGGACTACTGGCCGGACCCCTGGACCATTGAAAAGACCGACCCTGCCCTGCGTGTGCAGAAGGTGTTTCCGCTCACCGACGAGGGCCGGGAGGCCACAGCCGCTTTTTTGCAGGACGCGTTCAATGCCGATCCTGACCGCTGGAAAAACTGCCCCAGCATGATGGACAGCGACCCGTGGGAGCCGCCTGCTGCCGAAGCCGAGCCGGACAAGCCGAAGGAATAAAACATGATCTATCGTTTAAAAGAACTCAAGGGCGATACCATTGCAGTGCCGCAGCTGGTGTTTTCCAAACTGGGCATCGCCGAAGAATACAATGTGCGCGTGGCTCTGTATGTGCTGGCGACCGGCATCACCGACCCGGACAAGATCTGTGCCGACCTCAAGCTGCGCAGCCGCATCAGCGCCGAGAGCGCCCTCTCCTTCTGGGCAGGCGCTGGCCTGCTGGAGCGGTACGAAGAGAACGCCGCACCGGGCGAGGAACCCAGCGCCCCCGCACCCATGACCTGGGCCGAGATCGCTGCGGCCAGCCGCACCGACCCCATGATCTCCAGCCTGATCGACTGCGCACAGACCGGCTTTGCCCGTCCGCTGACCCACAGGGAGATGGAAAAGCTGGTCAACCTTTATATGCAGGAGGGCTTTGCGCCGGAGACCGTGATGCTGTGCACCGCCTACGTTGCCAGCACCGGCCGCAGCACCATGGCCGCCGTAGTGCATGAGCTGAAGGTGTGGCGCACCGAGGGCGTGGAGACCGGTGAGCAGGCCGATGCCCACCTCAAACTGCTGGCACTGCGCCAGAGCCGCGAGCAGTATGTCAGCGGCCTTCTGAACATCCCGGAAAGTGAGCTGACCCTTGGCGGGCGCAAGGCCATTGCACGCTGGTACGAGGTTTACGGCTACGACGATGCCATGGTGCAGGAAGCTGCCGTGCAGGCCGGGGCCAAGCGCGACCTGTGGTACTGGAACAGTATCCTCAAAACATGGAACGCCAAGGGCCTGCGCACCGTGCACGATGTGCGCAGCCCGGTGGCTGCTGCAGGCGCAAGCCGGAACCTCCGGGTAGACCGCGAAGCCCCCAGCGGCAACGATTTCCTCAAGAACGCTGCCCGCCGCCGTCCGTTGAAAAAGAAGCCGGAATAAGGAGGAGCCATGCGTACCAAAAACGAACTGTATCAGGAAGCCATGCGCACCGTGGCCGCCCGGCGGCAGATGGCCAGAGCCAGAGCCGAGGATGCCCGCGCCGAAGCCGAAGCCGCTATTCCCGCCCTGCGCCATGCAGAAGAAGAGGTGCGGGTGCGGGGCATCCGCTGTGCACTGGCCGGTGCTGCGGGCAAGGACCGCACCGAAGCTGCCGCCGCCCTTGCCGATGCAAAGCAGAAGCTGACCGCCCTGCTGGCACAAAGCGGACGGCCCGCTGATGCACTGGAGCCGCGCTTTGTCTGCCCCAAATGTCAGGACACCGGCAGCGTGAATGGCCGCACCTGTGAGTGCGTGCACAAGGTGATGCAGCAGCTGCGCCGCAAGGAGATCGAGGCGCTGTCCAGCCTGTCCATTGCAAGCTTTGACACCATGGAGCTGCGCTATTACCCGAACCGTGCCGATGAAAAGGTGGGCGGTGCCATCCGCCCTTACATGGCCGATATGCTGGCAGACCTGCGCAGCTACGCGGAAGAGTTTGACCACCACAGCGAGAGCCTGATGCTGTTTGGCAATGCGGGCCTTGGCAAGACCCACGCGGCCCTTGCCATTGCGGGCATCGTGCTGGAAAAGGGCTACGATGTGATCTATGTTTCCAGCCCGGACTTTTTCTCCAAGCTGGAAGGGCTGCACTTTGGTGCAGACCCGGCAGGCGAGGAGGAAACGCTGATGCAGACCGCTGCCGGGGCCGACCTGCTCATTCTGGATGATCTTGGCTCAGAGTTCAACTCCGCCTTCCTCATCAGCAGCCTGTACAGTCTGCTCAACAACCGGCTGGGTGCAAAGCTGCCAACCATCGTCACCACCAACATCACCGACGGTGCTCTGCTGGAAAAGCTGTATACCGAAAAAATTTCCAGCCGCCTTTCTGCCTTTGTCCCCTGCCTTTTTGCAGGCGATGACATCCGCACACAGAAAGCAGCTGAATAAAACAAACGGCAATGCATTTGCATTGCCGTTTGTTTTATTCAAAACTCTAATACAGGACTCATTTCGTTGCGGCGCTGTGCCTGCACGATGCAGTCCTTCTCCGGCACAACGCCCGCCGCGCCCAGCGTGTTGAACACGGTCTGCAGGGCAAGCGCAGGCGTGTTGTTCTCCTGCGAAAGATGGCACAGCGCAAACTTTTTGCACCCTTCCTGAATGAGTTCCAGCAGCTTTGCCGAGCACTCGTCGTTGGAAAGGTGGCCCCGGGTGCTTTCAATGCGTGCCCGTAAGTAATAGGGGTACGGCCCGCTGCGCAGCATGTGCAGGTCGTAGTTGCTCTCCAGTGCCACAAGGTCGCAGCCGGAAAGCGCCTCGTGCACCGGCGGCGTGAGCACGCCAAGGTCGGTTGCAATGGTCATGGTCTTGCCGTCCGGGGTGTGGATGCGGTAGCCCACACAGGGCACATCGTGGCTGGTGGGAAAGCTCTGCACGCCAAACGCGCCCACATCCTCTTCCCTGCCTTCCAGCTCGTGCAGCTCACAGCTGGCCGGTACGATGCCGTTGCTGTCCAGAAAATCCAGCGTTGCCGCTGCACCGTACACCGGCAGCGTGTTCTTTTTGAGGAAGGTGGAAAGCCCCTTCACATGGTCGCTGTGCTCGTGGGTGACAAGGATGCCGTCGCAGTCACTGGCGGCAAGGCCCAGCGCCTTGAGCGCCGCTGAGGTAGTGCGCACGCCCTTGCCCATATCCACAATGAGATACCGCTGCCCGCAGCGCACCACACTGCTGTTGCCGGAGGAACCCGAATATAACGAGATGAATTCTGCCATGAAAAACCTCTGATACACTCAAAAACAGCCCGCCGCATATGCAGCAGGCTGTTTGCTTTTTATAAGTTACAGTGCCTGATCCAGTGCAGCGGGCATACGCTCCACCTTGCTGATGTCTGCACCCAGACCGCGCAGCTTTTCCACGATATTCTCGTAGCCGCGCTCGATGTGGCCGATCTCCTCGATCTCACTGGTGCCGTCTGCTATCAGCGCAGCCACCACCATGGCAGCGCCTGCACGCAGATCCAGTGCGCGCAGCGGTGCAGGGGTGAGCTTATCCACGCCCTCAAACACAGCCACCTGACCGTCCACCTGCACGTTGGCACCCATCTTGCGCAGCTCGTCCACATAGCGGAAGCGGTTGTCCCACACGCTCTCGGTCACGGTGCTGGTGCCCTTGGCCACGCTCAGCAGCACGCCCATCAGGGGCTGCATGTCGGTGGGAAAGCCGGGATGCGGCATCGTGTTGATCTTCAGCGGCAGAATATCGCCGGTGCGGCGCACACGCACAGCATCGTCAAATTCTTCCACCTCCACGCCTGCACGGCGCAGCTTTTCAGTAATGGGTTCCAGATGCTTGGGGGTGACGTTCTTCACCAGAACATCGCCGCCGGTGGCAGCAGCAGCCACCATGTAGCTGCCAGCCTCGATCTGATCCGGGATGATGCTGTAGGTGCAGCCGTGCATCTTTTCCACGCCGCGCACCTTGATCACATCGGTGCCTGCGCCGCGGATGTTCGCACCGCACATATTCAGGAAGTTTGCCAGATCCACCACATGGGGTTCCTTGGCACAGTTTTCCAGAATGGTTTGGCCCTTGGCCATTACAGCGGAGAGCATACCGTTCATGGTAGCGCCCACGCTGACCTTATCAAAGAAGATGTGTGCACCGTTCAACTCCTTGGCGCGCACGGTGATCATGCCGTAGTCCACGCTGTCCTCTGCGCCCAGAGCACTGAACACCTTCAGGTGCTGGTCAATGGGGCGGGGGCCGAGGTTGCAGCCGCCGGGCATGGCCACCTGAGCCTTGCCAAAACGGGACAGCAGTGCGCCCAGAAAGTAGTAGCTGGCGCGCATCTGGCGGGATAGGTCGTCCGGGACGTTGGTGCCGTTCAGATGAGTGGTGTCGATCTCGTAGGTGTTGCGGTTGATCATTTTGATCTGTGCGCCCAGAACGCTGAGGATCTTCAGGCTCACCGCCACATCACTGATATCCGGCAGATTCTCGATCACACAGACATCCGCTGCCAGAATGGTTGCAGGCAGGATGCCCACTGCCGCATTTTTGGCACCCGAAATGGTAACTTCGCCGTGCAGGGGCTTGCCGCCCGTAATAACAAATTTCTCCAATTTTATGATCTCCTTGTCGGAGGCCCGCAGCCGCAGGCCTGTTAAGGTTCCTGAAAGCATTTTCCATAAAAGCTGCCTGATGTGCATGGGCCATAAGGCCGTACACGTACAGCTATCTTATTATACACAACTTTCACAAAAAAGCAAAGCCCCGTTTGGTGTTGTTTTATTATTTTCTGTTTTGCCCATTTTCGCGCAGGATATTCCAAAATTTTGATTTCTTTTTCAGGTATTTTACAAAAACCAGATACATTGCTGTTGCGCTTTCTTTACCAGATGTGGTCTTCGCACCGAGTCTCAGTGATCCAGCCCAGCTGGTAGGCAGCCACCAGCTGCTTGAGGTCGTGCACACGCTCCCGCAGCACCTCGCCCTCGTCGGTGTCCTCCACGAGAATGCGATGATTTTCGGTCTCCAGAATGTTTTTCTGGGAAATGATATCCAGATTATCCTTCACCGCTTTCTCGGCACTTTCAAAGGGCTGATGGGTGCGCAGGGACATGGTGCGGCTGGAATACACCAGCGTGTAGCCTGCAATACCGGTCTTTTCGTGGTAGGCACGGCAGAAACCGCCGTCGATCACCACCAGCCGTCCGCCGCCCTTGATGGGGCTTTCGCCGTTCTTTTCCCGCACCGGCACATGGCCGTTGACGATGTGGCTGGCACCGGGCAGGCCAAACTCGGCCAGAATGCGGCGGCAGACGGCCTCATCGTTATACCATGTATAATAGGGGTCCTTCACCTCGGTGTGGGTGGAAGCGTCCTCTACATAGAGCCGCTCGAAGGTGGTCATGGCACTGCGGCCAAACAGCGGCGAAAGCTTGCCGCACCACAGATACCACAAAAAATCCTGTCCGCTCTGGCGGGCAGCGCTGCCTTCCGGTGCATAGTAGCCCCGGCGGGCGCGGGCATCGCAGTAGTCCATCAGTGCGCGGCCGGAGTAGCGGTGGCCCTCAAAGCGCTCCATGGCAAAGGTGCCGCGGCTGGTCATGGGCACAGCGCCATGGTAGAGCAGGTTGCCGTTCTCAATGTGGTACACGCTGCCCTTTGCATAGAGAAATTCAACATGCTGCTGCAGTTTTTCGCTCTGGCGGAAAGACTGCACCAGCTTGCGCAGCACCAGCTGTTCATCCGGGTGCAGTGCGGCCGGGTCGGCGGGGTCCACCGTGGGGAACGAGGTATCCCGCAGCGGATACTCCTTTTCGCCGATCTTTACCGTGTGCTTTTCCCAGTCGATGCGGCGCAGATAATCTCGCTCCTGCATCTGGAAGTCCGGGTTGCGGTCGATGACATGGCACTCCAGCTTGAACATCAGAATGCTGATGGCCTTGTGCATCACGGCACAGCGGTGCAGCATTCCCCTGGTGTAGGGGCCGCGGGCCGCATCGGTATGAGGCATCCAGATGGAAAGATCATCATTGCCGTAGAACTGCTCGGCCATGCGCTGCAGATGGCGCAGGTTGATGCCGTAGCAGTCCTCCAGCATTCCGTGGTTATGATAAGCCAGCGTGGTCTTGAGCACCGTGCAGATGCAGATGGGGCTGCCCGCAGCGGCACCCATCCATACTACATCGTGGTTTCCCCACTGGATATCCACATTGTGGTGGCGCATGAGCAGATCGAGGATGATATCCGGGCGTGGGCCGCGGTCGAACAGGTCGCCCACGATGTGCAGCTTGTCCACTGCCAGATGCTTGATCAGCTCGCACAGCCGCACGATAAAGCGGTCGGCGCGGCCATTTTCAATGATGCTGCCCACGATCTGGCCGTAGTACAGATCCTTGTCGTGATCCTCAAAATGGGCGTGGAGCAGCTCGTCCAGAATGTAGCCGCAGCTGGCAGGCAGGCATCTGCGCACATGGTCGCGGGTATGCTTGGAGGACACCAGACGGCAGATATCAATGAGCCTCAGCAGCGTTTCGGTGTACCACTGATCCAGCGCTTCCTCGCTGGTACAGCGTGCCTTGAGCTGGGGCAGCTTTTCGTTTGGGTAATAGATCAGCGTTGCCAGCTCGGCGCGGGTATGCTTCGGCACGGTATCGCCCAGCACCTGATCCACTTTTTCGCGAATGACACCGGAAGCGGAATTCAGAATATGCACAAAAGCTTCATTCTCGCCGTGCAGGTCGCTCATGAAGTGCTCGGTACCCTTGGGCAGCTTGAGCAGTGCCTGCGTGCTGATGATCTCGCTGGCTGCCGCCGCCTGCGAAGGATAATCCCGCGAGAGCAGGGTCAGGTACTTGAGATTATCGCGGATCTCATCGGTTTCGGTGCGCATGGTCTCCTCCATCACAACGTTCTCTCCGCCGCAGTCCGCCACACGGACCTTGCAAAGATGTTGCTTTCCATATGTATTATTTTTTCCTCATCTTATAGTATAGCACGTCCGGGGCGAAAAGTGGTATACTGGGGCTGACAAACTTTCAGCAAAGGACTTTGGATATTATGCCGAAAAGCGATTTCGTCTCCGTTCCCTCTTCCTGCACCCTCTGCCCGCGCCGGTGCGGGGCCGACCGTGCTGCCGGGCGCACCGGTTTCTGCGGCGCGGGCGGCACCTTAAAAGCAGCCCGCGCTGCCCTGCACTACTGGGAGGAGCCATGCATCAGCGGCACAAAGGGCAGCGGCACGGTGTTCTTTTCCGGCTGCACCCTCAAATGCTGCTTCTGCCAGAACTATCCCATCAGCGCCGAGGGTCTTGGCAAGGAGATCAGCGTGGAACATCTGGCAGAGATTTTCCTGAATCTGCAGGAGCAGGGTGCCAACAACATCAATCTGGTCACGCCCGGCCAGTGGCGGCCCTGGATCATTGCCGCGCTGGATATTGCCCGGGCTAAGGGCCTGCATCTGCCCATCGTATGCAACACCGGCGGCTACGAAACGGTGGAAAGCGTGGAAGCATGGCGCGGATACATCGACATCTGGCTGGCCGACCTGAAATACGTTTCCTCCGCCCTCTCGGCAGAGCTTTCCTCTGCACCGGACTATTTTGCGCAGGCAAAGCCCGCCATTGAAGCCATGATGGCACAGGCCGGGCACCCGGTGTTCAATGCAGAGGGCATCCTGCAAAAGGGGGTCATTCTGCGGCACCTTGCCCTGCCCGGCCATGTTGACGACAGCTTTGCGGTGCTTGACCAGATGGCCGCGTGGAACGATGCAGACCCCGGATGCTTCATCCCCAGCGTCATGAGCCAGTACACACCGTTTTACAAAGCCACAGAGCACGGCATCGGACGGCGCATTACCACCTATGAATACCGCCGGGTGGTCAACTATGCCATGGACAAGGGACTGGCGCAGGGCTACATGCAGCAGAAGAGCAGCGCAAAGGAAGAGTATACGCCTTCTTTCGATTTGACAGGGGTATGAATTCGTCAAATCTCCCAAAAAAGGCCGATTATTTTCTCTTGCATCCCCGCGGAAGTGCTTGCAATCCTATCCGGGCCGGATTATAATGGATACAACGATGTGTTAACAGAGCTCTGATGAGCTGTAAATATCAGGAGGAGCGTTATGGAACATTTCAACCCGATCCTTGGCAACGATACCACCGGCCAGAAATTCATCACCTGCGGTGAGATCATGCTGCGCCTGACCCCGCCGAACTACGAGAAGATCCGTATGGCATCCGGCTTTGAGGCCAGCTACGGCGGCAGCGAGGCCAACATTGCACTGGCACTGGCGAACCTTGGTGTGGACAGCACCTTCTTCAGCGTGGTGCCCAACAACAGTCTGGGCAAGAGCGCCGTGCGCTGGCTGCGTTCCAACGACGTGCACTGCACCCCTATGATCCTGACCGAGCCGAACGAGACTCCTTCCAACCGTCTGGGTACTTATTATCTGGAGACCGGCTACGGCATCCGCCCGTCCAAGGTCATCTATGACCGCAAGCACAGTGCCATTACCGAGTACGATTTCTCGCAGGTGGATCTGGATGCTTTGCTGGACGGCTACGACTGGCTGCACCTGAGCGGCATCACCCCGGCACTGGCACCCAACTGCCGCGCCCTCATTCTGGATATGCTCAAGGTCGCCAAAAACAAGGGCCTGACCGTCAGCTTCGACGGCAATTTCCGCTCCACCCTGTGGAGCTGGGAAGAAGCCCGCGATTTCTGCACCGAGTGCCTGCCCTATGTGGATGTGCTGCTTGGCATTGAGCCGTACCACCTGTGGAAGGATGAGAGCGACCACTCCAAGGGCGACTGGAAGGACGGCGTGCCTCTGCAGCCCAGCTATGAGCAGCAGGATGAGATTTTCCAGCACTTCATCGAGCGGTATCCCAACCTCAAGTGCATTGCCCGCCATGTGCGTTATGCGCACAGCGGCAGCGAGAACAGCCTGAAGGCCTTCATGTGGTACGACGGCCACACCTTCGAGAGCAAGCTGTTCACCTTTAATATCCTTGACCGCGTGGGCGGCGGCGATGCCTTTGCCAGCGGCCTGATCTACGCCATGCTGCACAACTACAGAGCCATGGATATGATCAACTTTGCGGTGGCAAGCAGTGCCATCAAGCACACCATCCACGGCGATGCCAACATCACCGATGATGTGAGCACCA
>ERZ773188.3919-NODE-3919-length-11804-cov-5.994383_pt1 | contig 11804 bp, 9 predicted proteins | sample MGYA00581011_ERZ773188 | MGnify/ENA primary metagenome ERZ773188 (study PRJEB29015, sample SAMEA2737798) | human gut metagenome | biome: human gut; feature: human-associated habitat; material: faeces | place: China | collected 2012 ...
AAGTAAGGGCATCACCTGTAATGCTAAAAATCAGGGTGACCCTTATAATTGGGACAATACCACGATAGCAGGAATTATGGATCGCTGGCGTGAATACCTGGGGCATACGGTGAACTTCAAGACCACCAAGAAGTCCTACAAGAGCAAAAAGATAATTCAGAATCCCGAAAGTGAATGGGTCATTTTTGAGAACACCCATGAACCGATTTGGACAGAAGCCATTGCCGAAGCTGTAAAACAAGCACGGCAATCACGGCGCCGTCCGACAAAGATGGGAGAAATGGGGATGTTCTCCGGCATGATGTATTGTGCCGACTGTGGCTCGATCATGTATCAGTGCAGGGCAACAGGTTTCCGCAGAGATCAGGAATACTATATCTGTTCCGGGTATCGCAAAGGCAAGGATGTGTGTGGGGAGACCCATTCCATCCGAACCGTTATCATGGAGGAATTGATCCTTGACAACCTGCGGGAGATCGTTTCCTTTGCAAGACAGCACAAAGAGCGGTTTGTTCAGATGGTCATTGATATGGACCTGAAGGAGCGCAACAAGGGACTTGCCAAAAAGAAAAGGCTGTTGACTGATGCTGAAAAGCGGATCGCAGAACTTGATAATATTTTCAAGAGGCTGTATGAGGACAACATCTCCGGCAAGCTCACCGACGAGCGTTTCCGCAAATTGTCCCAGGACTATGAGGACGAGCAAGGCGGCCTGAAAGCACAAGTGCTTCTGCTCCGTGAGGAAATCGAAGCAGTGGAATGCAAGAGTGCGAATGTTGACAGGTTTCTATCCATCGTTGACAGGTACACGGAAATCCCGGAGCTGACGCCCCACATCCTGCATGAGTTTGTTGAGAAGATCGTCATTTACGCGGCGACCGATCCACACAGCAAGGTAAACCGCAGGCAGCAGGTAGATATCTACTACAAGGGTATCGGTATCCTGGAAATCTCAAAAGTTTTCGATACACGGCATAAATGAAAGAAACGGCATAGCCGTAAGCTATACCGTTTCTTTTCCGCCCTACAATGTTTTCTTATTAGGATTGCACATTTGGCAGATGGTCTTATTTTGGGGTTCCGCTCCCTGTGGTCGCTCCACCCTAAGGGGATCGAATATGCTCGGGGCAAGTGAATTGCCCCTGCGCCAAGATTTTGCTGCGCAAAATACTTGTGACGGCGCACCCGCGCCGCCCCACCTTGTGGGGTCCCGGTTCGGTCGGCATCCATACTGATATGCCATGACAAAATGCCTGTGATGTTACAGCATCACAGGCATTTTTTTGCGAGTATCGGCGTGACGTGACGCGCTGCCGGCATTGTGCGGCTGGGTAGAACGGCTCGCCGCTGTCTCCGGCCGTATTTTCGGGGGCGATGCGGCGAGCGGTCATCACGCGAAGCCGTATTTGATTTTGACACGCTCGAGCTTATCGAGCATCGGCTCGGTGAAAAACCAGAGGAAAATCACCGTGGAGATGGCCTGCACCGCATCCATTGCAAAGCCGGAGGCGCAGTAGACCGCAAGACTCTGCCACGTCAGCGCGCCTGTGGCGAGCAGCGCGGAGTAGGCGTTGAGCAGAATGCCATAGACGAGGAATGCGCTCACCGCGCCGTAGGCGCAAAGCGCCTCCCGCTTCCTTGGCAGACCGCCCCTGTGGAACACCGGCCCCGCGAGAAAGCCGCACAGCCCCATGCCGAGCATCTGCCACGGCGTCCACGGCCCCTGCGAAAAGAGGATGTTAGAGACCAGCATGGTCACCGCGCCCACGAGGAAGCCCGTCTCCCCGCCCAGGGCTGCGCCCGCAAGGATCGTCAATGCCAGCACGGGCTTGCACTGGGGCAGCATGAAAAAGGCCGCACGGCCCGCCACGCCCAGCGCACAGAGCACCGCGGTCACGACCAGCTCCCGCGCACGGGGTTTGCGCCCCTCGAAGGTAAGGAAGAACGGCAGCATGGCCTCCAGCACCATCAGCAGCGAAACGGCGTAGTAGCTCCGGTCGCCCAGCAGCTTGGGGCCGAACACCAGCGTCAGGGGGATGAGCAGAAGGGCGACCAGAGCGGAGGCGGCCGTGCGCGGGGAAAGCCTTCGCTTTTCCGGCGGCGCGGCGGGTATATCCGCCGCCTTCGGCGGCTGCGGCGGAGGCTCCCGCCGCTCTTTTTGGGGCGCTTCCCTGCCGCCGCAGGCGGCAATGACGTCCTCCGCCGTCACGGCTTCGGGCAGCCGGCCGCGCGCCATGCGGTTCGCCGCCGTGGTGTAGAAGCGGTTGAGCGCGAAAAACTCCCGGGGCGCGCCGTCGGAGGCGATGGAGCCGTCGAAAAAGAGCGCGCAGCGCTGCGCGTAGGCGGCGCAAAATTCGACATCGTGGCTGACCAGGACGACGGTCACGCCCTGCGCGAGCAGGCTTTGCAGAAGCTCAGCCAGCTCAGCCTTGAAGGCCGCGTCCAGTCCGCGCGTTGGCTCGTCGAGGAGCAGGATATCGGGCCGCGTAAGCAAGATCTTTGCCAGCGCCGCGCGCTGCTGCTCGCCGCCGGAAAGGTCGTAGGGGTGACGGTCCAGCAGCGCGTCCAGACGGCAGAGGGCGGTGACATAGGCGAGCATCGCCCCGTCGGAGGTGACCTCGGCAAGGTCCTCGCGCACGGTTTTTTTGGCAAAAAGCGTCTGCACCTCCTGCGGCAGAAGCGCCGTTTTGCCGGTGACGCGGACCTCTCCGCGATAGGGCTTTTGCAGGCCCGCCAGCAGCCGGAGCGTGGTGGATTTGCCCGCGCCGTTGCCGCCGAGGATGGCGAAAAGCTCGCCCCGCCGCACCGTCAGCTCCAGCCCGCGCAGCACGTCCGGCGCGTCCGGCGTATAGCGGAACCACGCATCCGAGATGGTCACGACCGTCTCCTGCGATGGTGCGGGCAGCGGGCGCTCCGGCACGCTCTTGAGGGGGTGCGAGGCGGCAAAGTCTGCCAGCCAGTCCCGCCCCTCCCGCACGGAGACGGGACAGGGAAGGTCGTTCTCCACCGCCGCCCACACGCGCATGGCGGCGGGCATGGCGCGGAACAGCTCGTGTCCCGCCGTGCGCAGCTGCGCGCCCACGGCGCGGGGCGCGCCGTCCGCGAGGACCGCCCCGCCGTCCAGCACAACGGCGCGGTCGGAGAGGGGCAGCGCCTCCTCCAGCCGCTGCTCGGAGAGCAGCACCGTTGTGCCCAGCTCCCGGTTGACCCGTGCGAGCGCGGCGAGAAAGTCCGCCGCCGCGATGGGGTCAAGCTGCGCGGTCGGCTCGTCTAAAATGAGCACGTCCGGCTGCAGCGTCAGCACGGCGGCCAGGTTCAAAAGCTGCTTTTGTCCGCCGGAGAGCGACGCTGTCTCGCGGTGGAACCAGCTCTCCATGCCGAAAAAGCCCGCCATCTCGGCGACGCGGCGGCGGATGGTGGGCGTATCGTACCCGAGGCTCTCCGGCCCGAAGGCCAGCTCGTGCCAGACCTTGTCGGTGACGATTTGGTTTTCCGGGCTTTGCTGCACAAAGCCGATGCGCTCCGCCTGCTCGCGCGGCGAAACGTCGGAGAGCAGGCGGCCGGCGAAAAGGACCGCGCCCGAACGAACGCCGTTGGGCGCGAGCGCGGTCTTGAGCTGGCGAAGGAGCGTGCTTTTACCGCTGCCGGAAAGTCCGCAGAGCGTGACAAACTCGCCCGCGCGGAGCGTCAGGCTCACATCCCGCAGGGCGGGCGCGAACTGCCCGGGGTAGGTAAAGGTCAGGCTTTCGACGCGATAGAGCTCCATGTGCGCGCCTCCTTTCCTTGCAGCAGCACCGGCGTCAGGCAGAGCAGAAAATACGCGAGCAGCACGCTCGCGGAATACGGCGTCAGCACGCCGCGCGCCGTGGGATAGTAGCGCCACTTCACGCCGCCGAGCGCCCAGCCCGCGGCGACGTAAGCGCCGCAGAGTGTCAGCCACAAGAGCAGCAGCCTGTCGCGGCGGCTGAAGCGATAGAGGGAAAACGCCGTGCGGCCCGGCAGCCCGTAGCCGCGGCTTTTCATGCTGTCCGCCGTCTCCACGGCATTCTCAAGGCTCCACGTCACCATGACGGAAAAGACCGTCACGGCGCTCCTGAGCTTTTGGAGCCGGCCCTTTTCCGCGTACAGCCCCATGCCCCGCCGCGCCGCCGTCACCTCGCGGAGCTTTGCCTGAAAGCGCGGCACAAAGCGCAGCGTCATGGAGAGCAGCAGCGAGAGCGCGGGTACGACGCGCCCGAAAAGGTGCATGAGCTTGTCTGAGGTCATCACCGTGTTCCAGCAGGAAAACCACAGCACCACGGCGGCGAGCATCGCCGCGGCGGCAAAGCCGTAGGCGATGGACTCCAGCGTCAGGGGGTTGCCCGAGGGCAGATAGGCCAGAATGGTCGCGCCCTCGTGATTGAAGGCGAGGTTCACCAGCGCGGCGAGCAGTGCCGTCGGCGCCAGCCACAGGGCGGTGCGCCGCACCGCTGCGCCGCCGTTTAACTGCGCGGCGCACCAAAGCGCGGCGCAGAGCGAGACGGCAAGGCAGAGCGGGTGCAGGAAAAACATGGAGAACGTCAGTACCAGCACGAAATAGAGCAGATTCACCGCCGGATGGCAGGCGAGAAAGGCGTGATGCTTCATGCGCCGAGCCCTCCGCCCACATCCGCGCCGAAGTCGCAGGTGTAGACCCACTCGACGGTGTCGCCGTCCGCGAGGGTATAACGCGAGCAGCCGTAGTTGGGAAATTCGCCGTTCACGCGGTACATCCAGCCCGAGCCCTCGCCGCAGTCGAACTCGTAAAGGTTGCCGATGCCTTCGATGTAGGCGGACTGATAGACCGGCGTTTCGGAAAACTCCATGTGTATCTTGTTCTCGCGGCACACGCGCTTGAGCACGTCAAACACGCTCTCGCCCTCGGCAAATTCCACCGCAGCCGGGGTCAGCAGAACGCCGTCCGCAGGGATCAGGTCAGCCTTCTCCGCGTTGAGCCGGTCGAGATTTTCCAGGATCGTCGCGCAGGAGATGGAGACCGTACACGTCGGCGCGGCGTTCTCCGGTGATGCATCGGGTTTGTTGGAAGAGCTGTCCTGTGAGTCGGAGCTGCCGCCTGTCGGCAATGCGTCGGAGGCGTTTCCCTCCGGCGCGCCGCTTTCCACTGGCTGTTGTTCTCCGACCGGCGGAGCGGCAGGAGTCTCTGCCTCCTGTCGTTCGGTTTCAGAGGGAGCGGACGTGGCGGGCGCGGGCGTTTCGCTCTGCGCCGGCGTGGGTGTCGGCGTCGGCTCCGTCGTTTGCGCATTGCAGCCCGCAAGAGTGAATATCAGTGCAAGCGCCAGCAGCGCCGCACAAAGGCGCTTTGCCGTTTTCATGTCCGTCTCCCTCCTTTCGTTTCGGTGCTGCTATGCCATCAGGCGGCAGGCTGCGTCAGCGCCGCCATCCGGTAGAAGCTGCTCTCGCCGCGCTCGGCGCGGACGAGCGACGCGAGGGCGCAGGCTGCCTGCTCGCTTGCCATGAGATTCGTTTCCCCGCCGCGCTCGTGGCAGAAGCCGCCGTCCGCGTTCTGATAGGTCAGCAGCGCGTCGAGCACGCTGTGGCCGTTCTTCACGAAGCGGCTGTCGTCCGTGTCAAGGCCCAGCGCGTTGAGCGCAAGGAGCACCTGCGCGCAGCTCTCGGCGTTCTCACTTCCCCAGGAGGAGAAGCCGCCGTCCGCGTTCTGCATGGCGCTCAGGCACACGAGCGCGCGGTCGACTGCGGGCCGGACGCTGCTCTGCTCCCGATACTTCGCCAGCGCCTGTAAGGCCATGGAGGTCAGGTCGGGATCGGCGTCCTCGCCCATGAAGCTCCAGCCGCCGTTTGCAAGCTGAGCGGCTAGGATAGCATCCACATACAGCTGCCGCGTCGCCTGCGTGCTTGCCGCCGCGTTCTGCGGCATGGGATAGTCGCGGCTGTCGAGCGCGAGGAGCGCGTAGATCACGCCGTTCACGCCCTGCGCCGCCGTCTTTTCGTAGTCGCCGAGCGGAAGCGTCAGATCAAAGCCCGCGACGTCCCGCGCGTCCTTCCCGAGCGCGGAGAGCGCGAGGATGACGCGGCTGTACTCGGTGTACTTGCGTTCGCTCAGCACGCCCTTATTTTCACGCACGGTCTGCTCGAGCGCGGCGCAGTAGCCGGTGAAATAAGCGGTCTCGGTGTCCGCGCCGCCGCGGGCGAGGGCCAGCACCGTCCACTCGCCGCCGAGACTGCCGTAGCGCGGCGCGCTCACGGCGGCGGTCAGGTAGGCCGACGCGCGGTCATAGGCGGTCTGTGTGTCGCTCTTGCTGGCGGTATCCTTGGGCAGTTCGCAGAAGCGCTGAAGGATGGCCGCCAGCTGCGCGCGCGTCGCGGTAAGCTGGGGGCTGAGCGTCGTTTCGCCCGTGCCGTTGAGGACACCCTTCATCACGCACCAGTGCATCGCCTCGTCCGCCCAATCGCTGATGCTGGCCGCATCGTCATAGCGCAGTGGGAAGTACCACATACCGGTAAAGCCCTGCCCCTGCGTTTTAATATAGCGGTAGAGGATCGCGGCGAGCTGCTCGCGCGTAATGGCGTCGTTCGGGCCGAAGCTGCTCTCGGTATAGCCGGTAACGACGCCGGTGGAGGCTGCCCAGCGCACGGCCTCGCCGTACCACGTGCCCTCGTCCACATCGGCGTAGCGCATGGCATAGTTGACCACAGGGCTGCCCGCGAGACGCCAGAGGATAGTGACGATCTGGCCGCGCGTCGCTGTGCCGTCCGGTCCAAATTCGCTCTCGGACACGCCGGTCATAAGACCGTTTTCATAGACGTACTGCACCGCGTCCGCGTACCACGCGGCAGCGGGAACGTCGGCAAAGGACGGCGCATTTTCCGCGGCGCGAGCCGCGGACGGCAGAAGGCCGACGGCCAGAGCGAGAGCTGTCAGCAGAGAGCATAACTGTTTTTTCATTGGAGGTTCTCCTTTCCTTGTAAGCGCCGCTCACGGGGCGATCTCCCCGGGCGCTGCGGTATGTCAGAACGGCAGGATGCCCATGAAATACTCCACGGCCAGCGCCACGAGGACGACGAGCGCGGAGATCAGGAAGCCGTGCACCATCGGGGCCGCGCCGGACTTTTTCATTTCGGCGAAGCTCGTGTTGAGTCCAACGGCGGCGAGCGCCGTGACCATGAGGAACTTGCTGACCTTCTTGAGCGCCGCCGCGGCTGCCGCGGGGATCACGCCCACGCTGCTGAGCACCGCCATGGCGAGAAAGCCGAGAATGAACCACGGAAAGACACTCCTCCACCTGATCTGCACCGCGCCGCCGGACGCGGCGGCTTCCTTTTTCCTCAGGTGCATACTCACAAACGAGAATACCACCACCGTCGGGATGATGGCGAGCGTGCGCGTGAGCTTGACCATGGTGGCGAAGTCGCCCGCACCCTCGCTGAAAGCATAGCCTGCGGCGACGACGCTGGAGGTATCGTTGACTGCCGTGCCCGCCCACAGGCCGTAGGCCATATCGGAAAGGCCCATCGCGCGGCCCATGATGGGGAAGAGCACGATCATCGCCATATCAAAGAGGAAGGTCGCGGAGAGAGCGTAGGCGATATCGCTGTCCTTGGCGTCGATGACGGGCGCGACCGCCGCGATGGCGCTGCCGCCGCAGATGCCGGTGCCCGCGGAGATGAGGTTCGAGAGCTTCCAGTCCAGACCCAGTGCGCGGCCGATGAAGTAGCCGCCGCCGAAGCAGGTAAGGAGCGTAAAGAGCATGACGGTCAGCGACATTCTGCCGACGTTCAGGATGGTCGTGACGTTCAGGCTCGCGCCGAGGAGAATGATGGCAAATTTCAGGATCTTCTTCGCCGTGAACTTCACGCCGGGCGCGGTGGTCTTGCCGGGCTTGCGGTAGCCGTTGATGAGCATACCGATGAACATGGCGATGACGGACGCGCCGATGACGTCGAACGGCAGCAGGGCCTCGATGCCCTTGGCGAGCAGTGCGATGACGAGCGCGAGCGCGAAGCCCGGCGCGTAGCTTTTGATTTGAGCGGGAATGGAGCGCATGGTGATCTGACCTTTCTTTGCCGGTAGCGATTTCTTTTGAATTTGCCTTGCAGGCCGCGCGCACTTCTGCTATGATCTTCGGCAGAAGCACAGCCAAGGAGCAGAGGAGCACGATAGCTATGATAGAGAATTATGCAGAAAAAATCAAGCACGAATCTAATGGATTTATCCGGCACAACGGGATCCGCATCGTTTCCGTTGATGAGGAAAGGAGCGTGCTGGAGGCCGAGATCACCGACAACAGCCGCAACGTTTGGGGCAGCGTCCACGGAGGCTTCCTCTACACGATGGCGGACACCGCCGCCGGAGCCTTTGCGCGCATCAAGTACGGGCGGCGCAACGTCACGCTCAACGGCTCAATGAATTACCTGCGGCCCACCACGCGCAGCAGGACGCTGACGGCGGTCGGGCGCGAGATCAAGGTCGGCGGACACGTTGGCTTTTTTGAAGTCAATATCACCGACGACACCGGCGCGCTCGTCGCCTGCGCGCAGATAAATATGTATTTTCTGGATTGAGCGGCCCGCTTGCGAGTCACGCTCCGCCATACCGGCAGGGTCGGGCGCAATGCCCGTCCCCTTTCTTTATTCCGCCGCGCGAAGAAAGAATAAAGGGAAGATACGCAGCGCGTGTCTTCCCTTTGCCTTATATTGCCTTATTTTTTCCGCTGCGCGGTGAAGAGGCGGACGACGGACGAGACGAGCAGGATCGCGGCGGCGATGCTGCCGGCAATGCCTGCGGTGGCGAAGCCCCGCTGGAGGGCGAGCTGGGTGCTGCCGTTCAGCCCGAGGGACATGGTGTAGTAAATACCGGCGCCGGGCAGCAGCGGTACGGCGGAGATGACCTGATACGAGGTGACCGGATACTTGCGGGCGCGGGCCATGCCCTCGGCATAGACGGCGGCGACCGCGGCGGCGATGAAGTTCGCGCCGTAGGGACCGAGACCGAGCTCGCCGCACAGCAGATACGCCATCCACGTCACGACGCCGCCGAGCGCGCACAGGCAGCGCCCCCAGCCGTGGACGTTAAAGAGGATTACAAAGCCGGTGCAGGCGACCGCGATGGCGATGGCCTGAAGCCAGAAGGGATAGGAAAGCGTGCTGGCGGCGGTCTGGCCGTAGAGGGAGGATGTGATGTGCCACGCGGCCGCAGTGCCCATGGCGATGGCGAGCGCCGAGAGGAGCACCTGCACGATGCGGTTGACGCCGGAGTTTGTGTCGCCGTAGATGATGTCGCGCATGGAGTTGGTGATGAGCAGACCGGGGACCAGGATCATCAGCGAGCCGATGATGACCGCGTCCGCATAGTCGACCAGCCCGAAGGCGGCGGCGAGGTAGGCGGGCACCGCCATGGCGAAGGCGGCGGCGATGGTGCTGAAAAAGGGGTTGGTCTCGAGCTTATCCATCCGGCGCGTGACAAAGCCGATGATAAGCCCCATCAGGCCCGCCCACAGGCTGTCGCGCAGCGTGCCGCCGAACACGGGGCAGAAGCCCGCTGCGGCGAGGAAATTGCCGAGGTAGTAGACGGGAATGGGGTAGGTGCGGCGGGCGGCGCTCGTCTCCTTCAGCCATTGCGCGGCAACGGCGGGGTCGGGCGTTTCGGCGCAGATGCGGCGCGAGAGCGCGTTGAGCCGCTCGACCGCGTCAAGATCGTTGCCGTGGAAGCCGACGCGCTTCATCACCATCAGCGGCTTGCCGTTGTCCGCCTCAAGGCTGACCATGACGCAGTTGGGGATCGCAAAGGCCTCGCATTCGATGCCGTAGGCCGCGAGCACGCGGCGCATCGTCTCCTCGATGCGGAAGGTCTCCGCTCCGGCGGCGGCCAGCTCGTAGCCGATCTGCGCGGCCATATCCGTCAATAGATAATAGTCCATGAATATCACTCCTGCCGCCGTTTTGTGGAACGGCGGGCATTATCTTACTGCGAAAGCATTCCCCTGTCAAGAAGAGAAAACACCGCTTAAAAGGCGGTGTTTTGCGCGCTGTGACATTTTTTCTCCGCAAGCTCCAGAAGCGCCTGGCGGAAGCCGTATTTTTCGGCAAGCTCCCACGCGGCGGAAAGGTTCCTCTCGCCCGCGCGGCGGTCCTTGACGCAGCGGAGCATGAGGTTTTTCGGCGAGTGGGCGAAGTCGATGAATTCGATCACGTCCACCGTGTAGCCCATGTCCTCGAGCACGGCGGCGCGGATGGAATCGGTCAGCAGCGCGGAAAAGCGCTCCTGCAAAAGACCGTGGCGCAGCAGCACGTCGAAATCGCCGCCCTTGTGGATGGTGGCGTTGATCTCGTGCTGGCAGCAGGGAACGGAGAAAATGTGCTTCACGCCCTTTTCGACGGCGTACCAGAGGGCGTAGTCCGTGGCGGTGTCGCAGGCGTGGAGCGTGACGACCATATCCACATGGGTGTCCGCGAGTGTGTCGCGCGTGACGTCGCTCACGACGAAGCGCAGGCCGTCGTAGCCGTACTTTTGCGCGATGGCGTTGCAATGCTCCACCACATCCTCCTTGAGGTCGTAGCCGAGGATGGTCGCCTTCACGCCGCGCTTGACGGTGAAGTAATAGTAGAGAATGAACGTGAGGTACGATTTGCCGCAGCCGAAGTCGAGAATGGTGATCTCCTGCTGCTCCGAGGCGCGGAAGGCGTCGTCCACCAGCTCGATGAAGCGGTTGATCTGCTTGTACTTATCATACTTCGCCTTGACGATGCGGAGGTCCGGCGTAAACACGCCGAGGTCGACGAGCGCGGGAATGTTCTCGCCCTCGGCAAGGATGTATTCCTTTCGGCGGTCATGCGCCTTCGGCGCGGCGGTGCGCTGCGCCTCGCCTTTCGCGGTGCATTTGTAGCTGCCGTTCGTTTTGCGGATGTACTGGCGCGTCTCTGTTTCGGTGCAGAGCACGGCCTGAAGATAAAGACCGTCCAGCTCCTGCGCGAACAGCCCGGGCAGCTCGCCCTTCGTCACGTTGCGGTGCGTGACCTTCTGCCCCTGCTGGTATTCGAGCTGAAAAAACGCCTTGCCGCGCAGCGACAGCGGGCGGATGGTCACCCTGGAGCAGCCGATGCGCGCGAGCGGCTGAGAAAGCACGGCCTTGGTGAGCGTGTCGAGCCGCGCGGTGAGGTCGTCCAACACGATGCTCATGCGCCGAACCTCTCTTTCAGGGCAAGATGCGCGGCGTAGAGCTCGTTTTTGCTGTAGGTGTTGTTGTCGTCCTTGAGGAGCAGCTTGATGGCGTCCTTGGCGGTGCAGTCATGCTGCACCATGCAGTCCACCAGCAGCGCCTCAGGCGAGGAGACGTGCTCGACCTCGGTGATGAGATAATCCTCCTCCACCTCGCAGAGCAGGACGTATTCGCCCTTATCGTAGCTGCCCTTGGCGAGCAGTTGATCGCGCACCTCGGCGGGCGTGCCGCGGAAGGTCATCTCGTGGAGCTTCGTCATGTCGTTGCACAGGCACAGCCGCACGCCGGCGTGCTCCGAGATAAAGAACTCCACCGCGTCCATGATGCGCTTGGGGCTTTCGTAAAAGCAGTAGGTGCGCGTGTCGCCGCGGCGCATCATGGCGAGCGCACGGCGGCGGTCGGCGGCCTCCCGCGGGAAGAAGCCGAAGAAAAAGAAGGTCGAAAGGTCGAAGCCCGAGATGGACAGCGCCGTGACCGCGGCGCAGCAGCCGGGCACGCCGACCACGCGGATGCCCGCATCGATGGCGGCGCGGATCAGCTCGTTGCCGGGGTCGGAGATGCAGGGCGTGCCCGCGTCGGTGATGACGGCGA
>ERZ773188.3922-NODE-3922-length-11802-cov-2.705712_pt1 | contig 11802 bp, 10 predicted proteins | sample MGYA00581011_ERZ773188 | MGnify/ENA primary metagenome ERZ773188 (study PRJEB29015, sample SAMEA2737798) | human gut metagenome | biome: human gut; feature: human-associated habitat; material: faeces | place: China | collected 2012 ...
GCCTTGCCGTTGGTATTAAAGGTGCAACTTTCAACTGTAACATCGGTGCCGCCCCATGTCCAGATGGAATACTGATTAGCCATAGTGTTATTAAAGGTACATCCGGTAAAGGTTGCTGCGCCGTAAAGCGTCAGCTTCCCGGTGATAGTGCAGTTATTGAATGTCAAAGCGCTGCAAACGATGCCATCAAAATTGCCCTCACCTGCTTTGACCGTGACATTCTCAAAAGCAAACTTGGAGCCTCTCTGATAACTAAGCATGCCACCCTCAGCATTTACTGCATTTTGAATTACATCAACCGTCTGTGTTCCATTGCCGACAATCTTAACATTCCGGCTATTGTTATTTTCATGGGCAGTACCACTTGTCAGATAAACGGTCACACCGTTTTCCAGCGAAATGGTTGTAGGGGTTTCAGCATTAGCTGCCGCCTGAATGGCTTTATCAAGCGTTTCATATTTTGTTTCTCCGATTTTTGCTACACAGGTTTCACCCTCTGCCAAATCCGCCAGAGCGGTGGTGGGCAGCATGACGGCCAGCATGAGGAACGCTAGCACGACGCTTAAAAACTTTTTCATTTGAACAAACCTCTCTTCTTTTTATTTTTCCCGCAGGTGGGGTTGTGTTTGCTGGCGCAAACACAAAATATCCACATGTGGATATGATTGGTATAAACAGGTTACCACTTTTGGGCAGGGTGTGTCAACTATTTGGGAGAATTTTGGAGGAACATACAAAATGGAAGAGTTTAATTTAGCAAAAAATGCTCAGATTTTTGCCATCGCAGAAGAGCTTATACAATGGCATTAAACAGGACGGCTACGGCAAACTGCACCAGCATATAGACAGCGAGGACTGCAACGCCCTTTGTAAAAAGGAATTTTTTGTCGATCTCCTCCCTGCCGAGAATATAGGCCGCCGCCACAGAACCGGATGGGAAAAGAAATGCGACCGAGGCGCAAGTGCTGATGACCGTAAGAGTTACCGTTGGGTCAATCTTTATCCCCTGTTCCATCATTCCACAAACAATGGGGACAATAATCGGTGTCATTCCCATGGTAAGGACATTACCGTTTACCACCTGTGTAACAACGGTGATGAATAGTACACAGATCAGCAGCAGCATAATGGTGCTTTGCCCGCCGAAGATAGGGGCAAACACAGAAACAAGCCAGCTATTGATGCCAAGGGAGGCATCCGTGCATGCCCTTCCCAGCATTGTCATTGCACCAATAAGCGCAACCATGGGCCATATAGATGCATCCCGGAGGAGCGCCGGAGCGTTCATAATGGGCTTGCCGTTTTTGCTGATTATACTAAACGCCGCAAGCGGAACAGCCCAAATCAGGCTGGTATCCAACGATTTGATGAATGTATAGCCCGGAAAGCTCTTTGGCAGCAGATAGATAAGAAACAGGTAAGCCATACAGAATACAAATGATCCTATTCCGATCTTCATCTCAAAGCTGAAGGTATCTGGGGTTTTATTGAACTGCTCTATCTGGTCCGATTTAATATCCTTTAATCTGCTGATATCGACTTTGAAGAGGTACTTCATGCAAAGAACAAGCACTGCAAACAGGCTTACCCATGTGACGATCTGAATCACCATATAGAGCCATCTGTTGAATTGATAGCCGTATGGCTCCAGCATGGAATCAAAGAAACCGACAACAACCAGGATAAGCCCCTGAAACGGGATCAGATATTTCCCATAGGAGGAGGTGTACATATACAGCAGGCCGAACTTCATGAACTGGTCATCCTTCTTGTAGCCGCACACCTTCGCAATACTTTCGAAAAGCCCGAATGTCAGCAGGAAAAAGGCTGCACCATTGACCACTGTCGAGACTAAAAAGCCGGCCAGTATAAGCATAAACATAAAGATGCCCGGTCTTCCCCTTGTGATTTTAAGCGAAAGAAGCTTCTTTGCGAAAACATCCATGGCACCGGTCTGCCTTAAATACACGCAAAGCGCCCCGGCAAAAATAAGCTGGAAGGTCACTCCGGAGCCGATCCAGCCGCTGATCAATTCGCTTGCCTTGTAATAGCCATGCAGGACGAATGCCAAAAGCGCAAGCAGTGAACTGGAGAACAGGTCACAGCCCACACATGTCATAAAAATAAGGCCGATAAATACACCGAGAATCTTTATCCCCATCTGTGACATACCGCCAAAGGTGGGACAAACCAAACCGAAAAAGTACATAAACGCAATACCGATCAGGGTTTTAATGTATATTGCACCCTTCCCTTTCGTCACAGTACCCATATATTCCTCCCTTCTCCTACCGCACAGCTGATGGCTGCATATGTGTCTGCTGCGATGACTTGCTCCATGATATATGCGGCCAGGGAAACACCGCTAATCGCAGCCATATCATGCGTCATACCCCCAGGCGCTTGCAGCACTGCAAGAGCATATTACAGTCATCGCCTCATTGTTATTTCACCGCTTTTCCGCCAAACTGTTGAATCATGTAGTCGGAAAAGGTATTCAATACCTTTGAATTGCTTTCCCGGCGAAATACTAAAAAAGTCTTTACGATAATTGTGTTCCTTTCTAATGGGATGCGCACCAAGCCCGGGATCGCACCATCCGTGACCGGGCCGATTCTGAGGGCTATGCCGTAATTATTGACAATAAGCATATGTGCCGTTTTCATATCGTTCCCGATGACCATGATCTTATCGCTTGCCTTGGGATAAAAGCCCCTGGAGATACACGCCCGAACCAGTGGGTCGGAGGTATCCGTATAGAAATCGGAGGTACTGCCGGTCTGCTTTGAGTTCATAATGAAGGTTTCATCTTTAAGTTGATCAATGGAAACCTCCTTGAGCTTGGAAAGCGGATTATCCTCACTCATCTCCACTACCACTTCACACAGATTGGAAAGCTCGATAACACTGAATGCCGGGTCGTGATAAAACGGTATGATCTGCATAGAATCGCTTTCAAGCATCATATACGGGAAAATGGCCGCATCAAGACTTTTATTCTGCATGGCGGTCACTGCCTCGGAATAACCGACATTCCATACCTTGATAACGCATTGCGGATATTCATACTGAAATTTGACAAGAAAATCCGGGCTGATATGGCTTTTTACCGAAAAGCCCAAATGGATCTCCTGACGGCCGGCGTCCTTTTCCTGCTTAAGCTCGTCCAAAAGCGCATTGTATTCCTCCACGATGCCGGCAGCATGCTTAACAAAAATTTCTCCCTCATGCGTCAGCCTGATGGAGTCCTTTTTGGTTGCCCTGTGGATGAGCTTTATCCCAAGCTCTTTTTCCACCGATATAATCTGCTTTGATAGAGACGACTGGGTAGAAAAAACATTCTCTGCCGCTTCGCCGAAGCTTTTGGATTTTGAAAGTGCCAAAACCGCCTTGATGTATTCCAGCTTCATATAAACCATACCTTTCCGGCAGCGCCTTACTCTTACTTTATTGGCCGATGATGCATTTCCCGGGAAGATGCTGCATCCGATTAATGCCGTTTTGCCCCACAGCATATCCCTTTTTAACCGCAGCCGTCCGGCTGCTGGGATCATCACCTTACGGCAAAGATTGAAAAATAAGATCTTTATTCCACAGGTGAAAGGGGAGCCCCCCATAAAATAAAAGTATTATATAAGCATTGTTTGCAAATGTAAAGACAGTAAAGAAGCACAGCGGAAATCAAGGAATCGCTAACGGCATCCCTTTGACGCCCGCTGTGCGACTCTACTGCTTTTCAGGGTCGTCTTTTGCCTACGGGGTTTTGTAATATAAAGCCGGTTTTACTGCACCGTTTATCGGGGCAGATATACTCCCTGCTTCTTCAGCGTCTGCTGAACCTTCTTGATATCGACATCGCGGAAAGTGGTATTGGACTGCAAAGCAACAGCTGCGGCAGCGCCGGCCGCTTCGCCCAGTGCAACACAGTGGGGGATCAGATTGGCATGATCATTTGCATCGTGTGCCGAGGAGAAGCAGCGGCCGGCAGCCAGCAGATCCTCTACATCATCGGCAGGAAGCATAACGCCGTACGGAAGCTCGATGGGAGATTTATACTTCATCCGTCTGTGTGCGGGAATGATGGCAATGGTATCCTCGTGCTCGATTGTTTGTGCAATATCATCCATCGTAAGACGGTAGGTACCGTTCAGGCGACGGCTGCCGCGTGTACCAAGCTGCGGGGCGGTATCGTGCAGGAATGCATTTTTAAAGCCAGGAACATTCTCACGAATCCATTCGATGCCCTCATTCAGGCTGCGTCTGATGAGCATTTCAGTATCGGTAAGATCCTGAACATTGCAGCAATCCTTTCCCTCCACGAAATTATTGACCCACATAATATCCTTCATGGGGGTGACGAAGGGGGAAATGCGATATCCGAACAGCTTTTTATATTCGGCCAGCTTATCACGATAATGGCTGTTGGGATCATACTTCCAATTGCGGAATTCTTCAGAATCAACATTGCCGAGCCTGAATACAACGGAAACATTATAGCTGCGGTCATCGCCGCTGTATTCCTTCTCATAGGCACAGCCTGCGGATGCAAAGATATCACCGTCACCGGTACAGTCGATCACCTTGCCGGCCAAAATCGCCTTGCGGCCCTCCTTGGACTGGAAGGTCACGCCGATTACTCGATTGCCCTCCATAAGCGCCTCGCTGCCCCAGGCATGGCAGTATACGGTTACACCGGCATCCTCTACCATGTTGACCATGGCGATCTTCAGCATTTCCGGATCAACATATGCGCCATACCAGATCCATCCATCGCATACAAAACCGTAATACTTTCTCCATTTATCGATCAGCGCAGGGTCCGTGCTGCCGATATCCTTGCGGTCAGGACCGATCAGGCCATTGGGCATCTTCTCCAAACGATCCAGCCACTCCTGCTGTATGCCTGCAATCATCTGCTGCTTTCCCTCGCTGAGATGCGGGATAAAAAGCACCTGCCCGCCGGTAGCCATACCGCCCAGATGACCATAGCGCTCCAGCAGGACTACCTTACCTGCACCATTACGGGCGGCGGAAACCGCCGCAGCCGTTCCGGCGGGGCCAGCGCCGACAACCAATACATCGCAGTGGTCAAATACCTCGATTTCTTTTGCCTGCTCGTGGATATATTCTTTCATTGTATCAAATTCCTTATCTTATAGAGTTGTTTTCGTTGCGGGCTCTCTCCCGGATGGAAGCGTTCCGTTTGGAAATGCGCCGGCAGAGAGCTCCGCGTTTTTAACCGGGCTGTATTCCTATGATAGGTAAACGGTCATCAATCAACAGTAAGGCCCTTTTCCTTGCGCAGCGCGATCAGCTTTTCCTCGGTGACATTAAACATGGAAAGGGCGATCATGCCGATTGCGAGAGACGCACAGGGAACTGCAGACAGAAGCACACGAATGCCCTGCACTGCTTCCGTTGTCACGGCAGCCTTATCAAACCCGACTGTTGCAAGGCCGAAGCCGAGCAGCGCACCGGCGATGGTCTTTGCGATGCCGATGGTTACCGTATACAGGGAGCTCATAAAGGGACGGACATCCTTACCGTTAACGATGGCGGTATAGTCAATAACATTGGTGTAGAGCGGCAGCTCGATTGTGTAGCAAACATTACGGCCGATCATTGCCACGCAGAGAAGGATGGTGAATATAAGAGGATTCTTGCCGATAAAATATGCCGAGCCGAGGGCTGCCGCATAGATAATAAGGCCGGAATACATGCCGCCCTTGATGCCGAGACGCTTGGCAATGATGGGGCCGATGAAGGAGCCGACGAACTGCATCAGGGTGGACAGTGCCATGTATGTAGCCATCATGGTCTTATCGCCGATAACAAACCCGTAATAATAAGCCACAAGGCTCATCACCAGGGCATAGGGGATACCGTGAGAGAAGGAAACGATCAGCCATGCAATGGTTTGCTTGTTGCAGACGGATTTGATCATCGTCCAGAAGGAGACGCCGTCTTTTTTGCTTTCCTTTACAGTTTCAACAGCAGTTCCGTCCTTGGCTGCCGGGTCGGATTTCCCGGTGGAAGGATCCACGGATTTTGCAATCTTGGCAAGATTGAAGAAGGATGCCGTAAGAGCAATTACAATAAGCACCATGAAGCCGGTATAGCCAGCTGCTTCGTTATTGAAGAGCTTGCCGATAAAGGCAATGGCTGCAACGGCAACAAAGCCGAAGAATACTTTTCCGATGGAATTGATCTGGCTGCGTGCGCCGGCAAGGCCGGTACGCTCCGTCGGGTCGGGGGCAAGGGGGATCATCAGACCGGTATATGCCGCAAAAGCAAAGTTATAAAGGAAGGTATCCAAAACGCAAATGACAAATACCAGCGGGAACTTGATGCCTTCCGGAAGGTTGCCCCAGTTGACAAAGGTAAGGATCTGGAAAATGCCCGCCAACGGCATCATGATGTAAATCCATGAGCGATAGCGTCCCCAGGGCAGACGAACTTTCTGCATGATGACGCCGATAACGAAGGAACCCCAAAGGCCAATAAGGCCCTTAACTGTGTTCATCGTTCCCAACTGAACATTGGTAAGCCCAACAAATGTGGTAAGGAAGAAGGACAGATAAGTTCCGGTCATGTTTGTCTTCAAAGAGGAAATACCGTTTACAAGACCATACGAAATTGATTTTTTAGTGTATAGCGCTTTTTTCTTTTTTTCCAAATTAGTCACTCCTCACACTGATCATTTTGTCAGATATCTGTATCTAAACTATAAAACAATTGGTTATTATAATGCAATTCAAATTTGAATTGCACTTATTCCTTTATGGAATAAGGAGATCGCCGGAGAAGTAATCTGCAGAAAAAGATGCAAAAGCCGCCCCCGTTTCCGGGAGCGGCTTGAAGGGTTTCAGGTTAGAACAGTGCGGAATTTATTCCAGCGTGATGACCTTGACGGGGCACTTTTCGGCGCAGGCGCCGCAATTGGTGCACTTTTCGGGATCGATGGAGGCGAGGAAATCGGTGACGGTGATGGCGCCGGTGGGGCAAACCTTGGTACACATCATGCAGCCGATGCAGCCGGCGGAGCAGACCTTGCGGACGACAGCGCCCTTATCATGGCTGGAGCAGCGCACGGTGACACGATTTTTGACCGGGACCATGCCGATGAGCAGGTGCGGGCAGGCTTTGGCGCAGGCGCCGCAGCCGGTACACAGGCTTTCATCCACATGGGCAACGCCATCCACGATGGAGAGCGCACCGAATTTGCAGACCTTGACGCAATCGCCATAGCCCAGGCAGCCGTAGCCGCAGGCTTTTTTGCCGCGGTGCAGGGCAGCGCAGGCCGCACAGGTGGCGGGACCGTGGTAATCCTCGGCTTCGCCGCACTTTTCGCAGGTGCCGCTGCAGCGGACGGTGGCTTTGACGGGCTCGGTGTTTTCCGCCGCAACGCCCAGGTATTCGCTGATCTGAGCGGAGACGGAAGCGCCGCCGGGGATGCAGAGATTGGGCTTGGCGCTGCCATTGGCAACGGCTTTGGCGTAGTCATCGCAGCCGGCATAGCCGCAGGCGCCGCAATTGGCGCCGGGCAGGAAGCCGCGGATGTCCTCCACACGGGTATCGATGGGGACCGAGAGGAAATGGGAGGCCACTACCAGCAGGATGGCGCAGATCAAGCCGATAGCGCCGACAATAATAATACCAGTCATAGTTATCTCCCCTCCTTACTTCAGCAGACCATCTACCACACCGGAGAAGCCCATGAAGGACATAGATACGATGGAGGCAGCGATCAGAGTGATGGGCAGGCCCTGGAACGATTCGGGGATATCCATGTTCTCCATGCGGCCGCGAACGCCTGCGAAGAGGACCATTGCCAGCAGGAAACCGAGACCGGCGCCCAGCGCATTGACCATGGACTGGCCGAAATTGTACTTCTCATCGATATTGAGCACCGCTACACCGAGCACGGCGCAGTTGGTGGTGATGAGGGGCAGATAGATGCCGAGGGCTTCATACAGTGGAGGCAGGAACTTCTTGAGGGCCATTTCCACCAGCTGTACCAGCGCGGCGATGACCAGGATGAATACGATGGTCTGCATATAGCCCAGCTCGTATTGATCCAGCAGATAGGTCTGGATGGGCCAGGTGGCGGCGGTGGCCAGTACCATAACAAAGGTAACGGCGACGCTCATGCCGACGGCGGAATCCAGCTTTTTGGAAACGCCGAGGAACGGGCAGATACCCAGAGTCTTGGAGAGGACGAAGTTCTGCGTCAAAATAGCAGAAAGCAGAATGACGATCATTTCTTTCATGCTTCACAGCCTCCTTCCTTATTCTCTGCCGAGGGGCAGCCACCGGCGCAACCGGCGCAGGCGCCGCAGGCAGCGCAATCGAGTTTCTTCTTGGGCTTATGCTTGGCGAACTTATTCATGATGGCGATGAGCACGCCATAGACGAGGAAGCCGCCGGGGGTGAGCTTCATGATCGCGATGGGATCGAACAGATTGGCGGTGAGGGTGATGCCGCACCAGGTGCCGCTGCCGAGGATCTCACGCACGGTGGCCATGCAGAACAGAGCGAGGGTGAAGCCCAGGCCCATGCCCAGACCATCGAGGGCGGAATCAATGACATTATTCTTGCTGGCAAACATCTCGGCACGGCCGAGGATGATGCAGTTTACTACGATAAGCGGCAGGAAGATGCCGAGGCTCTGATAGAGGCTCTGCACATAGGCCTGAAGCAGCAGCTGCACCACCGAAACGAAGCCGGCGATGACGACGATGAAGCAGGGAATGCGGACCTTATTGGGGATGATATTGCGCAGCAGGGAGATAACGATATTGGAGCCCAGCAGTACAAAGGTGGCCGCCAGACCCATGCCCAGCGCATTGAGGACCGAGGTGGAGGTAGCGATGGTGGGGCAGGTGCCCAGCACCAGAACCAGAACGGGGTTCTCCTTGATGATACCATTGGTGAAGGTTTTCAGCTTGTTACTCATTTGGTTCCTCACGCTCCTTTCACAGTCTCAAAGGCGGCAAAGGCCAGCTTAACAGCTTCCTTGTAGCCATTGGAGGTATAAGTTGCCTTAGATACCATGGGCAGCTCGCTATCGGGGGTTTCGGCGGTGACGCTGATCCACTTCTTGCTGTAAGAGCTCTTGGCGAGCTTGGAACCGTCAATTCCCTCGTACTCATTGGGGGTCTCGGTGTGCTGATACAGCTTGGAGGCGATGATGGCGCCGTTATTATCAATGGCGACGAGGATGTGCAGATCGCCGCTGAAGCCGGCCGCGTGAACATTGAAGGCATAGCCCAGCTCCGACTGATAGGCGCTGTCAACGCCCTCCGGAATGTTCTCCAGCTCGGTGTAGCCCTCGCCCAGCATCTCGGTGATCAGCTCGGCTTCGGGATAGACCTTTTCCTCGGTGGGAGCTTCGATGGAGATACCGGCCAGCTCACCGTAAGCGACAAAGGCATTGCCGACAGCGGTATTGAAGCCCTTGGAGGAGAAGGTGGCGCCGGAGAGGAACTCGATGCCCTCAAGGTTATAATCCTTGCCGAGATACTGCTCCTGGAAGTGGGCTTCCTTTTCGATGCGGTCGCCGATACGGGGGTCTCGCCGTGCTCCATGACCTGGGTACCGGTGATGGCGCCGTCGGAGGAGATGCCGACCATGACGGTGATCATGCCCGCGAAGCCCTTGCCCTGGGCCTGGAATACATAGCCTGCGCCGTTGCCGGCCTTGTAGGCCTTGGTGACATTTTCGGCGGTGACGGTGACTTCCTCGAAGTCGGCGCCATCGGGCAGAACGGCGGAAAGGGCCGCATTGGCCTCGGCAGCCTTAGCCGCGTCAATGACGGGCTTGGTGAGGCCGTAGGTACCCACCAGCGCCGCGGAAACGATGACGCAGATGGCGGTGAGGACGACGATGGGTTTCAGCTTTTCCCATTTCATTTCTCAGCACCTCCCACTCCAAACGGTTTTTTGGCCCCGATCTTATTGAGGTGGGGGCAGACGATATTCATAAGCAGAATGGCGAAGGATACGCCCTCCGGATAGCCGCCGGAGGAATTGCGGATGAGCATGGTGATGATGCCCGCGCCCAGCGCGAATACGACCTTGCCCCACTCGGTAGCGGGAGAGGTGGAGTAATCGGTGAGCATGAAGATGCCGCCCAGCAGCACGCCGCCGGTGAGGATCATATAGATGGGATCATAACCCAGAACGACGCTCATGAGCGCGACGGTAGCCACATACACCAGCGGGATGGTGGGGGTGATGACCCGGCGAACCACCAGATAAACAAAGCCGATGATGAGGGCGATGGCGCAGGTCTCGCCCAGGCAGCCGCCGCGGATACCAAAGAGCAGGTTCTTGACGGCGGGGAGACTGTCCACAGCACCCTCCTTGATGAGGGCCAGGGGGGTGGCGCCGGAAACGGCATCGATGCCGGGAATGTAGGAATTGGCGGTCGGCCAGGTGGTCATCTGCCCGGCAAAGGCAATGAGCAGGAAAATACGGCCGGTAATGGCGGGATTGGCGAAATTACAGCCGATGCCGCCGAACAGCTGCTTGACGATAACAATAGCGACAAAGCAGCCGACAATGGCCATCCAGATGGGGAACCCGGCGGGCAGGTTCATTGCCAGCAGCAAACCGGTCACAGCGGCGCTGAGATCGGAGATGGTATTGCTGCGCTTAGTGATCTTACGGAACAGATACTCGAACAGGATAGAAGCCGCCACGCAAACGACCTCCAGCAGCAGGGCGCGGGTGCCAAAAACCAGTACCGACGCCACCACGGCAGGCAGCAGGGCAATGAGGACATCACCCATGACGGAGGTGGTGGAGGCGCTGCTGCGGACATGAGGCCCGGCGGAAACCAACAGTTTACGATCAGTCATATTCTACTCCCCTCCTCCTTACTTTCTTATCAGCTGCTTGCCCAGCTGGTTATAGGCGACCAGATGGCGCTTGGCAGGACAGACATAGGCGCAGCAGCCGCATTCCATGCACAGGTTGACATGCAGCGCCTTGAGCGCTTCCGTATCCTCGGCATGATAGGCGCGATCCAGCGCCGCGGGGCTCAGGCTGAGCGGGCAGGCGCGCAGGCAGCGGCCGCAGCGGATACAGGCGGTCTCGGCCGCCATTTTGGCTTCCTTTTCATTAAAGACCAGAAGGCCGTTATTGGTCTTGCTGAGGGGGGTCTGGTCATCCCGGCAGGAGGTGCCCATCATGGGGCCGCCCAGGATGATCTCGGCCGGATCGCCCTTGTAGCCGCCGCAGAAATTGATGATGTCCTCCAGCTTGGTGCCGATGGGGACCCAGACATTCTTCGGCTCGGCTACCGCGCCGCCATCCACCGTGACCATACGGCTGGTGGTCTTGACATACTCCGCCAGCTTGATGACAGTACCGACATTCATGACCAGCACGCCGACATCACTGGGGAGCTTGCCCTCTGGGATGACACGGCCGGTGGCCTCGTAAACGATGACCTTTTCGGCGCCCTGGGGGTAGCGGGATTTGAGCTCCAGCACCTCCAGCTTGCTGCCCTTCGCCGCGGCGTCGGCCTTGATCTTCTCAATGGCCTTGGGCTTGTTATTTTCGATGCCGATGACCGCGCGGCCGCCCGGCATATGGCGCAGAATGAGCTCCGCGCCCTCCAGCAGCAGGTCGGTCTTTTCCAGCATGATGCGGTAATCGCAGGTGAGGTAGGGTTCGCACTCGGCACCATTGATGACAAGGGTATCGATGGCTGCGCTCTTTAGGCCGGCCAGCTTGACGCTGGTGGGGAAGCCCGCGCCGCCCAGTCCCATCAGACCGCAGGCGCGCGCCGCCACCA
>ERZ773188.3923-NODE-3923-length-11796-cov-2.940721_pt1 | contig 11796 bp, 17 predicted proteins | sample MGYA00581011_ERZ773188 | MGnify/ENA primary metagenome ERZ773188 (study PRJEB29015, sample SAMEA2737798) | human gut metagenome | biome: human gut; feature: human-associated habitat; material: faeces | place: China | collected 2012 ...
GTCACGCTTTGCAAGGTAGTCGTTGACGGTGACAACATGGACGCCCTTTCCGGTCAGCGCATTCAGGTAAACCGGCAGGGTGGCAACCAGTGTCTTACCTTCACCGGTCTTCATCTCAGCGATACGTCCCTGGTGAAGAATGATACCACCGATAATCTGCACGCGGTAATGCTCCATGCCGAGCACACGCTTCGCCGCCTCGCGCACCGTCGCATATGCCTCCGGAAGAAGATCATCCAGCGTCTCGCCGTTCTCCAGTCTCTCCTTAAATTCCTTCGTCTTGTTCTTTAATTCTTCATCGGAAAGTGCTCCCATCGCCTCGCGGTAAGATTCCACCTTGTCGACAAGCGGGTAAATCCGCTTTAACTCACGCTCGCTGTGGGTTCCGAAGATCTTCGTTATTGCACTCATAAAAAGCTCCTACTCCTGTTTTTACACAAAACTGTGTCAAAATCCATTCTCCTGCGGGACACCTGCAAAAGGGTATGACCCCGCACAATATTGTTATTGTAACACTTTTCCAGCACCACCACAATAAAAACAGGCGTAAAAGAATTGTAAATTTTTTATTAACAGAAATATGGTGTTGTCATGTTCCGTCAAATATCAAAACGCTAGTAAATCCGCGCCTTTCACTTTTTCAATATGTTGTCTAGTAGCGTCCATCCGTGTGCAAAGTTGGACATTTCTTGGACATTTTGGACAGGAAAACAAAAATGGAGAGGTGGGATTCCCACTCTCTCCTAATAAAACGCGCTTGCAATTTTTTTCATTTCCTCTTGCTTGGTTGTCGGTAACACATGGCTGTAGAGGTCCATCGTCATGACCAAGCTGCTATGCCCCAATATGGTTTTTAAGGTCTGCGGCTGCATGCCCGCTTCGATTGCCCTAGTTGCAAAGGTATGCCGTAAAGTGTGCGGCGTTATATCTGGGAAATCATATCCATCTGCACGAATCCACTTAACAATTCTATGCAATGAATTTATCAGCGCCGATTCATTCAATGGTCCGCTGTCCCGTCCTTGAAAATAGTAGGCATCTATGCACTGTATGCCGCTGGCTTCATTACTTTTTTTCTGCTCCTGCAGTAATTGCAATATGTCCGCTCTTAATGGAATATCTCTCCGCGAGGTCTTGGTCTTTGGTGTGTCCTCAATAATTCCTCTACCTTCAATATACTTGATTGTACGCCGAATATGTATTACTTCGTTCTTTCTGTCCACATCAGAGTATTTCAGTCCCCGGAGTTCTCCATTACGCATCCCGGTAAGCAACAGAACCCGGAAGAAATTTCCTCGTTTGCTTCGCTCTGCATATTTCAAGAATAGCTCCTGCTGCTCTTTGGTCAATGCAATACGCGCCTGCTTCTCCTCGCATTTTGGCAATTCTGCAGCTTTGACCGGATTATACATGAGCATTCTATTTTTTACCGCCTGCGCAAAGCATCCGTTCAGCATTGCCGCCACAACCTTTATGCTTGCATGCTTGTATCCTTTCTCTGCCAATTTATTATATATGCCCTGTATATGCTCTCCTCTAATACTTGCTAACTGCTTTTTGCCGAGCATTTCCCGAACCGCCACATCATAATACTTCTGATATGCTCTATACGTCCCAGCCTTGACCTTGTTTTTTTTATACTGCTGCATCCAGGTATCAAACCATTCCCCGAACGTCAGCTTGTCAGCTGCAGAAAAGAATCCGTGCTCTAATTTGTATCGCAGATCATTCATTGCTTTCTGCGTCTCTCCAATAGTAGCCGCATGCACGCAATAGCTTTCCCCTTGATATGTAAAACGCCCCTCAAAGGTGGAATTGCTTCTCTGTCTGATTCCTTTCGGCAGTTTTCTCCCCCTTTTATCCGTTGCCATAGTTTCCCGCCACCTTTCTACCGGCTGCACCTCTTAATTACTTTCTTGATTCTTTGCGTCTGCTCCGGGTACTGCTGCCGCACTATCCTTAATACCTTAACCCGCTTTACTCCTCTTGCCGTCTGCACGATGATATAATCGCCCGTCTCAATCATGCCATACAGCCACAGCGGGACCCGCCACATATACGCTTTTTCACTCCCCGTGTAATGCAGGGCTTCCACAAGCTCCATATAGCCACGGTACACGTCCATTTTCTCAATTCCGTGCTGAACCGCCAATAAATAAGTAATATACCCGTCAATAAGCACGTTTTCGTCATTTATGACGATATTTACCGGGAGCCCGCCGGTCTGCTGATAGCGGCGCTCTGCCCGCTCCATCTTTCGGCTCCCCGGCGTTGTGTCCCGGAAGTCCTCCGTCACGATAATATCCCTTATCGCAAAATTTCTTAACAATTCCATGATCTTTCCCCTTTCTCTGTATGTGTAACAGGGGCGTTTCCTGCCCCTGCTGCCCTCTATTCCATTTAGGCACATATATGCCCGTTCATGATCTCCCGGAACTCCCAATCCTCAATATACATTCTGTCATGTATTACTTCCTGCGTTATGTCCCCGTTGGGCGGCTGGTACTCCGCCCGGAGATAATTCTTGCATATCACTGTTTTCAGCCCCAGATAGATCATATAGGGACGATACCCCCGGCAATGTGCCCTATTATATAGCACTCTGATGCCCTGCTCCGTTATGGGCGTTCTGCCTGCGTATTGCTTCATGATTGCTTTTATGACCTCATGCTTCTGCAAGACAGCTCACACCCTTTCTTCTGTCTTCCCGCGCGTCCCGCGTCTGTTGCATAGCCTTGAACTGCTCTTTTAAGGCGTCATTAAAAATGTACATGGAAAACATAAAACCGAGCTTATACATTTCACGTCCGATATATGTGATCTGTGCGATTGGATCCGCTTTACTCAAAAGCCCCGGCTCGCACTCGTCCGAATCCCGACATATCTTTAATATCATATCTGTCACTGCTGCTGCATCCAACTGCTCCATCTCATTGTTGACCGCTTCGCAAAGCTCCTCATTTGTCAATGTTAATGACTTTCCAAATCCTAAATAATTCATTGTGCTTTTTCCTCTTTTCTCTTGTGAAAAGGCGCAAAAGCTGTTATTATGCTCTTGTACCCTTTATCCGTTATCGGGTTACACGCCCCTGCCAGAGTGCCAGCTCGGCAAGGGCATTTTTTTATCCAATGGCCTGCACCTGGGACTTTCCAAAGAATCGTGCTTTGTATGTCTGCCCGTCTCCCCTGCTCCCCCAGATCAGATCACATCCGAATAATGCTTTTGATCCGTGGATCACTTCATAGCCTAATGCTTTCCAGGCGCTCCACGTTGCTGTTTCCTCTGTAACGCCCGCCGCCCTTTTGGCATCTTCCACACGTTTCTCATTGATTTCCTCTGCCTTTGCGCTCAACCATGCCCTGTGCAAGCACTCGGCAAAGGTCAGATCCTTTTTTCTCCTGAATAACATCCACGCTTTTAACATGATGTTCTTAAGATTGATTTTTTTCATTCTTCGCTTTTCCTTTCTCTTTATTTTAGGAAGGTTTCCGTCTTCGTGGCTATTGGTACTCTCTTTTCCCTCACAGGTATATCGCTTTGTTTTGTTCCCCTTCCTTTATCTTGATTACATTATATATCTATTTCCGTAAATAGTCTATTGACGCATTGCACATATTCACGTAAATATATTTGTATAAATTTTATATTTACGTGAATAGACAAAAATGCTATAATCAGTGTGTAAGGTGGAGAAGGTAATACTATATTTGCCACTCCCCTATTATCAAAATAGAAAGGCGGTATCTTAATGCCCTTAACTAAAGAACAAATGCAAACCCGATACGATTATGCAAAAAAGAATCTTAAACGCATCCCGTTGGATGTTCAAAAAGAGAAATACGATGCTATCAAAGCCGCTGCTGATTCCGCCGGTGAATCTGTAAACGGGTACATCAAAAAAGCTATTGATGATCGCATGGAGCGTGACGGATCTCCCACTGCTGCAATCAAAGTTCAATAATTATGAAAGGAGTATATTTTTATGGCTGTATCAAAAGCACAACAAAAGGCAGTGAATAAATATGTAAAAAGCAACTATGACCGCATTGAATTAGTTGTTAAACCCAAAGGAAGAAAGGAAGACATAAAAGCACACGCTTCTGCAATGGGGGAAACTCTCAATTCTTTTATCACCCGTGCCATCAATGAAACTATGGAGCGTGACGGATCCCCCACTGCTGCCGCTGATCCGCAGAATGTACCACAAAGTGAACCACAGGCAAAACCTAATAGTGCCGGCTTACCTGGCTATCTCACGCCGGACATATTGGCTCACATCGATGCCAAGCGTTTCCTTGGCGGTGACAACGCATATCAACTTGAAATAGGTACTATCATCGGTATGGACAACCTATCTTCTCTTGCAGATTATTTAAAGTAGCAAATCACGTAAAGGAGCACAAATATGGACATTACAAAAAAGTACAGCGCAGAATTAAACATGATCAATATGCATCTGACAGACCTTGAACGCGGTCACATATATGAAATAACTAAAGCTCCAGGAACTCCGTCTTGTTCTACCCTCGCCGATCATCTTCGGGAATCCATCGGAGACCTTCTCTATAAACTTGAGAATGACGAATCAAGCGTTACGCAAAAAGTAGCGGAAGCCACCAAAAACATATAACTGTGAAAGGAGTGATTTCCATGCCATTACCGCAGGAACAGATTTATACCACGGATGATATTTATGCCCTGCCGGACGGAGAACGTGCGGAACTGATTGACGGACATATCTATTACATGGCACCGCCGAGCCGCAGGCATCAGCTCATAGCCGGAGAGCTTTTTACCATCATCAACACTTACATTAAATCAAAAGGCGGTTCATGTGAGCCGTATATTGCCCCATTTGCCGTTTTTTTGAGCGGAGACGGTAAAAACTACGTCGAGCCGGATATAAGCGTTATTTGCGACAAATCCAAGCTTACAGATAAAGGTTGCACTGGTGCTCCGGATTGGGTCATTGAAGTTGTCTCCCCCGGAAGCCGCCGCATGGACTATTACACAAAGCTTTTTAAGTACCGGACGTCCGGTGTCCGGGAATACTGGATTGTCGACCCAGAAAAGAACCGTGTTACCGTCTATGATCTGGAACATGAGGATGTGAACGAATACACGTTTGAAGATACTGTAAAGGTTTGCATATATTCCGATCTGTCCATCAATTTCCATCATCTAAACTTCTAGCACCTAACCTCGGGCAATATGTCCGGGGTTTTTCTTTTAGGGGGTCTGGAATGTCGTGATCCTCTATCCACCACACCTGTTTACATTACCGGCTAAAGTGACAAGTTTTGTCAAGTTCTATGCTACAACATTTCACAACAGTGCACATTAGCAAATGTTAGCATGATTCCGGGGTGGTTCTGGGACGTATCTGGTTTGTATCTGGTTTGTATCTGGTTGCTTTTCGCTTTGTATTCGTTTTGTATTCTCCTTATATTTTCCTCCTATAAATTTCCTACATCTACTACCTTTTACAAAGCTTAAACCTTAGTTTTTCTTAGTCTCTAAGGGCGCATAAAGTCCGAGTAAATCCGAGTAGCGTTCGCTTTCCAATCCGAACGAAACGTTCGCTTTGTGTGCACCCTTTTTCTGATTTTGTGTGCACCCTTTTTGTGTGCATCTGAAACGCTCAAGTGAAACGTTTTTGCAACGTTTCATTGCAACGTTTTGCAACGCCGACATCCTTTCCGTCGGAACTGGCGACGGTATTCATCCAGAAAAGTCAATATCCAGATCTGCAGATCACGCTGGTCAAAGCGTAACTGCTGCCGGATGTCCAGAAAGAGGACAACTCAAAAGTGAGTTATAAGCGCTTTCCCAACTTGTTGGGAACTGCTGCCCGGCTGTCGGCTTAACCGACACCCAAACGGGCTTGAGTGGTACTTTCCCCCAGAATTGGGGGAAAGCGGTATAAAGTCAATAGAGCTGACTTTTCAGCCTGTCGCGGTTTCCGACGGTATTCGTCAAAAGTGACGATAACTCCAGATAAAAAACTCCCTAAATTGAACTTAGCCAGTCCCGATCTTAAGCATGCAGGTAGACGCGTCCAAAACTGGATCCGGCAAGGGGTCGCTATTTTAGTGACCCCTTTTGCAGAGCTCAAAATTGAGCCCACCGATTATTGGTATTTCAATCAACCCCATTTGCACTGGGGTTGTACCAAAAAGCACAGGTTCAATGAGGGGAAAACTTCCCGCGTTAAGTGTCTGCTGCTGACAAGCCAAGATTGGACAGTCAGAATGCCCGGATCAGTATTCCCCCCACATCTGGGGGAAACCGAAAATTTAGGTATCGCCCCGGGGTAACAAATCGTTACGCCATAGATCAGCCGATGGTAAATTGCTCTCGGGTACCAGCAAGGTACTTGAGGTCAGCGCAAGATTGCTCCGTCGTTTTTCGTAACGGCATAATCTCCCAGACATAATTTTATTGTGTCTCTTCGTTCAACGCATGCAGCAGCTTTCTTTTCCTTCGGTAGAAATTCGATCTACTGATCGGTATACGTTCCCCTTTGCATGCCATTTTCTTCTCAATCATATCGAAAGATATTCGCTCTATAACCGAAAGGGCAATATACTCCCCCGCTATTGGATCAATCTCTATTGCCCTTGCCAGCACTTCGTTTTTGTCTATCATCATAAAATCATCCTCCGCATATAAAGCGGTAGTGCCAGCTTATATCTTGCCGCTTTCTCTATATCAATAAGATTAGTTGGTGAATGAGTCCCTGTCCGAATTCATAACCTTACGTTTTATTACGCTATAAGCACTCGCCTTTACCCTTTACCCTCTGGTTTATCTGTAAGGACTATATGCGCCATATAAAAGCTCTCTTAAAACCGGGGTATATGGCTATATATAGTATATGTGTCCCACATTGGGACAAGTAAAACGCTTTAGTCTGCGAAACGGTTGTCCCGCATCGGGACAAGTTACCCTTAAAAACCGGCTTCACTTGTCCCGCATTAGGACAAGTTTTGTCATTTGCTTGTCCCGCATCGGGACAGCCAAATAAATTATTACGGTGGTTCAATTCGTTTCCAGTCGTCCGAAAATTCATAAATATTTGCCTTGCGCAGATTGGCATTATTCTGTTTCACCCTTATAAATCCCTTTTGCAATAATTCGTCTTTGGCATTCTGAAATACAGTGTGTCCAGCAATCTTACTATACTTTGACCTCGGAAAAGTAAATTCACGCTTCCCACCAGATTCCAGTAGCATATATATGTATATTGTCCTTGCTTTATCCGACAGATCGAGCATAGCCGGGTGCAATAGCTGCGAATTACCAAGCCTGATATATCGTTCCTCTATCCCGCTTTCCTTGCATGTCTGCCACGGCGCAAAGGGCGTTTTCTTGGTTCTTGCCATCTAAAAGCCCCCTATTCCACCGTTTGTCCGATATCAAGGCTCATTTGCCCGTCTATCTGTTTAAGGTACTCTCTCGCCGCCGTAATCGCCTTGAACGTATTCTCTGCCCTGTTGCTCATAGAATTTATGAACTCCACGACCTCTGCCCGGCTCTCTGGAAGATAATACCCGCCCTGTCCGGACGTAGTGCTGCATATCAATGCGCCTGCTGCCCTTTCCCGTGCTATCTGCGTTGTTAGATCTCTCCTGTGCTTCAGATGGCAAGCGCGCATTAACTCACCCGTGGTTATGGCATTCTCTTTTCCCCTGTTCAATAATTCTTCTACCATGACCCACCTCACATATTGCTAATAGCGTTGTCGATAACGTTCTTATCGAACAATACACGTCTTCCGAATCTCCGGGTGGCGCCGATCTCTTCCATGTACCGCCGCGCCTGCGTCTGTCCTACTCCAATATAAGAGCACACTTCCTTAATGTTTAATAACCGCTTTTCCTCAATCTTTCCTGTCACTTTCTGCTTATTCATAGAATCCACCTCGTAAAATTGTATTTTCGTTTCTTGTTTTCTTGTTTCGTGTACTCACATGTGATAGTATTAAATTAACATCTGGTTTAATATTTGTCGAACAACTGTTCACTCGCCAAAAAATGTTAATTTATTTATGGGAAGGGATAACAAAATGAAAGCGTCTAAAAATACCGATTATATAAGAACTGTCCAATCTAAACGCATTCGTGAATGCATGGCAGAATGCGGGATTACCGGCAAAGAAATTGCTCACGAATTAAACTATACACCCCAACATATAAGTTATGTTTTAAATGGGAAACGTAATTTAACCGTAGATATGGCTGTTAATCTCGCGCAACTCTTTAGCAAATTACGCGGATATAAAATGCGCAATATAGAAATTCCTTATTCTGAACTATCACAAGAAGATAAGGAAAATTTATTCAACAGTGGAAATATAGAATCACTAGAAAACGGCAATGTCATGTTTTATTACGATGACTTAGATTCTATAGATTACCGCTATCTTTTGGGCGAGGTAGACCAAAAAACCAAGTGGGACAATTTTGAACCTCCTGCAGAAAGTACAGCGGATTATCTATTCAAGAAAGGTATTAGTGCCATACTACACCATTACGGATATGATATTGATATAAATTTTTGTCCGGATATCACCGTTCCACACCTTATAAAAAATGACATTTTTCATGAATCTCAAAAAAAATTATATAATGATCCACGTAAGGCAAGCACTATTACCAATGTCAATACTGGAGACACATTAGAATTATTACCCTCAGAATTATTTTTACTGTTTCAGGATTTTTCTAAATCTGTTCTTACTATTACCGAACGAAAATTTGAAAAACAGAAATGGTTGGAGACTTTAAATGGCTGATGTTATACCAAACTTGGACATTTCTTGGACATTCACCTTTTAACAAGATGTGTCTCGCACCCGCCAACCCGCATAATTCTAGGCTTTCATGCCGATGCAAGAGTATACAGAATTGTAAATTTTTTATTAACTGCCGCTTTACTGCAAATTTTTCTTGCACACTTCTGGTTCCATGTTATACTCAAAAGTGATCTGAACGATCTATTTTTTCAATAAAGGAGGCTTTCAAAATGACATACACATATAAGACCAAGGGCACCTGCTCCACACAGATTGATCTTGAATTAGAGGGCAACATCGTGCATAATGTAAAGTTCACCGGCGGCTGCAACGGCAATCTTCAGGCGATTCCAAAGCTCGTCGAGGGTCTTACCGTTGAGCAGGTTGAGGAGAAAATCGGCGGCATCTCCTGCAACGGACGCCCGACTTCCTGCGGCGATCAGCTGGCTAAGGCCTGTCGCGAAGCCTACGAGGCATCCAAGCAGGCGTAAGGAAACACCTGTAAACGCAAAACGCGCCTGTCCCGGGACAGGCGTATTGATTTTTGTGGACTAAGTTGCAGGAGTAGAAACCGAGCGCTCAATGTTCCGGCTGTAACGGAGGCGGCATTTCTAATCGCAAAATCCGCCCCTGCCAGAAGCAGCCGGAACATAAGATGCTCTGATTTTTTGCATAATAAAACGTCGCCGGCATTTTTCGTCGCTGTCTCGCCCGGCTCCGTCAGATCTGCGTTACGTCGGGGTCTGCAGAATCGGCTGGATCTGCTTGCCAGCGAGCGCCGCCTCGATTGTGTCCGGCAGGAGCTCCATTTTTGCGATCATGGAGTTCGGCTTGCTCTTGCAGTTGTCCTGCCCGAACGGAACGAAATAAATATTTTTCATATTCATCAGCATTCCGATATTCTTAAAGCTGGCGCCGAGCGCATCGTTCGTCGAGATGGCAATCACAAGCGGCTTACCGTTGCGCATATGCGCTTTGGTCGCCATCAGCACCGGCGTATCCGTGATTCCGTTGCAGAGTTTTGCCGCCGTATTTCCGGTGCAGGGCGCAATGACCATGATGTCCAGAAAATTATTCGGTCCGATCGGCTCCGCCGCACAGATGGTACGGATGCCCTCATTTCCGGTAATCTCGCAGATTCCGTCCACATAATCTTTCGCACTTCCGAACCGCGTGTCACACGTCTGCGCATTAAATGAAAAAACCGGCACCACATTGGCGCCCATATCGCACAGCCGCTGTATTTCTTTTCTTGCTTTCGCAAACGTACAAAACGAACCGGTAATTCCAAGCCCGATATTATAATTGGAAAAATCCATCACATTTCATGCTCCTTTCGCACGAATCTCTCCACCGCCCGGTCCAGAATATAGGCGCTCTCCTTCGGCGCATATTTTCCCGGAAGTCCAAGTGCCAGATCCGCACGGATGCCGCACTCTCTGGCGCAGGCAAAATCCGTACCGCCCGGTTTGGACGCGATGTCTAAAATATATGCATCCCGCGGCAGTTCGCGGATGATCGCACCTGTAACCACAGGTGCCGGAACCGTGTTGACCAGCATTGCCGCCCCCATCGCTTCCTCCGGTCCAAACGCAAAATCCGCGGCATAAAATCCATCCTTCTTGGCAAGTTTGCGCACTTCCCTTCTTCTTGCCAGGACTGTCACGCGCGCGCCGAGCGCTTTCAGCCTCGCAGCCACCGCTCTGCCGCAGCAGCCGTAACCGGTGACGATAATTTTTGCCTCCTCAATGTTATAAGGGCTGTGGTTCACAAGCTCCGCAATCACGCCCTCCGCCGTCGCCACTGCATTTTCTTCCGTCACAATCTCATCTCTCATAAAATCCAGATAGTGAATGTCCCGGCGCTCCAAAAGCTCCTGCTGTTCTGTGGAGAAGCAGCCTCCAAGCACCAGCGTATCGTTCGTCAGGTTTTTATTCAATATATCGTTCAGCATTTTCTGTTCCGGTATCTTTGTCACCGGAATCGGGAGGATCAGCATATCCGCCTCCGCCAGAAAACTTTTCAACTTCTCGAGCTGTTCTTTTACCGTCCCACTGTTTCTGATATCCAGGCAGCGTACGTTGAGTCCTCTTTTGGTCATAATCTCCGCCAGATAGACCTGACGCATGTCACTGATGAGAAGTATGGTCTGTCTATTCATAGAATTACGCTCCCTTCTCTTTATTATATGAAACGCGCGCTCTTCTGCCACAGCGAAGCATTTACATGTATTTTACGAAAAGCATATATTATATCTATTGCATCTATATTTTCAGAATATTTCTCTGTTTATTTTTTATTTATTGTTTTTAAATATTTTTTATTATTATTTTCTTATTTTATGCTTGACTTTTTCTCATATATCAGATAGAATAAAGACAACAAAAAGAAAGGAAAACGAAATCGAAGGAAAGGAAGGTACAAGCCACCAGAAACGTAACGATTTACCCAAAACGATATTAAGGAAAGAGAGGTACAGACCACCGAAAACGTAATTGCATTCGTTTTTTTCTAACTCCCGAAAAACACACGTGACAATCCAAATCATGGAAAGAGGAATCAGTATCAGATGAGTTAATCAGATATGATGCGATATCCACCGTCATAAGAAGAGTGATACAAAGGTACGAAGGAAACGAAGAAGTCCGAAAGAGAGAGCAAAAAAAGAAAAGAGAGGTACAGTCCCATGGACGAGATAGTTTAGAAGGCGACATCGATTCAAATGGATAGGATGTCGCCTTCGTCGTTCTATTTTTTCTATTTTATCTGTTTTTCCTGCTCGCTCTCCGTCACGGACGTCTCCGTCTGCTGCCAGGGATTTTCCTCATCCGGATCAGTCGGATCCCAGTGGCAGTCCGGATCTGATTTATCCAGTTTTTGTGCCTCCGGTTTCCCGAGCGGCCCCGGGTCATCCCCGTCGTATATTTCAACCGTAGTGCCTTCCGCGCAGCTTCTCCGCACCGACATACATACCCAGACCGAACTCGGCATTGTCCTC
>ERZ773188.3924-NODE-3924-length-11794-cov-2.687878_pt1 | contig 11794 bp, 11 predicted proteins | sample MGYA00581011_ERZ773188 | MGnify/ENA primary metagenome ERZ773188 (study PRJEB29015, sample SAMEA2737798) | human gut metagenome | biome: human gut; feature: human-associated habitat; material: faeces | place: China | collected 2012 ...
TGCATGCCATCATCTCCCTGCATTCATTCAAAACCGCCGCGTAATCTTCTCCGCTGTCCGCCGGGCGGCGGATCACCACGAGCCGCGCGCCCACATTCCGCGCCGCCTGCGCCTTTTCGCCGAACCCTCCCGGTGCGCCGCCGTCCTTGGTGACAAGATACCCGATGTCAAAACGGCGCATCAGCGCCTCGTTGAGCTCCGTTCCAAAAGGTCCCTGCATGGCAATGATCTGCTTCCCCGGAATCTGTTCCCTGTGGCAGATTTCGATGCTCTCCACCCCCGGAAGCACACGCACAAAAAGCCTCTTGCGGATCTCCTCCCGGGCGGCATATGCGTGCAGTTCCTTGCTGCCCGTCGTAAGAAGAATGTTCCCCGGCAGCTTAGACAGCAGTTCTACACATTCCTGCGTGTCCGCCACCGTGTGTATCATCCACTCGTGCTCTGCGATCTCACGCTCCGCTGCCGTGCTCCGGCTGAGTCTTAAATAGGGAAGATTGGTCTTTTTTGCGCTCTCTTTGATGTGCTCCGTCACCTCCACCGCGTAGGGATGTGTAGCGTCCACCACCGCAAGAAACGCGCCGGTTCGCATGAGTTCTTCCATCTCCGGTTCGCTCATCCGACCTTCCCGGATCACAAGATGCTCCTGCCGGCGCATCACTTCCCTGCCATACTCGGTCGCCACACTCGCCACGCAGTCAATCTGTCTGGCGCAGAGTGCCTCCGCTAATTCTCTTCCCTCCGTTGTCCCGGAAAAAATCAATATTTCTGCCATATTCTCTCCATTTCCAGACCTCTTATCCGCGCTCCTTCGCACGCGCCCTGGCGCCTGCCCCGATCTGATAGCCGCGTTTTGTGACAAGCTTATCTCCCATGATGACCGACTGTGAGTTGCCGATAAATACCGTGGTAAACATATTCACCTGAGTCTCACGCAGTTCCCGCAGTGTGCAGGTGTGTGCTGTCTCCCCGTCTCTTCCGATGTTTTCTACATAGCCGCAGGCGCGCGTTTCCTCCGCCCCGGCATCCAGCAGAATATCACAGGCGCGCTGCAGATAATCTGCGCGCTTCCTGCTCGACGGATTGTAGAGCGCTATCGCGAAATCCCCCAGAACAGCTGCCCGAAGCCGCGCTTTAATCTGCTCCCACGGAGTCAGAAGATCGCTTAAGCTGATCACGCAGAAGTCATGGTTTAACGGCGCGCCGAGCACTGCCGCACCACTGCTTGCCGCGGTAATTCCCGGTACCACCGTAAGTTCACAGGACGGATATTCTGCGCTCATCTCATACATGAGTGACGCCATCCCGTAGATTCCTGCGTCCCCGCTACAGATCAGCGCTACGCGCTTTCCCTTCTTGGCCTCCTCATAGCACATCCTGCATCGCTCCACTTCCTGGCGCATCGGAGTCGACAAAAACGTTTTCCCCAAAAATCGTTCCCCGAGAAGATTCAGATACACCGTATATCCCACAATTACGTCACAGGAATCCAGCACGGTGAGCGCTTCCTGTGTCATATCTTCCTCTCTGCCCGGTCCCATTCCGACAATATAGATTTCATGTTTCATCAAAACTTCACACTCCATTTTTTCTCTGCTATGGCAAGCGTCTTGCCCTCACATGCCGTCTTTTGCACCAGAAGTCTGCCGCCTTCCCCCGCCGCGCAGACCGCCGCGCGCTCACACACATTATCCACGCCGACCTGTTGCGCCACAAAGCCGGATGACGTGAATGTACCGTCCACACACTGCAGGCGCCCGGCCGGATAAGTGAGAAAAGGAACCGCTAACTGCTCTGCCAGTGCCCGAATTCCTACCTCATCCGCCTTTACATCGACCGACGCGATTCCCGCCACCGCCATGCTGGAAAGCTTCTCTTTTTCCAGGGTCTCCCGCACAAACGCTTCCAGTTCCTCTTCGCTTTTGCCCCTTCTGCACCCGACGCCAAGCAGCAGGCAGGACGGAATCAGCCATAAGCTGCATCGTTCCCCGGCTTCGCACTGCGGCGCGACCAGCACATCCACCGGCTCCTTTGGCGGATACGGTACCAGTCTTACCTCCGGCGGAATCTCTCCTTCACATTCTCCGGCGACGGACATGGTAAGATACCCATCGCGCAGAAGCCCGGCGGACACCCGGGCAATTCCGTCATGACCGGCAACGGCAAGACGGTTTGACGCTGCAAACACATCCACCGCAAAAAGCCCGTTCACATCCGTCGCCGTGGTGAGCACGGCAGTCGCACCGAGGGCTCCTGAAATTTCCCCGGCAAGCCGGTTGGCTCCTCCGTAATGACCTGCAAGAAGCGGGATCACAAACTGCCCCGCCTCATCCGCCACGAGCACCGGAACATCGGAAAGCTTATCTTTTACATGCGGTGCGATACTCCTGACCGCAATCCCGCATGCCCCGATAAACAGGAGCGCATTTCCCGCCGCAAACTGTTTTCCTGTCCATTCGGCAAGTGGCTGCTCCACGGGTATGCCGATCCCCTCTGCCCGGGCGTCGCTGCATTTTGTATATAATTTACAGGACCATACGGCATCCATCACTTCCTGAATGTGTTCTGCCAGTTCTGCCCCCCTGTAAGTAAAACTGATGACAGCTATGTCCGTCTTCTTCACTTTGTCTCTCCCTGTTCCTTTTTTGCCTTCCGGTATCCCGTGGTAAACCCGGGATCATACAGCTTCGAGCGCTCATACCCCGGCGCTGCCAGCACATCTCCCACCAGAATCAGCGCCGTCTTCGTAATCTGATGCTCCACCGCCACCGCAGCAAGCGTCTCCACCGTGCACACGTACGCCTCCTCGTCCGGCCAGGTCGCCTTGTAGACGATCGCTGCCGGCGTATCCGGCGCATACCCTCCGTCTATCAGTCTTTTCGACAGTTCTTTTACCATTCCCGCACTTAAGTAGACTGCCATGGACGCCTGATGTGCGGCAAAACTCTCGATGCTCTCCCGCTCCGGCACTGCCGTGCGTCCTGCCATCCGCGTGATAATCAGGCTCTGCGAGATCCCCGGCAGCGTATACTCCAGATTCAGATCCGCCGCCGCGCCAAAGCATGCGCTGACGCCGGGACAGCTCTCATAGGAAATCCCCTCCGCTGCAAGTACATCCATCTGTTCACGCACCGCCCCGTAGAGACTCGGCTCCCCGGTGTGAAGCCGCACGGTGGTAAGCCCTTTTTCCTCCGCCTCCCGGATGACCGCAAGCACTTCCTCCAACGTCATTTTTGCGCTGTCATAGATCTTTGCCCCGCTTCCGGCATAAGAAAGAAGCTCCGGATTCACGAGCGATCCCGCATAGATAATGACATCCGCCTGCTCCAGCAGTCTCATTCCGCGGACCGTGATTAAATCCTTTGCTCCCGGACCCGCCCCGACAAAATATACCATACCGTTTCCTCCTTAAACTGCGTTACTGCAAATGTTCTTCTTCCCCGCGGATTCGTTCCAGAAGTTCTACCGCACCGTCGCTTCTCGCCAGCTCGCCGTACCCGTTCGCATAGAGAATACATTCCACACGCAGTTCCTCTTTCACCCGCTTCTTTAAATAAAAAAGAATCTTTTTCATTAAAAGTTCCATCGTCGCGGAAAGACATCCGTCCTGCGCAATGTAGGCGAGCGCCTCCTCCGTCACAAGACAGTCTAAGATCTTCCCCAGCGTATCGGGCGCACACCCGGCGCGGTATGCCGCAGCCATCAGAAGCTCCATGCGCGCGTCCGCCTCCCTGGAATGTGTGTCCATAATTCCGCCGGAGAGCTTTACCAGCTTTCCGATGTGTCCGGTCAGAAGCACCGCCTCAAATCCGAGCTCCACCGCCATATCCATCGTCTTCCCGATAAAATTGCTGCACTTGACGCTTCGGTCCAGGTCGAACCCGTAAGCGCGCTTCATATATTCCAGACCGTAATTTCCCGGTGAGATTGCCGCAAACCGGTTTCCCTCTTCGCGCTTCTGCTTAAGCTCCACATAGATCGTGTCAAGGAGCGCCTGACTGCTCATGGGCTCCACAATCCCGGTCGTTCCAAGGATTGAGATACCGCCCACAATACCGAGTCTCGGGTTGAACGTCTTTTGGGCAAGTTCCTCTCCCCCCTGCACCGAAATCTCCACCAAAAGGCTCCCCGCATAATCGGTAAGCGCACACACTTCTTCCACCTCGCGGGTAATCATCTCCCGCGGCACGTGATTGATCGCCGCGCTCCCGACGGGCTGGTCTAACCCCGGCCTTGTGACCGTTCCGACACCCGCGCCTCCCGTAATAAGAATCTGCGGTTTTCCGCAGTCTTTTTCCTGTTTCTGCTCCTGCCAGGATACTTCCGCAAAAATCAGTGTTCCCGTCGTGATGTCCGGATCATCTCCGCCATCTTTTCTGACAGCACAGCGCACGGAATGCTCCGTGCGGCTGATCTCTTCCATCCTGGCATGGTAGAGAATGCCTTTTGGCGTGGTGATGGTAATCTCGTGCTTTTCTCTGCCGGTAAGAAGCATATAAGCCGCCGCCTTTGCCGCCGCTGCGGCGCAGCTTCCCGTCGTAAATCCATAGCGCATGGGCTCACCTCCCAAGCTCGTAGAGAATCGCATTGCAGATGGCAGCCGCGACATTGCTGCCGCCCTTTCTTCCACGATTTACAATATGTGGTATCTTCGTCTGTAAAATCAGTTCCTTCGCCGCCTCCACATTGACAAACCCGACCGGAACACCGATGATGAACGCCGGGCGGTAGCCCTCCTCTATCATCCCGTATAGCTGGATTAAGGCTGTCGGCGCATTTCCGATCGCAAAGATGACCGGTTTTTCGATCTTTGCCGCCCGTTCCATGCTCACAGTGGCGCGGGTAACGCCCCGCTCCTTCGCCTCTCTTGCCACATCCTCGTCCGCCATAAAGCAGTGTACCGATCCGCCGTAGCGTGCGAGCACGCGCTTGTTGATGCCGGAGAGCGCCATGTTGGTGTCCGTCACAATGTCCGCGCCCTCTGTGATGAGCCTCTTTGCCGTCTCCACCGCTCCCGTAGAGTAGGTCATCGTCTGCGCATAGGAAAAATCGGCGCTCGTGTGAATCACACGCTTCGTGACCATTGCTTCCTCCACAGGCAGCGTAATCCCCCGAAGCTGCAATTCTTCCTCGATGATGGAAAAGCTGCGCTTCTCTATCTCCTGCGGCATCACATACTCGATTCCGTCGGGCACTGCTGCCGGCTTTTTATCCTCTTTGCCGTTTTCCACCACGCTGCTTCCCGTCACCTGCGCCAGCGCCGCAAGCAGGCGTTCATTCTCCTCGCGCCGTCTGACCGCAATCCGGTAATATCCCCCGGAAAGTCCCCGGTAGTTGCTGCAGTCGCGGATCAGAATCCCCTTCTTTAAGAGCTCTTTTGCCAGCAGACGCCCGTCCTTTATCATCAGGAAATTGGCGTTTGACGCAAACACAGTGATGCCAATTTCCGACAGCTGCTCCGTAAGCCAGGCACGCTCCCTGCAGACAAATGCCACCGAGTGCTCCACATACGCGCGCTGCCCGCAGGCCACACATCCCGCCTGCTGCGCAAACACCGACAGATTCCACTCCGGCAGATCGGCTCTTATCGCTTCCGTAAGAGCAGCATCGCTGCAGACAAGATAGCCGAGCCGCACTCCCGGCATGGCATAGAGCTTCGTAAATGCCCGCACGATCACAACTCCCGGATAATTCCGATACTTTTTTAAGAAGGAATAGCGTTCTTCCTCTCCGGTGAACGTCACAAAACATTCGTCCAGAATCAGGGTCACACCGTGCCTCTTGCAGCGCTCTGCAATCTTCTCCAACAGTTCCGGCTCCACCACCGTACCCACCGGATTATTCGGGACTGCCAGAAAAACCGCATCCACGTCCTCCCCGATGGCAGTAAGAAAGCGCTCCGTCACCGCGTAACCGTCCGCCTCAAGCAGCTCGTGGCAGCAGATCTCTGCTCCCACAGACTTTGTTGCATACTCGTATCCGTAAAATGACGGTACAGGAAGCAGCACCTTTTTTGCATGAACCGCTCTTAAAATGGCAGGAAACAGTTCTGACGCACCGTTTCCGCACACAATATCCGCAGGCGCAATCCCTTTTGCCCCGGCGATGGCATCCCGCAATGCCTCCGACCGGATATCCGGATACCGCTCACACCATGCCACTGCCGCCTCAAGCGCCTCACGCACCCGCTGCGGCATCCCGAACGGATTGATGTTGACCGAAAAATCAAGCGATACCTGATTACGGTATATGTCTCCTCCATGTATGTTCTGCTGCACCATCCCGGTTCTTCCTCCTGTTCTGTCTCTATGCTACCACACAATAGCTGTCACGCACAACCAGACAGCCATACAAATTCCCCATCCGAAAAATGCCATCCCGTACAGCAGGCGGTTGGCACGTCTGATATCCTCTGTCTCCACCGCTCTGAGCGGATCACCGATGTACGGCTTTTTGACGATTTTTCCAAAATAGCTGGCATCTCCCGCCAGTCTTATGCCGAGTGCTCCCGCACATGCCGCCTCGGTCTGTGCGGAGTTCGGGCTGGCATGCTGATACCGGTCCCTCTTAAAGATCTTCATCGCATTCTTCTGGTCAAATTCGTTTCCAAGGAAACAGCAGGATAAGATCATGAGCATGGCGCTGATGCGCGCCGGAATGAAATTGACAACATCGTCCAGCATTGCCGCCGCCGTGCCAAATGCGTGATACCGGTCATTTTTATATCCCACCATCGAATCCATGGTGTTAACCGCCTTATAAAAAAAGCCTCCCACCGGTCCAAACAGCGCCAGATAGAGCATCGGCGCGATCACTCCGTCGGAGGCATTCTCAGCCACGGTCTCAATCGCCGCCTTCGCCACGCCCTCCTCATCCAGACATTCCGTATCTCTTCCGACGATCATGGAGACTGCCTTTCTCGCCCCACACAGATCGTGCTCCGAAAGCCGCTTGTACACTTTCATGCTCTCCGTCTTCAAGCATTTTGTGGCAAGCATCTGGTAGGTCATGACGCTCTCTGCAATAACCCCTGCCGCCGGGTGGATCTGATACGCCACAAAAAGGACAGCTGCCGCAAAAAAGAGTACCGGAAGAAGCACGAACACCACAAGCCACCTTCCCTTTTTCTTCTCGGCGGCTTCATTTCGCACCGCGCCGTCTGTCTCTCCAAGCAGCTTTCGATCCAGCCATCCGATCAGGCGCCCGATCCACCGGATCGGATGCGGCAGCCAGTACGGATCGCCGAACAGCAGATCCATCACAAATCCGATTGCAAACGCCGTCATATGATATACCGAGAGCATGTCATTCCTCCAACTTTCTCACATCCGCAATTTTTATCGTGTCTCTTAAAGTATTTCCCGCTGCATCAAATTCCACAGACAGTCGTCCTTTATATCCTTTCGCATTTGCGCACTGGTAATCGTAATAACTGCCCTCCGCAAAAGCATCCAGAAGCGCCATGATCGTTCCGCCGTGCACGATGAGTGCAAGCGACGCCGGAAGCTTCTCCCGCGTCCACACTTCCTTAAGCAGCTCACAAAATCCCTCCACACACCGCCTCTGGAACTGTTCTCTGCTCTCCCCTTGCGGAAACGGCAGCGTTCCGTTGCTGTCGATCCACGCCTGATAGCGGACATCCGCTTTCAGTTCCTCATAGTTATGCCCTTCAAACGCGCCAAAATCCATCTCCCGGAACTGATCGAAAACGCATGGCGCCTGTCCGGGGTACAACAGCTCTGCCGTCTGTCTGCAGCGCTCCAGCGGACTTGCCGCAACGCATGCTGCCGCCGGATAAACGCCTTTTTTCTGCAATGTGAGAAGCTGCTCTCTGCCTTTTTGTGAAAGCGGCTCATCCGTTCTTCCGATATAGCGGTGCTCTTCATTCCCGGGCGTCATACCGTGACGGATCAGTGCCATGTCTGCCTCATACCTCATTTGATCCGCTCTCCGATCCCGCACACAATGCGCTCCACGCGGTCTGCCTTATTTGCCAGTTCACACAGCAGCCTGCCGGTCAGCTCCCGGTACTCGCGCTCCTCATGCTCCATCGGCACAATCCCGTTGCCGATCTCATCACTGATGATGATGCAGTCCGGGTGTTCCAAAAGAAGCTGTCCGGTCAGCGCTCTTACATCCGCTCCATCCTTAAGCAGCCTCTTCACCCAAAGATGATAGTGGTTGCAGACCGGCGCCTCCTTCGATGTTCTCCCGGTAAATGTCTCTGTGGCTCCATCCCACACCGGATGTTTTTCCCCCGGATGCCTGTCTGTGACATAAGTAAGCTTTCCCTGTGCATATCCGCCAATGTATAGTTCCATGTGTTATCCTTTCTGATGCGTCATCCCGCAATGCTTCATTCCTAGCCGATCAGCCCTGCCGCCGCCACAAGCACCGCCATCACACCCTCGCACAGCGTCACAAAATACCCCGCAAGGTCTCCGGTAATACCGCCAAATTCCCGGTAACTCTTCTGTCTGTAGTACGCGTAGGTAAGCCCTGCTGCCGCACACGCAAGAGCGCCGGTTTTCACCGATACGGCAAGCATCAGCCCGACGCAGAGTACAAGCTGCAGATACAGCGCCGTTAGCACCACCCGCCGGTGCGCCTCGCTCGCGAACTGATAGAGCATCCCGTTCGTCTTGGCACAGCGCAGGGATACGACACCGATCCCGCTTAAGGTGCGCGACAAAAAAAAGCCTGCGGCAAGTACTAAAATCTGTTCTTTTTCCGTGATCATGGACACTGCTCCCAGATAGATCAGCTCATACATCACAAAACAGATCACGGCAAACGCGCCGATGTGGGAATCTTTTAAAATCTCCAGTTTGCGCTCCCTGTCGCGGTAAGAATGCAGCGCGTCCATGGTGTCCATAAACCCGTCCGCATGAAATCCGCCGGATATTGCAAGCGGCAGAATCGCTCCGACCGCCGCCCGGGCAGTGGACGGGATCCCATACACGCCCGCAAACCGGTTCCACAACAGGAAACACAATCCGATCACCGCTCCGACCCACGGGAAGAAGCACAGCGTATAGCGCATGTCCTCCTCCTTCCACTCGAACTGCGGCACCGGAATTTTAGAATAAATCGAAAATGCTATAAAAAAAGACTTTATCACGGACATGCCGGTGCTCCTTTCTGTCTGTGTCCCTGTTTCTCTGCCGCCGCTACCGGAAGCTTTCCCTTTCTTGCAACGGGAATTCCCGCAATCACTTCCACCACAGCGTCCGAACGCTCTGCCAGTCTCACATTGATGCTGCCGAGCGCCCGAAGATATTCCATGGTGGAAGCGTCATAGACGATGCCATCCTCAAACACATTGTTGGTGACAATGACAAGTTCTTCCGTCTCCTGCGCCAGCACGCCAATCTGCGTGACAATCTTTTCCGCGACCTGCTCACTGCCCGCCGGTTCTTCCGTGTCAAACATTTCATTGGCAGCCAGATTCGACATGCACTCCAGAAGTACCACACCGCCACCGGCCTCCCGAAGTGCGGGAAGGCACTGCATGATGTCCGTCGGCTGCTCGATCGTCACAAAGCCTTTGCCTGCGCGCATCCTTTTATGGCGCTCCACCTTTTTTTGCCCCTCCTCGCCGAACACATGCATGGTTGCCAGGTAGAAGTGCCTTTTCTCTTTTTGACACTCCAATGCCACTTTTTCCGCATAAGCTGACTTTCCGCTGCCGCTTCCGCCGATCACCAGAATCATGTCCTACTCCTCTCTGAGGCTACCCGAATCTGTGATACGGTGCCACATCAATATCCGCAAACGTGGTGCGCTCGCCGTAGATCGTCCGCGCAATGTCCAGCAGTCCGCACATCATCACAGCTCCGGTTCCCTCTCCCAGCGCCAGTCCCGCATCTAACACCGGGCGGATTCCCAGTTCTTCCAATATGCGCTCCGCCGCCTCCCTGCTCTTGTGTGACGGTATTACGTAATCGCGCACGCCGGGAATCATCCGCTCCGCCGCAAGCGCAGCCACCGCACTGATGACTCCGTCAACAACCACAGGCACATGTGCCAGGGCACCGCCGATAAACACGCCGGAAAGTCCGGCGATATCCAGTCCGCCCACTGCGCACAGCACATCGAATGCGTCCGCCTGATAGAGTTCATGCATCTGGATTCCCTCTTCGACCACCGCAATCTTGCGTAAAAGCGCCGTGTCACTGAGTCCGGCTCCCTTTCCGGTGATCTCCTTCGGATCGCAGGATAACAGTGCCGCCGCCACCGCACTGCTGGTCGTTGTGTTGCCGATTCCCATCTCACCGGTCGCAAGCAGCTTATAGCCCTCGTGTGCAAGCCGCTTCGCAAGCTCCATGCCAATCTCAATCGCCGCCAGTGTCTCCTGCTCCGTCATCGCCCGTTCCTTGATAAAATTTCTGGTTCCGCGACGCACTTTGCACGGCAGCACGCCCTCCGGCGATCCCTCTTCGTTGATTCCGATGTCCACCGGTATTACCTCGATGCCGGCTGCTTTTGCCATCCGGCAGACAGAGCTCGTCCCTCTCCCCATGGCTGCCGCCACCTTCGCCGTCACATCCTGTCCGGACTGGCTGATCTTCTCCTCCACAATTCCGTTGTCCGCACACATCACAACCACTGCTTTTCTGGAAATATCAAGGGCGGGATCACGCCGGATTGCTCCGATGCGGGCAAACAATTCCTCAAATTCTCCCATCCCGTCCAGCGGCTTTGCAAGCGCATCCCAGTTGCCGAGGACTTCCTTATAGACCGCCTGATCCGGCGGCTCTATCTTCAACTGTCTCATCTGCTGTCTGTCTAACATCCCACACACCTCTCTCTTTTGTCACTCATATTCCCGCATCATCTTATAGACCGCATCGAGATCCAGATACTCGCGCAGCGTTGCCGCCAGCTTGTCGTACTGCTGCTCCTTGAACAATCCGTAGTCCACACCGTTCTCCCCGAGCACGAGTCCCTTCCTCTCTGCGAGATGCCGCACGATCTTCCCGGCGATGGATCCATGGTCAAAAATGCCGTGCACGTAGGTGCCGCACACCTTTCCTGCAAAGATGCCGTCCGTGCGTTCCTTCCCGGTAATCTCGTCGCGGATTCTGCAGAAAGGTTCGCAGTCCCCCTCCGGTCTGCTGATTCCCATGTGAATCTCATAGCCGCTCAGTTCACATCCGTCCAGCATCCCGCCAAGAATCTCTCCGCCAACCCGGGTTCGCACTTTCTGTTCCCCCAGCTCTGTCGTGACCGGAAGTAATCCCATTCCCCGGATCACACCGCCCGTCTCCACGCCGTGCGGGTCCGCAATCTGTTTTCCGAGCATCTGATAGCCGCCGCAGATTCCAAAAATGAACGTCTCCGCGCTTCTGTGAAGAATCGCTGCCTCCAGACCGTTCTGGCGCATCCATTTTAAATCCTCCATCGTATTCTTGCTTCCCGGCAGAAGGATCATATCGGGATGATGCAGCTTTTCCACCGAATCGACATAGCGCAGCGACACATCCTCAAACTGCTCAAATACCGAGAAATCCGTAAAATTGGAGATGCGCGGAAAACGTATCACTGCAATGTCGACCGCCGCCTCCTGCCTCGCATCAAACCGGGTCGTCAGACTGTCCTCATCCTCGAGGGAAATCTGCATGTACGGCACCACCCCGACGACCGGAACGCCGCCGCGCTCTTCCAGCATCCGGATTCCAGGCGCAAGAATGGACACATCGCCCCGGAATTTATTGATGATAAATCCTTTTACCCGCCTGCGCTCCGACTCCTCCAGAAGAAGCTGTGTCCCGAGCAGCTGCGCAAACACTCCACC
>ERZ773188.3940-NODE-3940-length-11739-cov-3.150548_pt1 | contig 11739 bp, 9 predicted proteins | sample MGYA00581011_ERZ773188 | MGnify/ENA primary metagenome ERZ773188 (study PRJEB29015, sample SAMEA2737798) | human gut metagenome | biome: human gut; feature: human-associated habitat; material: faeces | place: China | collected 2012 ...
TATCTTATTTATCAATGCCGGAGCAGTCCGGAGTTCGTTCAGCCATTCATCGGCAGGAAAAGAAAGATTAGTCTGACAGGAAATTCCGGCCACTTGTGGCAACGCCGCTAAATGAATGATCCCTTTCCGATAATAACGATGTATCAATGCTTCACCGTAAGGAATAATAAATAACTGCAACGGTCCTCCCTGCCATTGTTCAATAGCCGTAATAAAACGGTTCCACGCCTGTTCATCCTGCGTAGTAGCTGTCAGATGTGACTTTTTGCCGAAAGGACAATAAGAGCAGGTATAATTGCAGCTATTCAATTTACCGCGATAATAGATACGCTTGATGGAAAGTAAATCCCCCTCGTTTTTCATTTCCATTTCGTTCAATAAGAATAAGTTTCCATCAGCCCTCTTATTTCAGGAGTAATGAACAACTGACCAATATAATCAGAATATCCTATTCCTTCGGAAGTAAGACAAATGCGGTCATCTGTACTTTCTATCCATTGCCGTTCTGCCAGTTGCCGGAATAATGGAATATCATCCGGTGATTCGCCAAAACGACGCTCATATTCGGCTTTATCAAGCCCCATATAATACATCAGATTTTTAATGATGAAACGTTGCCTCCGTTCTTCTTGAGAGAGAATAAATCCATTGCGAGCTACTGTAAAATCAGTAGTGCCCATATAGTCATCTATCTCTTCGGCAATATAGCGCTGACAAACAGTATACCGGGTGGCATAATGCAAATTACCCAAGTAACTACGTCCGCCGGAACCACACGAAAGCATCACTTCATCTCCACAGGAAATTTCCGCATCAGTAGACGGATGATGAATAAAACGCCGCATCGAAGTTTGTAGAAAGCCTCTGTCTTTCAACAGATCACGGGCGGCACAATACATCCGGAAACAGACATCATCAGATTCCCGCTCCGTGATAGCTGTTCCCTGTCGCACATATAACGGATAGATAAAGAGTTCGTTAGGCTGAAACAGAAGAGCCTGCTCCAAAGAATAGAGAAAACTATCCACTGTTTGTCCTTTGATTCCGTAAATCAAGTCGATATTAAAAAAAGGAAATTCCATCTTCCGGATAGTTTCCAACGCCTGATTGATCATGTCTTGCCGGGGACGTCTTTTCAAAGCAGTTAACTCTTCGTTGAGAAAACTTTGTATACCGATACTTATACGAGCCACTCCTGCCTGTTTCAACCATGTCAAACGAGCAGGATCAGCATACTCCGGTGAGGTTTCTATGGAAGTAAAAGCATGTGAGGGATGCACTCCGAACAGGGCAGCCGTCTCCAATAAGTATTCCAGTTGGGAAACGGTGAGAAACAACGGTGTACCTCCTCCAATGGCGAAACTGTCAAATATCAGTCCGGTGGTGAGAGGTGACAATTGTTGTGCCTGCTTATGAAGGGTTTCCAAATAAGTTGCGATATAATCCGCACGATTGGTTTGTAGAGAAAACAGGTTACAATATCCACATTTATGACTACAAAAAGGAATATGAAAATAGAGTGATGCCTTCTGCCCTTCCACCTGTTCCAGATAAGGAAGCAGCGAAACCGGAGATGGAAAAGGACGATAGGCAGTTTTATGTGGATAGCTATACATATAGTCTACATATCGTGGTAGCGGTTGATTCATTGTTTCGTTAAAATAAAGTGTTTGTAAGGGACTGTATAAACCGTTTCGTGAGATATGCAATGGTATTCATACCCATCTTCACCATAACAAGTGCCATGATCGGAAAGAGCAATCACCAGCGTATTGCTCCGTTTCTGAAAAGCCTGAAACAAACGAGGTAACTGACTGTCAATATATTGCAGGGCAGCCGCATGTGATTCTTTATCATCTTTCATTTTACCCTCCACATAATGACAGTTCGGATAATGGATAGCAGAAAAATTGATATACATAAAGATCCGTTTGTCGTCCGGATAATTTTCTAGTTTTTTCAATGCAAAATCAATCTGTTTTTCAGTACTATCGGGTGCTGTGCATCCAAAGGTAGGCAGCCAATAACTTTTAGTAAAGTAACCGGGAAACACACGCCCCAGTTCATTACGCTTGCTGAAGAAGTTCACCCCTCCTATACAAATCGTTTCATAGCCTGTATGGGCAAGACTCTGCACAAAAGTCGCTTCTGTAAATGGATAACTTCCTTTGGGCGGAATACGTCCTGTACCCGCTTGCACGGGGAAAAACAACCAGTTACGGCTACGCAACGAATGAGGTTCTGCCGGAGAAGGCAGAAATCCGGCAAAGATGGCAAAATGAGACGGGTAAGTGAAATTTCCCGGAGCATGTCTTTTCTCCCATTCTCCTCCATGGCTGTTCAGTACAGGCGTTCTTCCGGCCGCTTCTTCCTCTTTGCTGACATCATACCGCAAGGTGTCAAAGCAAAGCATCAATATATCATGAGTACCCACCACCTGATTCATATCCAGATCCGGATGACGGGTCTGTTCGCCAGCCGGCAGTTCATCTATTTGCATGGTTATATTTCTTTTTTATGTTTTTTATTTGTTGAGTATAAATAGAATTATGAGCAAACATATCCTGATAAACATGGTCTCCTTGTCCGTTGACTTCTATTATATAAGGAATATCCGTCCCTCTTTCTATCAATACATCTACTCCTGCATAACGCAAATCCAAGGATTGCACAGCTTCCTGACATTGAAAATAGATTTGTTGTCGTACCTCTTCGGATAGAGACAATTCATTCCACCAATGCGCCTTGTTGTTCAGGTGTAAATTCGTTATGCTTCCTTTACTGCATCTCACAACGATATAATCTATTTCAGACTCCCGGCACACTACCCGAAGGTCGTAATTTTCTCCTTGCAATTGTGCTTTAGGAATCCATTCTTCGAGGATCGTTTCTGTTTGTATCACAGCTTCTGCCAACGGGATGATCTCTTTTTCCACGCTCAAACGATTGATTCGTTTGGTATTATGAATCACTCCGTCCACTTGCCGCAGCGTAGTATAGACTATCCACTTATTCCGGTTGGGCTGATAACGAATCGCCATAATGCCTCCCGCACCCGAACCATAACGGGGTTTTAAAAAGCATCCTCTACCACAATCGGCAAGAAGCTGCCGTAACTCATCGAAAGAGTGTGGAGACGGTAACATCGGAGTCACTTTCAGCCCTTTGTCCATCAAGACTTCTTTTGTTTCCTTTTTATCAAGAGCACGCAACAAAGCATCAGGAGTATTTAAAAAGCACACATCATCAGGCAGGCTCATCTCACTCAAACGTTGCAATGTCTCCTTATATGCCTGATTCAACAGTGCATATTTCAGGAAATCAGTTTCATCACTTACACAGGGTTCCAGTTTGATAACTGCCTGCCGCAATAGCGGCAAGCAGCTAAAAAGTTCCTCATAAGTCATAAAACAAACTTCTGTCTGCAAGTGCTTACCTGCTTCAACAAAGTATTCTATACGTTTGGATAAAGAGTTGCTGACAACGATTATCTGCATCTCCTATTCTGTAATCATCGGGTAATACCACAATTCACCATCATATTCATCCGCCTCTTCGGTTTCGGCAATGTCTATTTTCATAGGAAGGTTCTGCAACTGTTTCTTCATGTCCTTGCTCAAATAATTATAGCGCATATTGATAAACTTCAAGTGAGCGATTTTATCCATATTATCCAGTAACAACTGTGCACCTTCATCTTTCAGAGTACCGGCCGAAATATCCATAGTTTCAAGTTGAGGAAGAATATCCGATTCCAAGAACATTTCTACAATACTATCCTGTTCTTCAGAGTTAACAAGCCCCAGATAAGTCAGCTTCGGGAAACGCTCTTTGGAGAAAAGCGGACGGAAGATCTCAATGTCACCTTCAAATCCGTAATCTTCCACACCAACATATAGAATCAGTTTTTCCAGATTGGGAAAATCAGAAGCAAGAATGTCCTCTACCACTTCAGTAGGCAGACCACCACTAATTATTTCCAGCGACCGCAACTCCGGACGTGAAGTTCTTCCCAAGCGCAGGTTGTTTGTTCCTTTTATTTTCAGATCCTTCAATTTAGGCATACTATCGAGCAGCGGACTAAGATCGGCTTGTTCAATCCATGAGATCTCCTGTTCTTCCTGTTCAATATCACCCCAAAACAGGCCTTCTATCTGCGCAAACTTGTCCTCATTTTCAATGAGGCCTTGTAACAAAGCCGAACAGTCATCACCTTCATAATCCCAACAGCCAATCGTTATTTGCTTATATTCAGAGAGATGCTTGTCTTTCAATATCTTATCCAAAAGCTTCACATCGTTTTCATACTCATCATAACTCAATGTATATTTCTTAGCTTCCACTTTCATTCCACGTGCAGTTTCTTCGGCAGTTTCCACATAACCTTTCTTTGTCTTCTCTGCAATCAGTTTGTTGGCAGCCTTTTCAGCGTCTTCAGTAGTTGCGTAGTTTTTCACTTGTGTTTGTCCGTCAGTCCCCAGCTTACCATAATTTACAGTAACATCTGTTCCGACTACCTCTATACCCCAGAATTTCTGCGATTTAAAATCTTGAAAAACGAATACTCTCTTCATAATACAGTTTTTAATGGTTGATATTTGCACACTCAACACAGAACGCGCATGAACAATACTTGCAAAAATAGCTATTTTATGTAATGTACAAAGAAATCTGTTTACTAATCTTTCAGGATATTCAAAAATAAGCCGCTTATCTATAAAACCAGTACATACAACAAAGGCTGCCTTTTGGGCAGCCTTCTTTATTCTATTTATGTAATCTATCTGTTTAATCTTCAATCGTACATATACTTACACGGTTCCAATCCGGTTCGGTAAACATGTCACCTACTCCCTGACCTTCAGCAGTGATGCGGGATGCATTAATCTTGTATTTATTAACAAGGATAGTTTTTACAGCCTCTGCACGTGCAGCAGCGATTCTTGCGTTGACCTCCACACTACCTTCCGGAGAAGCGTATCCTTTAATAACTACTTTTGAATCAGGATATTTCTTCATATATGAAGCTACACGTTCCACATTAGGAAGTTGCGAAGCATCAACGGATGATTTACCTTGTCTGAAAGTAATGATAGATTCGGGTACACGGGCAGTTTTCACTACTGTCTCTACTGGAACAACCTTTGTACGGCAGGCTTCAAGTTCTTCTTGCAGTCCGTTGATGCGCTGGTTGGCGTTGCTGATCTGACCGTCTTTGTTGTTCACTTCCGAACGAAGCGCATTGATGGAAGAGTTCAATCCGTCAATTTCAGCTTGGTTGTACACTCTCACTTTTGCAAAATGATGTGTTCCGTTACTTGTCTTAAAGTGATATGTCAATCCGGCTGTCAATTCGAAACCTGCGTTATTGGCATTGAAACGGCTCTTTGTTTCGGGGTAAGTGCCTTGCATATCATACACAATGGCAGGTTTGATACCCAATGTCCATGCTTTGCTTTCGCCCAAGTTGAAGTTGAAATTCAATCCCAAACGGGTAGACCAAGTGTTCTGATCTCCATCACCATTCACATAATAATGTAACCAGCCCATTCCTGCAACGGCTTCCACTTCAAACAAGCGGGGTTCGCCTTTGTAACCAGCAAACAGGTTCATCAGGTTGACTTTACCCAATACGCTGACGTCGGAAGCATCGAAAGATGTTTTACTCGGAGTAGTATTAATGTATCCCATTCCTTGGAATCCCAAACCGAAGATAGGAGTTAATTGCTTGGAAACTCCCACTCCAAAAGCAGGACGCATACTTTTAAAGAAAGCACTGTGAGTAAGGGGAGTGATTGCACCGGCATTGACTTCCACAGACCAATTGTCTGTTACTTTTGTACCTTCTACAACTGATTGGGCATTTGCTGTAAGTCCACCCAATATCAAGGCTAATAAAATAATCGATTTTCTCATAATCATAAGTTTTATAATGTAATGTTTTATCTGCTAAATCATTAGAAATGTATTGTTTGTTCATGTCTAACTTTCTAGTTCATTTTTTAATTCGTTATTCACTTTAAACAACATATCATATTAAAAATTAGTTCGCAAGCCTGGTAGCCAATTAACATCTATTGTGTTTTCGAGCAATCTAAAATATGAAAAATAGAACATCGACCGGGAGTTGTCAAAGGAAACATTAAAATCAACGTCTATATCGCATAGGGAACGGAGTAATGGAAGATATAAGCTATCGTTTCCTTCCTCGTCCTTCCAAAAAGATTTCTAAAAAAAACGCTCAAACGGATGCTGTTTTACCGTTTGGGCGTTACTTTTTGGGTTTGAAATTATATACTATACTTTTATTATCAATTCCCTACTATCCTTCTTCCTCTACTAACCATCGACTTAAATTACGTTCTTCCTTACTGAACTCTGCACCTATTTTCACTATATGGCAACCATTAGTAGTATAAGGTATGAGATAGCCGCGATTATCAATCTGCGCCAATGCTTCTTCTGCGGTACCGTTTAGCTTAAATTCGAAGACATAAACAGCATTTGCTGTTTTCACCACAGCGTCAGCACGTCCCAGGGCACTTTGCACTTCGGCGTTAATAAACTGCCCCAGTAGTTTAAAAACAAGATAGAATACCACTTGATAGTGACGCTCTGTCTTATCATTCAGTTCGTAGGGGAAATCGGCAAAAAACGCACGAAGACGGGTGAGGAAAGCCTCAACATCTCCTGCCCTTAGTTCTTTTACAAACTGTCCGATATAGAAGGGGGCTTTCGATTCATCCAACGAGGTATAAAACGGAGTGATAAAATTAAGAAAGCCATACTTCACCTCATCATTGGGGTAACCCAGCTTGTAGAGACGCAGTTCTGTATCATATCCTTTAATGGTCAGATAGCCGCTTTGATAAATCATCGGCACAGGGTTGTTTACGTCAGCACGGTCGTCGGTAAGAGAGGCGGCAGTTACTTCCAATCCGTCCAGTTCACGCAAATCATAATGGGTCTTCTTCAGCATTTCGGCTAGGAAAGTAGGTGTTCCGCTGGCAAACCAGTAATTCTCAAACATCCCGCTCCTAAGCACATTCAGTATGCTGAACGGGTTGTACATACCTTCCTTACGGACATAGTTGAAATGATATCCGTCATACATACGAGTAAGGTATGCCATACAGTCTTCTTTTGTCAAACCGTTCCTTTCTGCCAACCGTTCCAGTTCCGGGACGAAATTGGCTTCAATTTCCGGGCGGGTCATACCACAAAGGGCATTGTATTGCGGGTCGAAGCTGATATCGATCAGTTGGTTGAGAGTGCTGAATATACCCATTTGAGCAAATTTGGTCACTCCGGTGATAAAGACGAAGCGCAACCAGGGGTCTGCTGATTTCAGTACAGTATAAAAAGCGGTGAGCATTTCGCGGAACTTATCTTGTAATTCCGGATTATGCATGGAGCGAAGCAGCGGTTTGTCGTACTCGTCAATAAGAACAACTACGCCACGACCTGTTTGTCGATAAGCCTCTTTGATAACTTGCATGAAACGACCGGAATAACTCAAACCTTCCTCACTGGTTCCATAGACTTTTTCCCAACTACGAAGTTGCAATTCGAGTCCGTTTCTCAATCCTTCTATTTCAGAGTAATCCTCGGCATTAAGGTCAAGATGCAATACAGCGTGTTCGTTCCATTCTGTTTCGAGCTGTTCAATGGCAAGTCCTTCAAAAAGCTCTTTCTTTCCACAGAAATACGCTTCCAGCGTAGAAAGCAGCAGACTTTTGCCAAAACGACGCGGACGGCTAAGGAAATACGGATTGCCCGTTGAGGCAAGTTCGTAGACAAATGCTGTTTTGTCAACATACAAATAGCCGTCGCGACGAAGTCTCTCAAAACTTTGTATCCCGATAGGCAGATTGCGCCGAGGCCCTTTCAAACGGTCCATGATATCCATAACTTCTTCTCTTTATAAATGAAACCTTTGCAAAGATAACAAATCTTGCAGTGAATCGATCATCAAATATGAGGTTTTATTATCTCGTCCTGCAAAGTTTCCGACAGATAAAAACAGGTATTCAAAGTGCATTTCAAAACAAAGCTGATAGATAACATAGAGTAACAATAACAAGAATAGTGGAGAAACTATATTTTATAAAATTAAATTACCCAGTCAATATATCAATTATTATTATCACAACCACACAAGTTTCTATCCTTTAGAGAAAGGTTATACAAAAAAGATAACAACCTACCACATAAACATAAAGAGCGTTATTAATAAATACTGTGACCGTTTATTATAAACGTCCCCCCTGTTTATTATAAACTTTAAAACCTGAATTTGCAAAAATATATTCAATAATAGGTTACAAAAAAGGCTGCGAACTCTGTAAAGTTCGCAGCCTTTGGGCTATATCTGTTGCCTTATCCCCTAGTATAAGCTAAGGGAATGAGCTAAGTTCGTTGTAATATTATACTATTTTCCATCCATTTCATATCCATATTCCGTCTGTTTTTTCATTCAGTATTCATTCGTTTCATACTTTCCCGGACTACAAATATATAACATTAAAAAGCGTTTGTCAAGTCCCGGATAGATTTTAATCGTTATCTTTGGGGATGCATCAATGTCTTTATTACTTTTCCGGAATCACTTCGTTCAGACAGGCTATGGCATTGAGTGTGCGCGGATAACCAATAAATGGCAAGAGTTGCGTTACGACTGCCAGCAACGTATCTTTATTATTCCCTACGTTGGCATTTCCCTGTATGTGACTTTTTACCTGCGATTCACAGCCGCCTAAAGAAACAAGTATCGAGAATGTAATCAGTTCGCGGGTCTTTACATTCAGTCCGCTACGTGTCTGATAGTCGCCGAAACAGTTGGCGGAGAGGTAACGTTGGATGTGCTTCTGATTGTCGGGAGCGTTCTTATGCATCTGTTCTATCCGTTCACCAAATATGGATTTCTGCAATTCCAGTCCCTTATTGAAACGTGTTTCGGATGATACAACCGATTGTCCTTCCAAAGGAAGACGCACGCCACGGGCGAGCAATATATCATTGGTGATACCGATAAAATCTCTGACCTTAGCCATGCCCGCATAGGCTACTGACTGGTAAAGGATTTCTTTTATTTCTATCGGAGCAATGCCTTCATTAAGTGCGCTTTCGAGTGTGATGCGGTATTCGGCCTGCGCTTGTGAAGCAATATTGGATGCCAATGTTACCATAAGACGGGTTTTAATGTCCAGTGCACCGTATTCTTGCACTTCTTTTGTAAAATTACTAAATATATCATCCAATTCAGGATCGGTAGCTTGCAGTCCGATTGCTACGTTACCTTTCGTTGCTTCGGCATACTGTTGGTCATCCACTCGTTCCAACCATGTATTCTGGTTGGTCTGCGGATTGCATCCGATAGCCAGATGTGAGAACCAACTATCGGGAGCGGCGCCATGCCAATGTTCGATGTTCGGAGCAATTTCAACCACATCACCGGGAAGTAAACGGCGCGCCGCTTTACCACGTTCCTGATAATATCCCACACCGCCGACGGCAATCAGGAGTTGTCCACCCGTATGGCTGTGCCAATTATTCCGGCAGCCAGGCTCAAAAGTAACGTTGGACATGGGTACATTCAAGTCTTTGTTACCAGTCAGCGGTGCCAGCCAAGATCTACCCGTGAAATATTGTTCGAATCCTGTATTCGCTTTTCCTACCGGAAATGCGCTGATGTTTTGAGGTACTTCTTCTTTTTTCATATTCTGTGCATTTATAGATTGCATCGGGATTTGCATCATTCCGATGGCTGTTACAATAATAAAAAACAATTTTCTCATATAACTACGTATGGTTTATTATTTATGAACTCTCTGATAATGCAAAGTTAGCTATTCTGTTCCAACTCTTTATGATACAAATTACGGATATAGAAACCAATATTACTGATTCAATTTACTTAATCTTCAGCCCGGGAATGAGTGGAGTGGTATCTACCAGTTCGAGCGACTGCACCATATCAAGCGTTTCTTTTTTATATTTCTGAAAATGAGGCGTAGCAATATGGCTTTTATAAGCTGCTTCATCAACATAAATTTCAAGAATTGTCACATGGTGGGGACGTTCTTTCTCCGCTACGGCATAGAGTACCAGCACACCTGGTTCTAATCGCATTGAGGCTTCGATTTCTTCCTTCAGATAAGCATTATATTCTTCCAGTCGTGCCGAATCGACTTTTATGCGAGACAACCGTACTTTATTATTTTCGGTGGCAAGCCGCTCAACCGGTTTAATGATGCTGGCCGAAATAGCGGCAGCAAACAATAGAAAAGCAATCAGTAACTTTTTCATCTTGATAACTTATGATAGTTCGAATTTCAGTATTAAATTACCGATAACAAAGTTACTGGGAATCATCCACCCCGAATGTAGACGATTTACGGATATTTATACCCCAATCATGGATTTTGAAGATGGAGAACTAATTTTATGGATAAAAGAATTATATTTGTAACCTACTAAAAGCAGACAACGCTATGGAAGAGAATTATAAAGACGAAATGATTGTAATAGATAACGTGAATCGTTATAACGAAATATTCGGACTTGAAACCAAACATCCGTTGGTCAGCATCATCGATCTCACCAAGTCCACCACATGGCCTACACGCGCATGGTTTCGCTATGAAGTGTATGCGCTATTCTTGAAGAATGTAAAATGCGGTGATATTAAATACGGTCGTCAATATTATGACTATCAAGACGGAACCATTGTCTGTTTTGGCCCCGGGCAAATTACTGATTTGGAATTAATCCAAAACATTCAGCCCAATGCGCACGGCCTCCTATTCCATCCCGACCTCATACGAGGCACTAGCCTCGGACAAGAAATAAAAAACTACTCATTCTTCTCTTACGAAACCAATGAAGCACTCCATCTTTCTGAAGAGGAGCGACAGATAGTAATGGATTGCCTGCAAAAAATAGCAATCGAGCTAAACCATGCTATCGACAGACACAGTCGCCGCCTGATCTGTACCAATATCAGATTGCTGCTTGATTATTGTATGCGCTTTTACGAACGGCAGTTTGAAACCCGAAACAAAGTTAACAATGATATTATCGTCCGCTTCGAACATCTGCTCAATGAATATTTTGAAGGAGATGCTCCGCAACATTTAGGATTGCCATCGGTCAAATACTTTGCCGACAAAGTATTTCTTTCTCCCAACTACTTTGGCGATATGATTCGTAAGCAAACTGGTAAAACCGTCTCCGAATATATTCAGGATAAAATGATTGAACTGGCAAAAGAACAACTCTTGTCTTCAGATAAAACAACGAGTCAGATTGCCTACGAAATCGGATTCCAGTATCCACAACATCTTAGCCGAATGTTTAAACGAATTGTCGGGATGACTCCTAATAAATTCCGCACGCAAACCTGACATTTTAAATACAGATAGCGTCATTATTAGATCAACACATTTCTCCCTAATACTCCCCGTTCACGTATTTTTTACGTTATGAATGGGAAGTGCTTAACATAGCATTACAAGTGACTTTTTTACTGACGAGATAATACGAATATTAAAGAAGCGTCAATACTCTATCTGTTTAAGGATTCTACACGGATTGCCAACCGCCAGCACATTGGCCGGAATAGACTTTGTGACAACGCTCCCTGCCCCAATAGTTGTATTATCGCCAATAGTTACTCCCGGAAGAATGATGCATCCTCCACCAATCCACACATTATTGCCAATAATCACCGGAGCTGTC
>ERZ773188.3954-NODE-3954-length-11697-cov-2.733121_pt1 | contig 11697 bp, 10 predicted proteins | sample MGYA00581011_ERZ773188 | MGnify/ENA primary metagenome ERZ773188 (study PRJEB29015, sample SAMEA2737798) | human gut metagenome | biome: human gut; feature: human-associated habitat; material: faeces | place: China | collected 2012 ...
GTTTTGGTTTGCGGGCTCCGTAGTTAAAACTGAGGATCGGAGAGGAACCCTCTGTCAAAGAATGAAGGGGTGTCTCGATGATCTGACGGACACTGGACACGATCGTCATAACGGAAACGTATAGATCACCGCCGGTAACAGCCAGAACGTTGTTGCAGCAGATGGTAACCAGGCTGTTGGTCAGCTGCATGATAAATCCGGCAGTACCAAGGCTGACAATATTTTTCAACAGAGTCAGGGAATCAGCCAGTTCCCGGAATTTTAAGAGTTTTACCCTGTATTCCGCTTTATTATGTAAAAAGTTCACAACAAAAGCTGCGGATAAAAATTGGGATAAAATCGTAGCAATGGCAGCGCCTTTGATCCCGAAATCCAATACAAAGATAAAAACCGGATCTAAGATCAGGTTGGTAATAGCACCGAGGGCAACCGACAACATACCTACGGTGGAATATCCCTGTGAATTGATGAAAGGATTCATTCCAGTTGCGATCATAGAAGCAACCGTACCGAGGAGATAGATCATCATATAAGGATATGCATAAGGCAACGCCTCATTAGATGCGCCAAAGATCCGCAAAATTGGACGGGCAAAGATAAGACCAAAGAGCATCAGCATAACCGCGCAGCAGCACAGCATGGTAAAGGAGGTGTTCATGATCTGACCGGCTTCCTCGCGGTCACCTTTCCCCCTTGCGATTGAAAAAAGCGGCGCACCGCCGGTTCCAAAAAGGTTGCTGAATGCGGTGATGATGACAATAACCGGAAAACATAAGCCGACTGCGCCAAGCGCTGTAGTTCCCACTTCAGGGATTCTGGCGATATAGATTCTGTCTACAATATTATATAAAAGACTGAGTATCTGCGCCACCAGCATGGGGATTGCAGCGCTGAAAATGTTTCTGGTTACCGTGCCATTTTCAAAATCAATTCGTTTCATTTTGTTTCACAACTTTCTTTTTAATTCATATTTTTATAATACTCTTGTTCTGTCAGTACAAATTGTTCCATTTCTTATGGAAATCTGGTAATCTCCGACATCCAGACAGTCCCCATTTTAGAAGGTTGTTTTTATGCAGAATGGGTTACTGCTGCGTAGGGCATCCTGGCCGGAAAGTGTCTTCTAACTCCAGTTTTCCGGTGCCTTTAAGTGTAAAAACTCCTGTCTCATGATATAATTTCTCCTGAAATTGTTTGAACTTTATGAGTTTATTTTGCACATTACGTGGAAAAATGTCAAGAGAAAAGGGACTATAACAGATGAATGTCACTTCATACGCAGCACGCATCTATTACAGTCCCTTATATATTCTCTTGTTACATTAATTTGATCCGCCTATTGCTTTTTCGATGTTTGAAGATCCAGCTTCTACAACTTCCATACCCGATTTATCCCCTTTAAAGCCACTATAAATACGTGAGTAAAACTGCTCCTTTGCAAACCCGACTTCTATAACAATCCAATCCCAGCCTTTCTCCTTATCGTTTCTGCTTTTAATTTTCAGAGTATCACAATTTAAACCGGCCTCCTTTAATACGGCTTCAACACCAGTATTATACGACTTCCAATTATTGCTTTTTACACCGTTTACTGTAACTCCGGAATTTGCTCCACAATAGATACTTTTTCCATTTAACATATCTGAAGTATATGCGTCTGGCAGTTCACTTGTGCTACGACATATCACAACCCAGACACCACAGCCTGAATTTTCTTGTCCTACAGCTTTCTTTGGAATATCCATTCGTCCTTCATTATATGCATTCGTCAATGCCGACTTAATAATTCGCGCATTTTGCATATCCACTGCCCTGCGTGCTTTTTCCAGCTGTCCATTAAAAATCGGGATTGAAACAGCAACCAATACCGCAATAATTGCAACTACAATCAATAGTTCCGCTAGTGTAAAACCGTTTTTGCTTCGGTATTTCATACAAGACCTCCCCATAACGCAAACAAATATTACATCTTCTTTATTACAATCTTTTTGCTTATGCCTCGTTTTACAAAAACCGTTTTGTAGCTCTTTGCCTTTTTCCTGGGGACGTAGATTTTCATCCTGGATGGAGTGCCTTTGAAGGCATTGGAGCCTACGTATTTGGCTTTCAGGCGGGAGGTGTAGATTCTCATTTCGTTTAACTTCTTGCAACCATAAAAGCTTTGTTTTCCGATAGCTTTTACTGAGCCGCCGATTTGTACGTAAGAGAGTTTCGTGCACTTATAAAAGGCATAGCTTTTAATCTGGATTACATTGTTTCCTATGATAGCCTTTTTCAGGTATTTATTGCTCTTGAATGCTTTGGAGGCTATTGAGGTTACTTTGTAATTCGCGCCCTTTAGATTTACGCTGTCTGGAATTGTGACAGTGCTTACTTTTTTCTTTATCGGTTTTATATACTCTACTGTGTCGGTGGCGGTAACTTTATAATATCCGTTTGTCGCTGGATGTTTCACTGTTGTGCCCACTTTATATCCAGTCGGCGCAGGTGTGTTTGTCGGCGTTGCTGTTGGCACCGGCGTGTTTGTCGGTACTGGCGTGTTCGTCGGCGTTGCCGTTGGTACCGGCGTGTTTGTCGGCGTTGCCGTTGGTACCGGCGTGTTCGTCGGCGTTGCCGTTGGTATTGGTGTGTTTGTCGGTACTGGCGTATTCGTCGGCGTTGCCGTTGGCACCGGCGTATTCGTCGGTAAAACAACCAACTTCGGAATTTCCTCTTCGCGTTTGCTCTGGCACACAGTACAAGTATATGTCTTAATTCCTGTACTTGAAGTGGTAGCCTCTTTCGTTATAACTCCGGCATCCCAGGTATGCGTATGCTCAGTTTCCCCGGAACCACCCTGCGTTTCATCATAAAAAACGACTGTAACCGTATAGGTTATCTTCGTTACGCCATCTGGCGCTGTCAGAACATACTGTACCGGATTTGTAAAATCATGAGATCTTCCACTGGTAAACTCATCTGCCACCGCTGTTCCTGTACCAGAACCATAATCAATATTCGGTGCCAGCCTGGTAACATTAGTTCCTTTTGGCAACCGCAGCGTAATCTTACGGTTCTCATTATCAATTTTCCCAACAACATCCTCTTTTAACTGGGAATTAAACGCCTTGTTAAGTACAAAACTATAAAATCTTGCCTCATTAGAAGCCGTAACTATAATTTTTATTGTAACTGGCAAAACTGCCTTTGTTCCTGTATCCACAATTTTATACTGTGACTCATAAATTCCCACTGGTGCAGTGACAGTTCCGGAAAAAGTAAAATATTTACTTCCATAAGAGCCTCCGCCAGGAACCGCAAAGACAGTTAAGCCAGCCGGTAAATTCTCAGAAACAACCTGAGTTTCATACTTACCACTTCCACCAGTAACAAAGCCTGAATATATCCACTGCTCTTTTCCAGTTCCTGTAACTGCGTACAGCTCAGTATCTGTAATCGCCAATGGTTCTGTTACGCTCATTGTTCCGAGCACAGCGATCACGGCACCATATTCTCCCGGCAGCTTATCAGACGCATAAGCAATAAGATCTTTTCCATTATCTGATGACTCTATTATTCTGCCATTATCAACAATTGCCGATGAACCGCTTCCACTTCCAAGCGCCAAATGTATTCCATAAGTATTCAGATCAGCCCCTGTAATAACCGGCGATACTTTTCCATTGCTATATGTAATCTGAAGCTTCACTCCAGTCAGATTGAGTTTATCTCCAGCTACATAATTCAGTTTATCAGGAGCTGCAAGCATAGTCAAAGCTGCTGGTGCATTCGCTGCAACCGTAATCGCCCACGGTATTTTTGCTCCGAAGTAATCAAAAGTAACCTGAGTATCCGAGGTTTTCAGTGGGCCTGTTTTGTCATAGGTAAATCCACTGTAAATATAAGCTGCACGGCCACCAATCGTTGCATACATACTGGCTCTGGATGGATTGAATACATCTCCTTCCACATAAGATTTCTTCGGCTGTCCTGATATTACAATACTGCTGATATCACTGGTTTTCGGCGCGACAACTTCCATTGAATAGACAACCTGTTTTCCCTTATATTCTACATAAACATGAGTAGTTCCTTCAGCAGAACTGTCAAATCCGCTTATCATATCGGCTTTAATCTCAGAATAAGTTGTACCATTTATCAAAAGCCTGCCCCAATACCACGGTTTTTCTCCCACGTAACAGGAAGTCCAGTTGTTTTTTACCTCCAATGAAGTAATCTCCGGATTCTCCACCCGCTCTGGCACACCATCCTCTGAAATCTTCCAGTCAGTTCCAAACTCCCAACCCACGTAAGATTTGGAATCTTTCATCTGTGCCTCTGTGAGAAGTCCACCTGATCCAATGGAAGCAGCAGTTCCGCCCACAAGATTCCCCTCTCCACTCTTTCCATAACAGTTCAGCACATGTCCGCTTAAACCGTAAGAAGAGCTGAGTACATTATCAGCAGCAGTTCCGCACATCTGTCCTACACAGTTGTTTGCCGCAGTTACTGTGATTTTTCCTGCATGAAGGCATTCTTTGAGCACACCGCCCATGCCCCCAAACTTCTGGATTTCTCCCGCAATTCCGCCAACATAGACCGGATATTCGTTTCCGTTTGTCTGGGTAACACTAATCGTACCGGTGCTGACACACTTGCTTATAGTACCAATGTTCAGACCTGCAATTCCACCTACCCAGCTTTTCATAGGAGCCATTGTCAAATTAACATTCAGCTTTGATGTACAGCCAAAAATAATTCCGGCAAGTGCATTTTCACCTGCAATTCCGCCAAATTCCGGATATACAACAGCTCCGTTTCCGCCCATATATCCGCTGATTGTTCCTGTCACCATACAGTCTTCAATATTTCCTTCATTGTACTGTGTGATGACGCCCTGCACGTTCTGCATATCATCATTAAAATCTGCAGCTACGCGCAGATTCCTGATTTTCCCCTGATTCATGGCTATCAAAGGCTTTTTCAATCCATAGATCGTATGTCCGTTTCCGTCCAGCGTTCCACCAAAATAAGAGATGGTAAAATTAATTCTTCCCTGTGTCTGAATATCTGAGGTCAGCTGATAATATGCGCCCTGATTTTCCTCGATCAAATTCAGATCATCCAGAGAATCAATCTGATAAGGACTGCTGCTTGTACCATTTCCGCCAGCCGGTTTCACAGATGAAGTCCGTTTTCCTATTACACGATAAACAATTCCGCTTTCCCCATCAGATGGGACTGTAAATTTTCCATCCTTCAGTTTCACAAGGATCGCGGAAGCTGCCGGAATGGAATATTTTGAGCCACTGTCTCCGGAAAATACCGGAAATGCAGATGCCTTTTTTGCAGCTATCCGATCACCTGGAAAACTGTATACACCAGAAGCTTCTCCTGCTGCCACAGCTGTATAAAAATCTGAAAGAAGTGTTTTAAACGGAATTCCTGTTACCTTCTCCAGATAAGCTTCACAGGTAAGGGAGGAAGCATCTACTGTATAAAATCTCGGCAACACAGCCATAGGCTCATAGCTTCCTGCCATACGGTCAATTACGTATCTGACAAACAGGTATGGCATTCCATAGTCCTGGGCAATATCATCGCGATAACTCTTATACATCAAGGAAGAGCCGTTACGAATAGCGGTACTTCCTGCAATTCCGTTCATCCAGCCATTTGTGTCCGTACCGCCCCACAGATAATCCATGACCGTTACTGCAAGACCTTCGTTTATCCACATATATTTCTCGGAGGCATTGAATTTTGTTTTCAACCAGAATACTGCGTGCTGTCCCTCGTGAACCAGCAGACCGTTTCTTCTGGTCATTTCACCGGAGACATAGGATGCTGCCGCCGGAGTGTTGATATGGATTGCTGTAATTCCCTCATCATACTGAAACTGACCACTTGCGCCGCTTAAGGTTTCCAGCACAATAGAGAGCTTGCCGGATCCATCTTCCCAGGGAAGATCGCCTCCTGCCAGTGTTTTCAGGATTTGATAGGGCTGTCTGTCATAAATACTCGCCATGTCTGATGCTATGAGAGATGTTTTTCCAGCGGCATCATAATCCGCTTTCATATTTTTGTCCATCCAGATATAACAATGTTCACCAATCCCAATGCATATATAGGTCTTGCCGCTGCCATTGCTTCTGTAAATATATTTCTCTTCTCCTATTGCATAAGTGGTAACCGCTGCCTGAACGGATATACCATCGTCAGTCTCATCTGCCGATGCAACGGACGAAATGGCGCTTTTTTCATTCAGCGCAGTGACTGAGCTGGTGCTCCCTGTATTCAGTCCGGCCAGGCTTTGAGCTGCGGGAAGCTCACTTCCACTTGAAGCGGATGCAGTACTTCCACTGTCATCAAAGATCAGTGTGCCTGCGCTCCTCGAATCAGATGTATCCGTATTAATAATCACTGCATACTCCCCAGTAAGTGTTTCCCCAGCTTCTCCCTCTGTCACTGCGGCAAAAACATTTACACTGCCAAATATTCCCAGAAACAGAAGACAGACTCCCACCCACAGACCAATGGATTTTCTTTTTTTCATACACTCCTCCTGTAAAAAATTTCCTTTCCTACAGTTTACCATTTTTACATTCTGTACACTATGTTTTTTTCTGCACTTTTCTGATTAATTTCAACAAAAAATGGGGCGAATGTATCGTTTCCGCTGATACATCGCCCCATTTAGACTTACTTTATTTTCTTATTAAATTACTCTTCCTCAAACTCCAGATCCTTACGGCTCATCTCCTCAATCAGCTCTCTCTTCACCTCAAAAAGCTTCGGAGAAAGATCCACATAAACCTTCTGTGGGTTGGAGAATCGTCTGGACTCGTCCCAGAGAGTGCTCTGTTCTTTCTGGCAGATTGCGCGAAGTTCCATTACTGAAGGAGACGTATAAACGCGTTTTCCCTCCTTAATAACCGGAACCAGAAGCTCACGAACCTCGTAAGTACCACCCAGAATCTTAGTTTTTTTCCAGGTGTCAACCGGGTCAAATACTACCATAGTTTCATCTGGGTTCAGCTTCTCGTCAGCAAGACAGATCAAATCAGCTTTAATCTTTCCTGTGGACTTGCTGTAAATACGATATACTGTCTTGTTTCCAGGGTTTGTTACCTTAGCGGTGTTCTCAGAAAGCTTGATCTTCGGAACAAATTCACCTGTCTCAGGATTTTTCACTGCTGCCAGCTTGTATACACCACCAAATGCCGGATTATCATTGGAAGTAATCAGACGTGTTCCAACGCCCCAGGAATTGATCTTGGCATCCTGGGCTTTCAGGCTCTCAATCAGATATTCGTCAAGGTCACTGGATGCAGAAATGGTCGCATCATCAAAACCAGCTGCCGATAACATTTTATATGCCTCCTTGGAAAGGTAAGCAAGGTCACCGCTGTCGATACGGATACCATATTTTTTCAGCTCAATGCCTTCCTCCCGCATTTCCTCAAATACACGGATTGCATTGGGAACACCGGATTTCAGCACGTCGTAAGTGTCTACCAGAAGGATACATGCATCCGGATACATTCTTGCGTATGTCTTGAATGCAGTATACTCATCCGGGAAGCTCATGATCCAGGAATGTGCATGGGTTCCAAGCACTGGCACGTCAAACATCTGACCAGTAAGCACACAGGATGTTCCGACACAACCACCGATCACAGCTGCACGGGCTCCAAAAATACCGGCATCCGGTCCCTGGGCACGGCGAAGACCGAACTCCATGATTCCGTCACCTTTCGCCGCATAGCAGACACGTGCTGCCTTAGTAGCAATCAGGCTCTGATGGTTCATAATGTTCAAAATCGCAGTTTCCACAAGCTGAGCTTCCATAATCGGTGCTACCACTTTCACCATTGGCTCTCTTGGGAAAATAACAGTGCCTTCTGGGATGGCATAAATGTCTCCGGTAAAATGGAAAGAGCGAAGATATTCCAGAAAATCTTCCTCAAAAATGGAAAGACCACGAAGATATTCAATGTCTGCGTCTGTAAATCTCAGATTCTCAATATATTCAATTACCTGCTCCAGTCCTGCACAGATAGCAAAACCGCCTCCGCATGGGTTATCACGGTAAAACATGTCGAATACGACAGTCTGGTCAGTTGGGTTCTTAAAATACCCCTGCATCATGGTAAGTTCATAGAGATCCGTGAGCAGAGTCAGGTTATTTGCTCTCATGTTTATTCTCCTTATTAATGAGGCCAGTCTGAGAACCAATTACCTGAATAATTTTAAACAGGCTCCAGACAGGCTGTTTAATTATAAAAATTTTATACGGTAACCATAGACTCACAGGAACAAAGCGAAGTAATTTCTTATAAAGTAAAAAAGTTTCTGGCACTACTACCTTAGAGTGTGTCGAAAAAAACTCCAAAAGCTTCCCGCCAGCGACCTATGCGATTCCGTATATTTTGCTTGATTATAACACATTCATCTCAAAATGCACAGGAAAAAGAAAAGCGAAATCTTAATTTTTCCCCGAAAAATCAAGGTTTCACAGAAATTGAATAAATTTTTAAAAAAATTTGAAAAAAGGGGTTGACTTTTATATATGCATTGATATATAATACAACATGTCGCAAGCGAGAAACGACTTGCTAAGACACATAGGGCTATCGCCAAATGGTAAGGCAACGGACTCTGACTCCGTCATTTCAAGGTTCGAATCCTTGTAGCCCTGCTTCTAAGACCTCATGAACGATGTTCATGAGGTCTTTTCTTTATCCGGCATCTGTTTCCCATCATTGAAAAACCTGTCCCCCTGTGTTACTATTACTACGATAATAACAGACACAGGCATTGAAAGAAGGGACTCCATGTATCAGTTTGAAAGTCGCGTACGTTACAGTGAAGTGGACAGCGAACGGCATTTGACACTGCCGGCGGTGATGGATTATCTGCAGGATTGCTGCACCTTCCAGTCGGAAGATATGAATATCGGCGTGGAATATCTGGCAGAGCAGAAGCAGGCGTGGGTATTGTCTTCCTGGGAGATTAAGATCAGACGCTACCCGGTTATGGGAGAGAAAATCTGCGTGGAGACATGGCCGTACGCATTTAAGGGATTCTATGGATATCGCAACTTCCGGATCACAAACGGACAGGGAGAGGAACTGGTGCTGGCGAATTCTGTCTGGGTTTACATGGATATGGAACGGATGCGCCCGATGCGCATCCCGGAGAAAGTGGCGGATGCCTACCGGCCGGAGATCGGAGAAGAACTGCCGGGCGAGTGGGGCGCGAGAAAGCTATCGGTTCCGGAGGACGGGACTGTGATGCCGCCGGTTCCGGTGGCGGGATTTTTTATTGACACCAACCACCACATGAACAACGGGAAATACATTCTGGTGGCAAAGGAATCTGTGCCGGAGGATTTTGCAATCGGCGGCGTGCGGGCAGAGTACCGACGGGCGGCAATGCTGGGCGACGTGCTGCATCCGGTTGTCACAGTATCGGAGGAAAAGATAACGGTGGTTCTGACAGACGGCGGAGACCAGATCTATGCGATTGTGGAATTTGCGGCGGTAGAGAAGAATTGATGGAAAATGAGGATCGAGATGAAATTAGGTGAATATCAGAAGTTAAAAGTAATCAAAAAAGTAGAATTTGGAATTTATCTGGCGGAGCATGAGGGAGATGAGACGCGTGTGCTTCTGCCGCAGAAGCAGGTGCCGGCGGACGCAAAGCTCGGGGATGAGATCGAAGTATTCCTGTACAAGGATTCCAAGGACCGCATCATTGCGACGACCAACCAGCCGAAACTGACGCTTGGCGGACTGGCGGTGCTTGAGGTTGCCGAGATTGGAAAAATCGGTGCGTTCCTGGACTGGGGACTGGAAAAAGACCTGTTTCTTCCATATAAAGAGATGACGAAAAAGGTGCAGCCGGGGGATGAGGTTCTGGTGACGCTCTACATCGATAAGAGCCGCAGACTCTGTGCAAGCATGAAAAAGCTGTACGACCTGATGCGCACGGATTCTCCTTATAAAAAAGGAGACACGGTAAACGGACGGATCTACGAGTTCGGTCATGATTTCGGAACGTTTGTGGCAGTGGATGATTGCTACTCGGCGATGATATCGGCACATGAGGACTGCAGCCATCTTCAGATCGGCGATGTGATTGAGGCGAAGGTCACCGGGGTGAAGCCGGACGGCAAGCTTGACATTACGATGCGGGAAAAGGCATATCTGCAGATGGATGCGGACGCCGAGAAGGTCATGGAAGTGATTGAGGAATTTGCGGGCGTGCTTCCGTTTACGGACAAGGCTTCACCGGAAGTCATCATGCGTGAGACGGGGCTGAGCAAAAATGCATTCAAGCGTGCGGTCGGCAGACTGTACAAGGAGCGCCGCATCGAGATTACGGAGCGTGCAATCCGCAAATTATAGTAGCATGGATGTTCCATGTGTGCTATGATAGACGAAACCGACAGACTATAAGAAAGAAGGAATACAGCATGAAAAATGTAATCAGCACGGACAAGGCACCGGCAGCGATCGGACCATATTCCCAGGCGATTGAGGTAAACGGCATGGTATACACTTCCGGTATTATTCCGGTTGTACCGGCAACAGGCGAGATCCCGGAGGGATCTGTGGCGCAGGCAAAGCAGGCGCTGACGAACCTGTCCCATCTGCTTGAGGCAGCAGACACCAGCATGGCGAACGTGGTAAAAACAACCGTATTTATTAAGGAAATGAATGATTTCGCAGCAATCAACGAAGTATATGCGACATTTTTTGAGGGCGCGTACCCGGCGAGAAGCTGCGTTGAGGTGGCGCGTCTTCCGAAGGACGTTATGCTCGAGATCGAAGCGATTGCTACCAAATAATTGCTGCGACAGGAACAGGAATACCTGAGACTGCCGGAGGAGATCCGGAACATAAAAAGACGCGGCACACTGTTACATCGTGTGCCGCGTCTTTTCTTTTCAGAGAGCATCTGTTACATGATCCCTATACGTACATATCGATATTGCCGCCGAGCTCCGGGTTCACCGAATGTTCCATCATCTGAATCATGGAGGTGCCCATCTGCTGGGTCAGGTCTAATGACTGACTGAGAACGGCCGTGCCGACTGCATAGGCGAGACTGCCGGAGCTGACAGAAGAACCGGAGTCGTAGGCCGTCAGTGTGCCAAGCGGCAGATCAACATTGGAAAAATCCATACGAATCCCACCTTTCCTTCTTATGATGGCTTTATTATGCCACAGATGGAGGAGAATGGCAATTATGAAAAATGCAACAAACTATAAAACCGGAAAGGCATAAGGCAGCAGCAGGCAGGGAAAATCTGGGAGCAGATGTAACCCGGATTTGTCGGAAAATGGCGCAGATTGTGGAAAAGACGTGTCGAAAAAGAAAATATTGTGTAAAATCTGCGGAGTATTACAAAATATAGCGGGTTGACATCATATAGACGCTTTGTTATAATAACCATGTAATAAATGTAACAAATTTGTAATAAATCCGTTGGAGGCATTCATGAACAGAAGAACACTGAGAGCTACAGGGATTGTATTGACTGGAATGTTATTGGCAGGAGATCCTGTATCTATGATATATGCAGCACCGGTTGCGGGTGTGTCCGTTGCTACCACAGCAGAAGCAGTGGCAGTCGGAACGGGAAGCAGCAGCCCGAGCGCAGGCGTTTCGCTTGCAGTGGCAGATTGTCTGGTCGCAAGCAATGAGGAA
>ERZ773188.3968-NODE-3968-length-11657-cov-3.012498_pt1 | contig 11657 bp, 6 predicted proteins | sample MGYA00581011_ERZ773188 | MGnify/ENA primary metagenome ERZ773188 (study PRJEB29015, sample SAMEA2737798) | human gut metagenome | biome: human gut; feature: human-associated habitat; material: faeces | place: China | collected 2012 ...
TGGGGGATGGTCGTGACGGCTGTAGCTTTTTTCCCCCGATACTCGGCAGTCAGCGTGTAAGTTTTTCCGGCCTGTCCGGTCATTTTGAATGTCGTGTATTTATAGGGCGGAAAGAAGTCATTGTCATATCCTCCGGTCAGAATCACACTGTCGGTCCCGTCAGAGATGGTTACTTTCCCCCAACGTACGATATAGTTTTCGATATTCTGCATACCGGCATCTATGGCATGGGTTTCGCCCAATAAGACCACGGGGTAGCCGCCGTCCTCAATCCATCCTTCTACGACTAATTGCGTTTGGAGTTCCGCGTCTTCTTCCTCCACGCAGGCCGTAAGTGTGGCGCATGCCAGAAGTATCAGTCCGAGTGTGTATATGCAATATGGTTTCATGGCTCAGAATTTTAAAGTATAACCGATGGAAGGCAGCATGCGGCAAAGGGAATACACCTGTTTGTAGCCGAAGTTCTCTTCCTGAAAGTCCAGATAACTGAAAAGGACATTACGCCGGGCATATAAATTATAAATGGAGAGATTCAGGCTTTGCTCTCTGTGCCCACGGGGAGTGAAACGGTAGGTCAGGGCGATGTCCATGCGGTGGGTGGCAGGAAGGTTGGATCCGTTGTACTTTCCGTATTCGCTCACCAAATTGTTATTGATGACGTACACGCTTTTGGCTTTGGTGTAGGGCGTGCCACTGGCGTATACGAAGTCTCCTCCCAAGCTCCAATGCCGGTTGAACCGGTAGTTGGCTACTACGGACAAGTCGTGGCGTCGGTCGAAAGTCGAATTGAACCATTCTGTCGGACTAAGTTCGGGGAAACGGCGTCGGCTGCTTCCTATGGCATAACTGACCCAACCGGAGAGTTTGCCTCTGTTCTTTTTCAGCATGAGATTCAGACCGTAGTTATAGCCTTTCCCATGTATCATATTGTTTTCTATGTGGTATACCTGCGTGAAGAAATCCAATATGGAACCTGAATATTCGTGCTGATGGCTCAGCTTCTTATAGTAAACTTCCGCACTGATTTCCATCATTCTTTTTCGCGACCGGAAATAATAACCCAAGGCAATGGAATGAGCCTGTTGGGGGCGTACGGAAGGAGACGAAGAGGTCCAATAGTCTACGGGCAACCCACCGTTGGAGACGGACATTTGATGAAGGTATTGGTGGTACAGGCCGTAATGTACAGACAAAGTATGGGAGGGCGAGGGATGGTAGTTCAGGGTGATGCGTGGGTCTGGCGAAAAAAAACTGTGGCCATGGCTGTGGTAGGATGACAATCTCAGTCCTCCGAGTACCGACCAGGAGGGGTGGAGGGAAATGTCGGCCTGAAGGTAGGCATTGGCTTCGTGGGCGTCTTCACGGAATTTGGGTGTTTCGTTTTCGATGAACGAACCGGAGACTTCGAACTGCATGGGACGGAAATGGTAATAGTTGTATTCCACACCGCCATTCCATTGCAGATTGCCCCGTGTCCATTCCAAACGGGCGGCGTAACCGGCTTGCGTGATTCCGGAAGACAGGTTGAGGGATACGGAACTGATACCCATGTCCAATGTGTTGCGGTAGCGGCTGAAAGTGGCGTTCTGTTGGAGGATAAACCGGGAAGAATGGTGTTGCCAGTGCAATGCGGCAGCCGTGTTTTGCCAATTCAGCTTGTTTTCGTCTGCAAAGTCTTCCTGCAACAGATTCATACGGTCTTGTCCGTGATACAGGCTAAGGCGGATTTTGTCGTGCGCTCCAGCTTGTTGCACAAAAGTCAGGTTATAGTCTTGCAGGCCATAGCGGAGTTGCATCTCGTCTATCTCCAACAGGTTGCCGTAGAGCAGGTTCAGGTAGCTTCCCCGTCCGGATAAGTAGAGCGTGGAATGCTCGCCGGTCGGGAGCGTCAACGTACCTTCGCTTTCCATAAAACTGACGGTGGCGTCGAGATGGACTTTACGGGCTATGGAATCGGTAGGATAGAAAGAAACTTCTCCGCCCAAACGGTTGGAGAAAGCGGCATCGTGACGGTTCTTGACCAATGCCATGCCGCGGAAGTGGGAGGCGTTGAATACGGAAAACAGGCCTAACAGGTGGGAAGCGTTGAATATCGGTGCTCCGTCCATGTTCAATACGCTTTGGGAAGCTGCACATCCCTGTATGTGGATGCCGGAGGTATAGTCGTTGTTGGTGGCTACTCCCGGAAGAAGTTGCAGGCTGCGTAAGGGGTCTGCACTGCCCAATACATGAGGCATGTCTGCCAGCGACTCCATGTTCCAGTACAAACGTCCGTTCCGGTCGTCCGATAAAGTGCGTGGACTGTAAGCCTTCACTTCCACTTCTTCCATTCGTTCGCTTTGCAGGCTGTCTGCGAGCGAGGCTCGTAGATTTTGGTGAAGCCCAATGAGCAGGAACAAAATGCTAATGGTTTTGTACATGCGAGTATGCCGGACACACGTGAAAGCAGGCCGACAACGGATTCCAACGAAGTGGAAACGGAGTCAGCCTGCCATGGTTAAATTAAAAAAGTATGTTATAAATTCTCGAAGCGCCCGAACAATTCTTCATACGCAGCAATCAGAGATTGGAAACGTGCAACCGTGAAATACTCTCCAAACGTGTAGGTCGTACCATTTTCGAAGTTCAATACCGGTTCGGCCGACCATTCACCGGAATAATAATAGCTCCCGGGATATGAATAATCGTAATGGACGGCTTGCCATGTCAGAGGTACGGAATAGGTGCTGTTCTTGAAGAACATCGCAGCCTGTACGTATTGGTTGGCGGCATCGACAGCCCTTTGTGTTTCCAATCGGGCAGCCTCTTTTACGCTTTCCAAAGAACCTTCCGCATTTCCTTGGTAGTAATAATAGTACCCGTCATAGTCGAAGGCATCTACCAGCCCGTTGTTGTTGTCGGCAGTGATGTTCAGGCTTATGTCGTCCATGATGTTGCAACCCAGGATTCCGTTTTTCAAGTTGGCGTTTCCGTCGAAATATCCGGATTCGATCAAATCTATGTCAGCCAAATTATGCCCGTTCACGCTGCATGACATGGTAATCAGTCGTTCGTTTCCGCTGTAAAGTTCCGATTTCACGGCTGCATCGCTGTTATTGTCAAACAAAGAATGGGTGACTTTATAACCGGCATCGGCAGCCTCGAACGTTGCATTTGCGGAATATTGCTTGCCGACATAGTCGCAGGCTTCCGTGTTGACGGTAAGCTGGGCCATGAGTTTGCCGTCGAGTTTTACGGTGCCTGTAAGGGTGGCCGGAATCTTGATGGTTTCGGAATAGGCATTCCCAGTTGCATCTTTACGGACGAATTCAAACTCTTGGCCGCTGCCTTTCACTTCGGCTACGCAGTTTTTTCCTTCGTATCTGAACGTATAGATGGCGGAATTCCTCATCGATGCATCGGCAATTTGATCCCACTCTTCCGTAGTTTCGTTCCATTTCCATTCTCCGTGGAGCTGGCTGATTTCGTACACATCGCCGATAGCTCGCTTGGAGGCCAGTGCGGCAATGTCTCCTTGTGCGCTAAGGCGCATGGTGCGCATGAGGCTTCTCCAACCGTAATCCGGACGGTTCGGGTTGTCGGGGAGCATGACCTCGTCATCCTCGTTGAAGAACGTGTTTTCGCAATATTCCAACAGCGAGATGGTTGGTTTGAGGCGTTCCACATCTATCTTTGCGGCCAATGCCTTGCCCACACGGTCTATCTCTTTTTGTGCCTGCTCTACGGTTGTGACGGGGACGTTACCGTTTCCATTTCCACCGCCCGGACCTTCATTTCCGTTGTTGTCATCATCGCTGCACGCCGTTGTCATACACAATGCCGCACCTAAAAATAAAGAATAGAATAGTCTTTTTCTCATTGTTTAGTTGGTTTAAGTGGGAAGTTAACGGTATTTTTCTTGCATGCATACGGGAATGCTTCCCTTCATTTCCTTGAGCATGAATGTACTATTTCGTCTGCAAATATAGTAATTTTAATATAAGAAGAAATATATTCACTCTATTTTATATTATATTAATATATGAGTGTTACTCTGAATTTCAGTATTTGGATTTCTTTTCTTTTACAACACGGTAGAGGGGTAAGGACATCGGTACACGGTTCTGCGCCAAACGATTTTTTAGTCTCAGCCGATTGATTTTTCAATCACAGCCAATCTTTTTTTCGTTCTGCGGAGATTAATTTGTGTTTTGTTAGTATTTGAAATACAGCTTTTTATAATGCTGATTTTGTGGGACGGCTAAGACCTTTACGTTGTATTTCCAAGAGGAATAAAACCGGACAGACAGAAAAAGGAAAAACAAAAGCCGGTATTTTTCGGCGTACCTCCAAATACCGGCTTTTCCCGCTGTGGGAAGATTTATTTCTTGAGGTTGGCTTTTTCCAATCCGTAACCGTATTGCTTATCGGCGGATTTGAGCAGGAAAGCCACCAACAGGGAGAGAATGGCTATACCGGTGAAAATGCACATGGGGAGGGTATAGTCGTAAAGATTGGTTGTTTTACCGTTTACCACTTCCTGCCCCGTGATGCAATAGTTTTCGAGTACGCTGCCAATGAGAGCCGGGATACCCCATAACCCGATGTTCTGGATGAAAAATATCAGGGCGTATGCCGTACCCAGTTGTTTGACCGGGAATATCTTGGCCACGGAAGGCCACATGGCGGACGGGACGAGGGAGAAGGCGATGCCCAGAATAATCATCAGGATGATGGCTACCCAAGAGGCGTGGATGAAAGGAATGGCATAGATGGCATGCACGCAGATGAGCATAAAAGCTCCCAACATCATAATGGAAGCAGCCTTTCCTCTCCGGTCTATCATTCCGCCGAACACAGGAGTCAGAAACAGCGCGCCCAAAGCAGGAAGGCCCGCAAAGGTACCGGCGATATCTTCGGATACGTTGTATTTCGTCACCATCAATTCGGTAGCGAATTTCTGGAAGGGGAATACACAAGAATAGAACAGGACACACAGGAGGGCAATGAGCCAGAATCCCGGATTGCTGACTACGGCCACCACATCCTTGAAGGAGAATTTTTCATCATCGCTGCAGGAGGTGTCGATCGTGACCTGGCGGTCGAGCTTGCGGTCCATGAAAGTGAAGCACAGGAAAGAAACCAGTCCGCCGACGAGCAGGATGGCACCGATGAGCAACGGAGTGTCGAGATGCCAGTTCTTGGCTACGGGGATGGCTACTGCATATGCCACTTGCGAGCCGACGCGGGCCAAGGCGACCTGTACGCCCATGGCCAAAGCCATTTCCTTGCCGTGAAACCATTTGGCGATGATTTTTGTCACCGTTATGCCGGCCACTTCGGCACCGACACCGAATACGGAATATCCGGCCGAGGCCATGAAGACATCCAGTTTGTAACCGAACAGCATCTCTTCGGTTCCGCCGAAACGGGTGATGGCAGCGTATTCACATATCGTGCCGCCTACCATCAGGATGGCGGACAGCATGCCGGTGAAGCGGATGCCGAATTTATCCAAAATCAGTCCGCCCCAGATGAGCATGAGCAGGAAGACATTCAGGAAACTGTAGGCTCCCGTGAAGAAGCCGAACTCACCGCTTGTCCAGTGCAGTTCGCCTTCGAGCATGCTTTTGAGCGGAGCCATGATGTCGTTTACGTAGTAAGCGGCCATCATGGTGAAAGCCACAACGAAGAGGGCAGACCAACGTGCCCACGTCTTGTCATTTAATTTTTGATTCGAAGTTTGGTTCATGACGTTTATCGTTTAATTTATTTTTTCAACCAACGGTCCAGCCAGCGGAAGAAAGTGCGCTGCCACAATATGCCGTTTTGGGGTTTCAATACCCAGTGGTTCTCGTCGGGATACAACAGGAGTTCGGCGGGGATACCACGCATGACGGCGGCACTGAAAGCCGACTGTCCCTGTGAGCTGAGGATGCGGTAATCTTTCTCGCCGTGGATGCAAAGGATGGGCGTGTCCCAACGGTCTACGTAGAGGTGGGGGCTGGTGGTGAAGGGATTCACCTTTTGCTGGTCGTCCACCTTTTCCGCATTGTCCGGGTCGGCACTGATGCCCTTACGCCAAGGACCTGCGCCGAGGTCCCAGTTGGGAAACCACATTTCTTCCGTTTCGTAATATTGCTGTTGCGTGTTGAAGATTCCGTCGTGCGAGATGAAGCATTTGAAGCGTTTGTCGTGGTGTCCGGCCAGATAGTACACGCTGTAGCCTCCGAAGCTGGCCCCCACGCATCCCAAGCGGTCTTTGTCTGCATACGGTTCTTTGCAAATGTCGTCGATAGCACTCAGGTAGTCTTGCATGCACTGGCCGCTGTAGTCGCCGCTGATTTCTTCCAGCCACTCCATGCCGAAGCCCGGCAGGCCGCGGCGGTTGGGAGCGATGACGATATAGTCGTTGGCAGCCATGATTTGCAGGTTCCAACGGTAGCTCCAGAACTGACTGACGGGGCTTTGCGGGCCTCCTTCGCAGAACAGGAGTACCGGATATTTTTTGGACGGGTCGAAATGAGGCGGGTAAACCACCCAACAGAGTTCCTTCTTGCCGTCCGTGGTAGCGACCCAACGTTCTTTGACTTCACCCATCTTCAGGCGTTCCTGAAAATATTGGTTTTCCCGGGTGAGCTGCCTGACTTCCGCATTTTTCTTCTTTTTAAAGGAAAGGCTGTAGATGTCATCCGGCGCACTGATGCTGTGGCGGGTGACGATGAGGTTTTTACCGCATAAGGCCAGTCCGGCACCATAGTCGAAATCCCCCGTGGTCAGCGGTCTCACTTCGCCTTTGAGGTTGGTGGAGTGTACCATGCTACGTGCCTGCCATACGCTGGTGAAATAGAACGAGCGGCTGTCGGCTGCCCAACAGAATCCGTCTACTCCGGATTGGAAAGCTTCCGTAACGTAAGTTTTTGCACCCGTCTTCAGGTCCAGGACGCACAGTCGGGTACGGTCGCTTTCGTAACCGTTGCGCGCCATGCTGAGCCACGCCACATATTTCCCGTCGGGAGAATAAGCCGGGTTCGTGTCGTAGCCCACGTTACAATCCCGGTCCAGATGGTTTATGGCTTGGTGCTCCATGGAACGCGACGGGTCGATTTCAGGCTCTTTGTAGTCGGCCGGTTTGCATAGGTTCTCGGTTTGTCCGGTCGCCGTATCATAGCGGTAGATGTCGCTGTCCGTACTGATAGCGTAGTCCCGGCCTGTCTTTTTGCGACAGGTGTACACGATATAACGGCTGTCGGGACTCCAGTTGAATTGTTCGCTGCCTCCGAACGGTAACATCGGGCATTCAAACGGTTCGCCGTTCAGGAGGTCGATGCCGTCACCCGTCCGTCCGTCTTGGACATCCGCCACGAAGATGTGGGGGATGGTGGTCACGTAACGGTCCCAATGTTTGTAGTTGAGGTCGGTGATGACCATACCGCTGGATAATGGCAGGTCGTCGTATTTTTTCTCGATAGAAGTATAAGTGTCTACAGAATGGACGATGATGACTTTTTTTCCGTCGGGGGAAAACTTGTATCCTTCCACGTCCTTATGGCAGAAACTGACTTGACGGCGTGACGTGCCGTCCAAGGCCATTTCCCATATCTGGCTGCTTCCGCTTTTACCGCTCAGGAAGGTGATTCTTTGTCCGTCCGGAGTGAAAGCCGGTTCGCTTTCGTTGTCGGCCGTGGTGGTAAGCAGGGTCGGGTTCGCGCCGTCGGCATCCATCAGGTAAAGAACGGTATGGCTCTTGTTCTGCTGTACGCTGTAATAGCTGACGGTGTACACAATCTTTTGGGCGTCCGGAGAGACGGCGAAAGTCCCGATCCGTCCCATGGCCCATAATGCCTCGGGAGTGAGGCGGTCTCCGGTAAGTGTAATCTGGTTTTTTCCGATGATTTGTCCGTCGTTGGCTCCGGATACCGGACTGGCGGAAGCCAAGGTAAGGGCTGCGGTCATAACATGAATGAGATTCATAATAGATGTGAGCTAAAAAAAATGAATCATTCCGGACGGTTGCGGATAGCCCGGAATGATTCTTAAGGATGTATTATTATTTTTTGTTTTGAGCTTGTTTCTTTTTCTGTTCTTCCAAGATGGCTTGCTGCTGTTTTTGCAGTGCTTCCAACCGTGCGGCCATTCCCGACATCTTTTTGTTAGGGTTGGCTTTATTGGCTTGGTAGTTGGCTTCGAGCTTAGCCAAAAGCTTCTTGTCATCGGTGGTCTTGCGTAGGAACCACATGATGAGGATGCTGGTCAGACCGGAAAGGAAATAGTAATAGTTCAATCCGGACGAGTAGTTGTTGAACATGAAGAAGAAGGCTACAGGCATGATATACATCATATACTGCATGAACTTCATTTGTTGTGCTTGTTCGCCGGTCATGCTGTTCTGCTGCTGGCGCATGCTGATCCAAGTGTTGACGATATTGGTCAGGCAGAACAACAAGCAGAAAATGCTGAGATGGTCTCCGATGAGCCAGATGGACTTGTCCCATCGTATTACGTCATCGTATGCTGAAAGGTCGGAAGCCCAAAGGAAACTTTCTCCGCGCAATTCGATGGCGTTCGGAACGAAGTTGAACAAAGCGATCCAGATAGGCATCTGCAACAGCATCGGCAAGCATCCGCCCATCGGGCTGACCCCGTACTGGCTGTAAAGCTGCATGGTTTCCTGTTGCTTCTTCATGGCGTCTTCCGGTTTCGGATATTTGGCGTTAAGCTCGTCAATCTTCGGTTTCAGCACACGCATCTTGGCAGAAGACAAGTAAGACTTGCGTGTGGTGGGGTAGACCAGTACTTTCACCAATATCGTGAGCAACAACAGGACAATACCCATTGACAGTCCCAGACTGCTCAACCAATCGAAAATGTAGATGATGAAGAAACGGTTGATCCACTTGAAGAGCGGCCAGCCCAGATAAACAAGGTCTTCCAATTCTAAGTCTTTGTCACTGGTACTGAGTTTGTTCGTGTGTTGCAACAGATGGTAATTGTTCGGAGCGAACAGCATCTGCATTTGAGTAGGGGTCTTTCCGCTGGGATCGAAGAACGTTTTCATGTCGGCCTCGTAATCTTTCAGGTAACCGCTGGTTTTTTGCTGCGGCGTGCTGCTGAGGTGGGCTTCCGTGAAATCCTGATGTGCTATCAATACACAACTGAAAAACTGGTTCTTGAAAGCGACCCAGTCTAAGGGTTCTGCGATCTTTTCGGATTCGGCACTGGTTTCGCTCAGATAATCCGTTCCCTCATTCTTTATTTTATACGTCAGGGAAGAATAACGGCTTTCGAAATCGAAGCCTTTTTCTTGTTGGCGTGCCATTTCATTCCATGCGATGTCCAGAGTTTTCATAGACGGAGCGAAGATATTGCCCAAACCGTTGGCTTGGATGGTAAAGTCGATCATGTAGGAATGGGGCAACAACTTGTAATCGAAATCCAGTGTACCTCCTGTGGAAGCCTGGAGACGCATGGTGAGGGTCGTGTCGCTGACGTTGATTGGGGTGAAGAAAAAGTCACCGGAGTTGATGTTCTCCGTTTTCCCGCCCAACATGAATTGCATGCGTGCGTCTTTTTCGTCGAACAGCGTCACCGGGCAGCCCTGTTGGTTCTTATATTCTTTGAGTTCAACCTTTTGGACGGTTCCCCCACGTGTGTTGAACGTTAATTTAATCAGTTCGTTTTCCAATACGACGTTTTGTGCTTCTCCTCTCCTGTGGGCGTAAAACAATGACGTCGTGTCTAAAGCTACTTGTGCCTGATGCGCTATTTCAGCCTCTTCCTTGGCTTCTTGTGCCATCTGTGCCTTTTGTTGAGCCACGGTAGCGATAGAGTCCTGTCGGCGTTGGGCTTCCATTTCTGCTTCGCTCGGGCGACTGAAATAACTGAATCCGATAAGTACTGCCGCAATGAGGATAAATCCTGTAAGCGTGTTTTTGTCCATATTCTTATTTATTTGTCTTTAGATTGCTTTTTGGTGCTCAATGAATTCTCAATGGCTGCCTTTACGAATGAAAGGAACAATGGATGCGGTTTGAGTACCGTACTGCTGTATTCCGGATGGAATTGTGTACCGATGTACCATTTCAATGTCGGGATTTCCACGATCTCCACCAAGTTGCTGTCGGGGTTGGTGCCGACGCATTGCATGCCGGCCTTTTCATACTCCTTAATATATTGGTTGTTGAACTCGTAGCGGTGACGGTGGCGTTCGGAAATCTGCTTTTGTCCGTATGCTTCAAAAGTCTTACTGCCTTCACGTACATCACAATCGTAGGCTCCCAGACGCATTGTACCTCCCATTTGGGTGATATTTTTCTGTTCTTCCATGATGTATCTTTTATCCTTTCTGATATTCTGGCATTTTTTATTTGTCAGATATCATTTCTACGTCAGACTCTGTTTTTTCTTTCTCTTCTGGCTCTTCTTTTACAAGTCTTCCGTAAAGTTTTGTCATTTTATAAATCTTCTCAATGATTTTTTCATTGAGCTGACCTTTTTTCATACGCCACTTCCAGTTATCACCAAGAGTTGACGGCTCATTGATCCTTGCCTCATTTCCAAGGCAAAGATAATCCTGTACCGGGATCACACAGCGGTCTGCTACGCTGGACATGGCTGCGCGGATCAGGCTCCATACTGCCGCGGTCTCATGTTTGCCCTCACAGCCGATATAAGCTTTGGCAAAGTTCCGGTCATGCTGACTTAAATTACGGAACCAGCCCCTTGTGGTCTCATTATCATGAGTTCCTGTGTATACAATACAGTTCCTTTCATATCTGTGTGTCAGATATGGACTGTCTTCATTCTCATCAAACGCAAACTGAAGAACCTTCATTCCCGGAAAGCCGGATTCTTCCACCATCTCAATGACACTGTCTGTAAGGAGACCAAGATCCTCTGCGATCACATCCAGCTTTCCAAGATTCTTTTCAAGCGCACGGAACAGATCCATTCCCGGTCCCTTTTCCCAGTGGCCGAACTCCGCAGTCTTATCCCCGTATGGAATAGAATAATATTCGTCAAATCCTCTGAAATGATCAATTCTCACCACATCATAGAGTTTCATACAGTTGGCCATCCGGCGTGTCCACCATGCATAACCGGTCTTCTTATGGTACTCCCAGTCATAAAGCGGATTTCCCCAGAGCTGCCCGGTAGCGGAAAAAGCATCCGGCGGGCATCCGGCAACCCCAACCGGAATATTATTCTCGTTAAACTGGAACAGTTCCGGCTGTGCCCATGCATCCGCACTGTCAAACGCAACGTAGATCGGTACATCTCCAATGATCTCCACGCCTTTCTCATTTGCATAAGTTTTCAGCTCTGTCCACTGTTTAAAAAACCAGTACTGCTGGAAACAGTAAAAGCCCACTTCTTTCGTAAGTTTCTCTCTTGCCTCAGCCAGCGCATCTTTTTCTCTGTTTTTAAGTTCTTTTGGCCATTCGATCCAGCTGATCCCGTTCAGGCTGTCCTTGATGGCCATATACAGGCTGTAATCTTCCAGCCAGGCAACATTTTCATTTATAAACTTCTGATAGGACGGATCTCCTTCACAGTCATAATTTTCAAATGCCTTTCTTAAGAGACGGAATCTGGAATTATAAATCTTCTCATAATCCACATAACTCTCACTTCCACCCCAGTCGCAGTTCTCACAGTCACTTTCAGCCAGGCAACCT
>ERZ773188.3978-NODE-3978-length-11622-cov-3.835134_pt1 | contig 11622 bp, 10 predicted proteins | sample MGYA00581011_ERZ773188 | MGnify/ENA primary metagenome ERZ773188 (study PRJEB29015, sample SAMEA2737798) | human gut metagenome | biome: human gut; feature: human-associated habitat; material: faeces | place: China | collected 2012 ...
GAAGTATCCCCATACTCAACAACATATAATACACAAAGCCCCACGCCTATATATATAACACTTTAATATATAAATAGTACGTGGAGCGTCCAATGTATTATCCAGTTGTTGTCTTGAAATTGGGGATTTCCTGAACTTGGATAATGCCTTAACGCTCTATTTTTATTAAGATTTGAAATAAATCCTAATACAAAGGTAAGGAAAAAATATTTTATTTTCCAAACAAGTTGTGCAAAATAAGTTGTGGCGTGTATTGCTTTTCTTTTTATTGGCTGAGGAATGGTTATCTTTAGTAATCTGTTTCTGTCTGTCGAGTAAGTCTGTATAATTTTTTTTTGTACCTCTACTTCGGGTCTTGACATTCCTGCTTCATGGCTGATTGTTGTAGGTAGACTATATAATTTTTTCTGTTGTTCATATTTAATGGAGAGTAGAATGGGAATAAGGCCTTTGGATAAGAAGAAAAGCCCCTGAAAATCAGAGGCTTAATCTTGTTTTTGGTGATCCGCCTGGGGCTCGAACCCAGGACCCCAACATTAAAAGTGTTGTGCTCTACCTGCTGAGCTAGCGAATCAATCCTTATTTGCGAATCAGTTATTTCCTGATTGCGGGTGCAAAGGTAGTTACTTTTATTTAATTTGCAAGCATTACGTAGAAAAAAGTTTCAATTATTTTTCCTCGTTGTGGCTTGTTTCTTGATTATCAGTAGTTTCTACTTCATCATATTTTATTTTTTCTTTGTTGATAATAAAGCGTTGGTAGTAGGAGAGCATCAAAGTTGTTAGTGGCAAGGCGATAATCATGCCGAGCATTCCCATTAATGAACCCCAGATAGAAAGAGATAAAAGGATGATGGCAGGATTCAGTCCGGTAATCTTTCCCATGATTTTGGGGACAAGGAAGGTATCCTGTATGATTTGTACGATTGCAAAGACGGCTAATGCACATGCAATGATAATCCAGAAGTTCTGTCCGGTGTCGGCAGCTTTGAGGATTGCCAATAAAATGGTGGGAAGGAAACCGATGATTTGCAAGTAGGGAACCATATTCAATGCTCCGATGAAAAGTCCCAAAGCAATAGCCATGGGAAAATCGATAATCAGGAAACCGATACTGAAAAGAATACCTACGCAGAAAGCAACCAAAGCCTGTCCACGGAAATATCTGTTCATACCATCCTGTACGTCGTGAACCAGGTTGGAGGCAAACGTACGGTATTTATTGGGTAGCAGATGCAACCATCCTTCAGCTATTGCTTCGTAATCCAATAATATAAAGATTACATATAATAATATAATGAAAGAGGCAAGGATGCTGAATAGAATGTTGAGAGATTCTGCAAGCAAAGTCCACACTCTGGGGACGGTATCCTTGATTGCCGCCAGGATATTCTCTTCACTTAATACACGGTTCAACGCCTGAAGATCAATGTTCTCGTGGATAAATTCAGAAAGATTCTTAGGTACATTGTTACCGGCTCCATTGGTGAGGTAAGTCACCAACAAATCGTTCATTCTGCCTATTTCCGAAATCATCGGCGGCACTAATAGGTAGAATAAAGTGACTCCGATAACCGTAATGAGGAATAAGGAACAGAAGATGGAAATAATGCGGCTTTTTAATCGTAGTTTATACTGGAAGAATTTGACTAACGGATAGACCATATAAGCTATCAGCCACGCAATAAAGAAAGGTAATAACACTCCGCTAAGACGTTCCACGAGCATTAATATTCCTACAACTAACACACATCCGATGGAACCGCGTATAAAACTGTCGAATGTTATCTTTTTCCTTTCCATAATCTGTTTCTTTTATAGAGTTTATACTTTCTGCTCATCTTCCCCTCGTGCACGGAGATAACATTCCCTGCACAGAGGCTCATATTCGGCTGTTTCGCCTAAAAGAACCTGTTTCTCATTCTTGACTGTACGATGTGAGAAAGAGGCCAGCTGACCACATTTCACACAGATCGCATGAACTTTGGAGACTTCATCAGCAATGGCGCATAATTGCGGCATTGGTCCGAACGGATTTCCTTTGAAGTCCATATCCAACCCTGCAATGATAACACGGATTCCATTGTTGGCGAGCTGGTTGCATACATCAATCAAACCACTGTCAAAGAACTGTGCTTCGTCAATGCCTACTACATCTATCTCGGAAGTAAAGAGTAGGATACTGGCTGACGAATCGATGGGAGTGGAGGCGATAGAATGGCTGTCGTGAGAGACTACATCTTCTTCTGAATAACGGGTGTCGATAGCTGGTTTGAATATCTCTACACGTTGTTTCGCAAATTTCGCTCTTTTCATTCTACGAATTAATTCCTCTGTTTTTCCGGAGAACATGGAACCGCAGATTACTTCGATCCGGCCTCTTCTTCTAGTCTCCTGTATGTGGTCTTCTGAAAATAATACCATGAGATTTTGTGTTTTCTTGATTAAGTAAATATGTGGACAAAGGTAAGCAATTCAATGTGCAAGAACTGTTAAATTATCCATTATTTTAAGTTATTGCATAAATTATTCCTACATTCGCACCGTATAAACAATGGACTGACATGAAACAGAAGCTATTAACAGATATTGAGTTGGATGTTCATGAGTTGAAGTATCTCATGGATTCATTTACCAAGGAGCCGACTCCGACTTTGTCTGAACTGTTGAAGCGGAGCATTACACGGATGCAGGGGCGTTTGGAAGAACTGCAGCAGGAGGTGGATGCTGTTCAGGTAATTTCTCCGTCAGCTGTGGAAGAGACAGCGGAAGAGGAGGATGAAGTTGCCGGGTCTGAAGAGGATTCCCCCGTGATTATACAATCTCTCGAATCGGTTGTTGTGAAAGAAGATGAGGAAGGAGAAGCCATTGTTGCGGAAGAGAAACCTGTCGTAATAGCGGCAGCTGCAGAGACAGCAGCAGAAGAAGAAGAAGCAGAAGCAGCAGCAGCAGAAGAAGAAGAAGAAGAAGAAGAAGAAGAAGAAGAAGAAGAAGAAGGGAAAAAAGAGGAACCGGCAATTGTTGAGGAACCTGTCGTTGAAACTGTTGTGAAAGAGGAAGAACCTAAATCGGCTGTGTTGGGAGAAAGTCTCAAACTGTCTGCTGGCTTGCGACATGCTATCAGCTTGAATGATTCTTTCCGTTTTTCTCGTGAACTGTTCGGAGGCAACACTGATTTGATGAATCGGGTTATCGAACAGATATCAGTAATGAGTTCCTACAAGACTGCAGTCGCATTTCTGTCCTCGAAAGTCGAATTGAATGAAGAAAAGGAGGCGGTGAACGACTTTCTGGAACTACTAAAGAAATTTTTTAATCAATCAGCATAAAACAAAAACAAGATGGGAAAGCTATATGTGGTGCCTACGCCGGTAGGGAATCTGGAGGACATGACTTTTCGGGCTATCAAAGTCCTGAAAGAGGTCGATCTGATTTTGGCGGAGGATACACGTACTTCCGGTATTTTGCTGAAACACTTTGAAATAAAGAATGCAATGCAATCTCACCACAAATTTAATGAACATAAAACGGTGGAAAGTGTTGTTAATAGAATAAAGGCAGGTGAAACGGTGGCACTAATTTCGGATGCCGGAACGCCTGGAATTTCCGATCCCGGATTTCTGGTTGTTCGTGAGTGTGTACGCAACGGCATTGAAGTGCAGTGCTTGCCGGGAGCAACCGCTTTTGTTCCGGCACTCGTTGCATCGGGATTGCCGAACGAGAAGTTCTGCTTCGAGGGGTTTCTCCCCCAGAAGAAAGGACGGCAGACACGACTGAAGACATTGGCGGAAGAACACCGTACGATGGTGTTTTATGAATCACCCCACCGTCTGTTGAAGACGTTAACACAGTTTGCCGAATATTTCGGTGCTGAACGTCAGGCAACCGTGTCGCGTGAAATATCCAAGCTCCACGAAGAAACAGTTCGGGGCAGTTTGGCTGAATTGATAGAACACTTTACCGCTACCGAACCCCGGGGCGAGATTGTGATAGTATTAGCAGGAATAGATGATTAAATAATTTCATTAAAAAACGTAAAACGTAAACGTATGAAAAAGTTAGCTGTTTTATTTGTATGCGTAGCCATGTTAGCTTCGTGTGATAGCTTTAAAGGTGGAAGTAAAGACCTGAAAGCTGAAAATGATTCTCTTTTGATGGAACTGAACCAGCGCAATGCTGAACTGGATGATATGATGGGTACTTTCAATGAAGTTCAGGAAGGTTTCCGTAAGATCAATGCTGCCGAAAGCCGTGTTGACTTGCAACGTGGAACCATCACTGAAAACTCTGCCAGCGCCAAGCAACAGATTGCTTCTGACATCGAATTCATCTCTAAACAGATGGAAGAAAACAAAGCGCAGATTGCAAAGTTGCAGGCACAGTTGAAGAACAGCAATTACAATTCTGCACAGATGAAAAAAGCTGTTGCCGCTTTGACTGCTGAATTGAACGCTAAACAACAACGTATCGAAGAACTTCAAACAGAACTGGCTTCCAAGAATATCCGTATCCAGGAATTGGATGCTGCTGTCAGCGACTTGTCTGCTGCTAAAGAAACGTTGGCTGCAGAAAACGAAGCGAAAGCTAAAACCGTTGCTGAACAGGAAAAGAGCTTGAATGCTGCCTGGTTCGTATTCGGTACTAAATCTGAATTGAAAGCTCAAAAGATTCTTCAGAGCGGAGATGTATTGAAGAGCGCTGATTTCAATAAGGATTATTTCACTCAAATCGATATCCGTACAACCAAAGAAATCAAGTTGTACTCTAAACGTGCTGAGTTACTGACTACTCATCCGTCCGGTTCTTATGAATTGGTAAAAGATGACAAAGGCCAGTTGACATTGAAGATTACTAATCCTACTGAATTCTGGAGTGTATCCAGATACTTGGTTATTCAAGTAAAATAAGGTAGACATCCCTTTTTGAATTGCCAATGTGCTGATTCCTGGATTCAAGAAATTAGCACATTGGCTTTTTTGTTTCTTATTATACGCATAACTACTGATGAAATATAAAAATCTTTTTTTTGATCTTGATGATACCATCTGGGCTTTCTCTCAAAATGCCCGTGATACTTTTGAAGAAGTATATCAGAAATATTCATTCGACCGTTATTTTGATTCGTTCGATCATTATTATACCCTTTATCAGCAAAGAAATACCGAACTTTGGATTGAGTACGGCGAAGGAAAAATAACGAAAGATGAATTGAACCGTCAACGTTTCTTTTATCCTTTACAGGCTGTGGGAGTGGAAGATGAAGCGCTTGCCGAACAGTTCTCGAAAGATTTTTTCGCGATTATTCCCACTAAAAGTACTTTGATGCCTCATGCAAAGGAGGTATTGGAATATCTTGCTCCTAAATATAACCTCTATATCCTTTCCAATGGATTCCGTGAATTGCAATCATGCAAGATGCGGTCGGCAGGAGTGGACGGGTATTTCAAAAAAGTGATTCTTTCGGAAGATCTCGGAGTGTTGAAGCCTTGGCCGGCAATATTTAATTTTGCCTTGTCTGCCACTCAATCCGAATTGCGCGAATCCTTGATGATTGGTGACAGTTGGGAAGCGGATATAACCGGAGCGCACGGAGTAGGGATGCATCAGGCTTTTTACAATGTGACGGAACGGACTACTTTCCCTTTTCTTCCCACTTATCACATACATTCCTTGAAAGAATTAATGGATTTATTATAGGTTTTCTGGATTAAGTCGTATTTTTGTTGCGTTTTAATTTTGCATAAAATACGATATAATCATGGATAGTACGCTTCTGCCTTTTGCCTTACTTTGTTTCACTTCATTCTTTACATTGACCAACCCATTGGGAACGATGCCTGTCTTCCTTACCATGACTCATGGTATGACGGATAAGGAACGTCAGTCTATCGTACGTCGCGCCACCATTGTGTCGTTTATTACAATAATGGTATTTGTCTTTGCCGGGCAGTTTCTTTTTAAGTTTTTCGGTATTTCTACCAATGGCTTCCGTATTGCCGGTGGGGTGATTATCTTCAAGATCGGCTTTGATATGCTTCAAGCCCGTTATACACCAATGAAACTGAAAGATGAAGAAATCAAAACGTATGCGGATGATATCTCCATTACTCCTCTCGGCATTCCTATGTTATGCGGTCCCGGAGCGATTGCCAATGCTATTGTCTTGATGCAGGATGCACATTCTTATGAAATGAAGGGAATTTTGATCGGCACTATTGCCCTGATTTATCTGCTGACTTTCTTTATTCTTCGTGCTTCTACGAAATTGGTAAACGTATTGGGCGAGACGGGAAACAATGTAATGATGCGCCTCATGGGATTGATTCTGATGGTAATTGCGGTGGAATGTTTCGTCAGCGGATTGAAACCGATTTTGGTGGATATTGTGAGAGAGGGGATGCTTCCTTGATGATAAAAGATAGAAGGGTTGAAGAGTCCTTAAAATGAAATTTATCTTTGCTGTAAAAAATGAACTACCCTTATAGAAGTTAATAAGATATATATAAATAAAGCCGTAAATGGATGACAACTATCAGGAATATTTTATTTTAAATTACTTTTGTAAAAAATAGATTCCCGAGTTTTTTTATAACCCCCTTAATAGAAATGAGACTAAAACTCCAAGGCTTGCCAAAGAGTTTAGTCTCATTTTTACCTTTATAAATCAGTATCTTTTTTATATCTTGGAATTGGATATATTGTATCTACTCTTTTTTATTTCATTAAAAAGAAGTGAATTGTTTATGGATTCTGATCAGTGGCAATATTTAAGCTTTCATTACCGTCGAACTCTGTCATTGGAATCATCATCGTCATTTCCCAGTCTTCCGGATCAATATAACGTCTGTAGTCTAATAGACGTGCTCCTTCTCCCCATTATTCGATACGATGTTGAAGTAAATGTTTCTTACGTAAAACTATTTATGTATATATTTATAAATAATAAGACCTGCAATTTCGATTAATTCTAAAATTGCAGGTCTCATCTACTTATTTAAAACTTATCCTTATATGGAGGCAATATTAAAAAATGTTTTATCGAGGTAGATTATCACTCCATCCCTCTGTTTGTATAACTCCAAAACCTGAATTAACTTCAAAAGAAGGTATTGGGTACACAAATTTGGCAATGTTGAAATTAGTATACGCTCCATCTGCCACACTAATAATTTTGCCTAATCTTCTTGCATCAAAGAAGCGATGTCCTTCTTGAACCAGTTCTAATTTTCTTTCTTTGTCAATCACATCAATAATCGTCTGATCCTCTGCAATTTCACTATCATCCAAATCCGGGTTTCTTTTTGCCGCTACTTCCAACAGTTTTTCTTTAGCTTTACCATAATCAGGAGTTGATTGTTTTGCATATGCTTCTGCCTGTATTAAATACATTTCAGGCAGTCTGAAAACCGGCAAGTTAGAAATCTGATTATTGGTTGTGATACCACGCATTTTTCCACCAGTCCACGTACCGCCAAGAAGTGCCAGACGAATATCATTAGATGAATATTCTGCTATTGTTGCGCTGTTAATAGACAAACCGTATTTATTCCATAAAGTATTCAGAGCATTAGCAGATAAATAATCATCTTCGGCTTTTGCTATAAAGAAAATGTCTTCTGTCGAAACAGCCAATGTCGTGTACATATTCTTATAGTCTTCTTTGGTTGATACAATTGTACCACCACTTAGGGTTATTGCCTCTTGAGCCGCCGTAATAGCCCCTTCGTAATTTTTCATATAGAGTTTTACGCGAGCTTCAAGTGCAGCAACTGCAGCCGTATTCATATACTGTTTACCTACATTTTCAACACCTTCTTTAGCATAATATTCTTTAGCCTTCGTTATATCATCAAGAATCAGGCTATAATTTTGTTCTACACTAACTCTTGACACCTGTGAATAGGCAGGGACGGGCTCAGTAACGTTTACGATACCTAATGTCGTTTTGTTGGCTTCCGAATATGGCAAACCAAACATGTTAGTCAAATAGAAAGAACAGAGGGCTTTAATTGCATAGGCTTGAGCGATGCATCCTTCCACTTCTGTCAGATCCCCCTTTGTTACTTCTTTAAATGAAGCACCTTCTTTAATGATACGTGCACAACGGTCGATAGCCCAATATCCGTATGCCCATATTTCTTCTATGTATGAATTAGTATCCAGTATCTGATAGCGGAAGATGTCATAGAAATGGGACGTTGCAACGGAATGTGAAGTGATATCCGTTGGCGCATCTCCAATTGCTAATACATCACGTCCCAGAAAACGATATGAACCTAATGTGTAATATACACCATTTAAAGCATTCTGAAAATCTTGGGTAGTAACCAAGGCTTCTTCTGTCGGAACAGAAGTTGATGGCGTTTCTGTCAAGAAGTCATCGCATGCGGTGAATGAAATTGCCATCCAACCGGTTAATAAAGCAAATAATATTTTCTTCATTGTCATAAATTTCTAAAGTTATTTTTTAGAAGCTAAGATTAAGACCGAACATGATATTTCTAGGTACAGGATATGCCCAAGACTGCATACCGGTAGATCTAGTTTGTGGATCAAATCCTATAAAATCTTTAGCAGTGATAGTGAACAAATTGTCAGCAGAGATATAAACTCTTAAATTGTCAATAGCCACTTTATTCATAAGGTTCTTCGGAAGAGTATATCCTAAAACCATGGATTTCATTCTCAAATAAGAACCGTTCATTAAGAAACGGCTGGAATTAGTTTCTGCTCCCGAGTTGTCTCCAGCTACAAATTTGGGTACGTCGGTTATATCTCCCGGCTTTTGCCAGCGGTTGTCATAAACATAGTTAGATACCGGACCTAAGAAATAATGTCCAACCTGCATATCAAATGCAAATCCGGAGTTATATACTTTATTTCCCAAGGTGAAACTGGTATCAAAAGAGAAGTCAAAACCTTTGTATTTGAAATTCATTCCAAAGCCACCATAAAATTTAGGATCGGCAGAACCTACAATTCGCTGACCGGCCTCATTTACATTTTTTGTTTTCTCATCCCCTTCTTGTCCTTTATACCACATTGCTTCTCCTGTTTCAGGATCCACTCCTGCATATTCCGGCATATAGAATGTATTATACGCCTCGCCAACTTTTCTGATAGTTAGAGTATTCTCAATTGGTTTTTCTGTGGCAAGTTTTATGATTTTATTTTTATTTGCCGTACCAGTGAAACGAACATCCCAACTGAAATCCTTATTTCTAAGTACGTTAGCGTTAATCAAGAATTCTATACCTTTGTTTTCCATCTCACCTACATTTTTTAGGATAGACCCGAATCCAGTTGTGTAAGAAAGTGGTACATCAAATATCATATCTTTTGTCCGTTGGTTATAATAATCTACTTCGAGTGTCAGTCTTTCAAAGAAAACAGCATGGATACCGATATCGGCTTTTGCAACAGTCTCCCATTTTAGATCCGGATTGGCTATTTGGTAAGGAATAGCTCCTGGTTTACCATTATAAGAATATCCATAATTATATAATCCCATTGCTGCATAATAACCAATATCCTGATTACCTACAGTTCCATAACTACCTCTGATAGTCAAATCTGTCAACCAACTTTTGGTATTTTCCATAAAGCTTTCGTTAGAGATGCGGTATTTTGCTCCTATAGACCAGAAAGGAGCCCATTTGTTGTTTACACCAAATCTTGACGAGCCGTCATAACGGAAACTGCCTGACAGATAATATTTATCATTCAAGTTATATTCTGCATTCATAAAGAACGAAGAAAGAGTGCTTGCTTTGGTTGAAGATCCCGCCCCTGTTGGCTTGGAAGCATTGTCCAATTCAAAAACAGCATCACTAGGATATCCACTGGCAGCTGCATAAATTGTTCTATAAGATATTTTCTGTGCTTCTTGTCCCAACAATACATTCAAATGATGCATGTCTTTGAAAGTGCGGTTGAAGTTTACGGTATTGGTAATGGTCAAGGTTGTTGCTCTTTCCTGGTTTCTTTGACCAAGCATACCACTACCGGAATATTGAGGATTATAAATTGAACTGTAAAAGAACTCGTCCAAGTCAATTAAGCTCAATCCTGCATTTGTCTTCCATGTTAAGCCATCAATAATATTATAAGTAAAATATGGATTCACAACCAATGTAATCTGCTTTTGATTGCGTTTATCACCTTTTTCTTTATCGTTAATGGCTACAGGATTATAATTAACATTTGTATTATATGTTCCATCTTCATTGCGCACCTGTTCAAACGGACGGATGTCATATACTGCTACAATAGGATTAGTATATTGGCTTTCAGTCATAGTATTGTTTATATCGGAGAGTGCTCCATTCACAGAAAGTCCATATCCTATCCGCCCGCTTTTTCCATCTAAACTAATACGTCCGCTATAGCGTTTCATTCCAGTTCCGATGACGATACCTGTATTCTGAAAATATCCTCCACTAATATAATAGCGCAAATTTTCATTCCCACCTTGAGCACTGATATCATATTCTTGTGAAAAACCATTTTGCAGAATCTCCTTCAGCCAATCCACACTCTTGATATTTTGCGTCAAGTCCACATTATACCAATCCATAACATAGGCATTCAGCCATTCAGCAGAAGTCATGCCATCCTCACCGTCATATCCTGCATTTGTTAGTCCTTCGGTCCAGATCTCTTTGTATTTATCCAGATTTGTCGTACGATAATTATGATCTATCTTACCTACAAAACTAGTTCCGACTTTTGCATTCACATTAAAACGCGCTTTTCCCAGACTACCTTTTTTAGTAGTAACTACAATTACTCCATTCGCTGCACGAGCTCCATAAATAGCTGTAGCTGTAGCATCTTTCAAAACTGTGATGGACTCAATGTCGTTAGGATTGATATTAGCCATCGGACTTGCCGCCATATCCCCTGTCCCGGCTTTGTTATAAGCCCCCATTTTGTCTGTGTAAATGGCAATACCATCAATTACGTATAAAGGTTCGGTTCCAGAATTCATTGAACCAACTCCACGAATAGTAGTAGAAGCGTATGCACCAGGTTGTCCAGTCAAGCTATTTACTTGTAAACCAGCTACTGATCCTTCCAAAGACTTCATAAAGTTTGCATCTGTTTTTTTCATCAAGTCCTTGTTATCCACCGTTTGGGCAGATCCCGTAAATGCCGCTTTTTTAGTTACCCCATATCCGGTTACCACAACCTCATCTATTAGCTGTGCATCAGATTTGAGAACCACTCGCAAATTGGGCTTTATCGCCACTTCCTGCGTCTGCATACCAATGTACGAAATCTGCAAAGTCTTTGCAGAACTAAATACAACTATAATATCTTGATTACTAATAATATACACGATGTTTACTTTCCTTCGGCAATAAATCTTTCGTTGCCGTTATTATGCAGATTATCAATATGTTAAATACCTACCAAACGTATTAATTTGCAGATTTATGATACCAGATTTCTATCAAAAATAGGGCATAACCATCTATTTATTAATTATTTAAGTTCTTATCTTATATGATATAAGCTAAAACTTATTTCCATCTTAACTGTTGAAGATGGTTTTATTGTTCTAAATTAACGTGAGTTCGATATAAATCAATAAATATATCATTGCAAAATAGGCACATAG
>ERZ773188.3984-NODE-3984-length-11600-cov-18.537895_pt1 | contig 11600 bp, 8 predicted proteins | sample MGYA00581011_ERZ773188 | MGnify/ENA primary metagenome ERZ773188 (study PRJEB29015, sample SAMEA2737798) | human gut metagenome | biome: human gut; feature: human-associated habitat; material: faeces | place: China | collected 2012 ...
CTGCGTACCGCCGGTTCCTCTACGCCATTTTTACGCCATTTCTGCGTGGGGATGCCTAGGGAAATAGGAACTTATATGTTTTGCCCTCATCCGAAAATGCCTGTCCTATCAAGCTTTATCGGCATTTGTGCGTTTGCGGAGAGTTTCAGAAACAGGCTCGCTTTCGACGATACCTAATTTCATGGTTTTTCGCTCTCCTTATGCTTTAGAGGCGGCAGAGCCGCCAGTTTTACCGGATAGAGGTGCCCCGGCAGGCCGATGCCCACCGAGACGAAGCGTAAAATCGCCGGAAGGACAAGCCGTCAGGCGTGTTTACCCTTGCTCATTACTGATATTATCATACCATGTCGGCGGCAGATGCACAATAGAAAAAAGGCTCCGGCGGCGCAAAATCTCCCCCCCTTCGGCACAGACAGGGGCAGGAAAGCCCGGCGGCCCACACGAGCCGCAGGGCTTTCTCCCGATGAAGCTTAGTCCTTCTTATTCTTGCGCTTAGTAACAAGCAGCACCACCAGCACGATGATGCCCACGCCAGCCACAGCCAACACAATCCACAGGGCGGTCACGTTGCTGCTGTCGCCGGTGGCGGGGGTATCGGGCGTAGTGGGTTTCTCCGGCTGGGTGGGCCGGGAAGTCTCACCCGGCTTGCCGGGCTCCACATACCGCAGCAGGGAGATGTCCGCCCCCAGGCGGATGGTCTTGCCGGCGAAGTCGGTGGTATTGCTGTTCACCAGCTCTGCCACACCCGCCAGCTGCCGGGCGGTGGTGATGGTGAACTCGGTATCCGTCCCGTTATACCACGAGAGATCCACTGCCCCGTCCCAGCGGGTGGTGGAGAAGTATTCCACCATGACCTGCTCTTCCGTTACGCCCTCCGGCAGGGTATAGGCGTAGCCGGAAGCCGTCTCGGTAAAGGCCGCTCATTGCCTTCGCCGTCCGTATAGTGGATGGTGGCAACGTCATAGCCTTCCCGCTGCTCTTCCTGCACCTGTCCGTCCAGAGCCGAGACCGGCATCACCAGACTCAGCACCATGCACAAAGCCAGCAGCAGCGCCGATACACGCTTCCTGTGCTGCTTTATGTGCAGGTCCCTTCCTCGCTGAAAATTTTTATATGCAGCCCAACAGGGCATGATATACAGCTTCACGGCTTGGCCGGGTCATAGACGCAGCTGCGGACCGTGCCGCCGGTGACCGGCACCTGCGCCACCGTCAGAGGGATACGGTACAGGGTGTGCAGCAACTCCTCCGTCAGCATCTCCTCCACCGGGCCGCAGGCCGCCACCGTGCCGCCGTGGAGGGCCAGCACATGGGTGGCGAAGCGAAGGGCGTGCTCCGGATCATGGGTGGACAGAAGTACCGTGTAGCCCTGCTCCGTCAGGCGGCGCACCTGCTGCAGGAGCCTGAACTGGTTGCCGTAATCCAGATTGGCGGCAGGCTCGTCCATCAGCAAGATCCTCGCCTGCTGGGCCAAGGCCCGTGCAATGAGGGTCAGCTGCCGCTCGCCGCCGGAAATGCGGCGGATGCCCCGGTCTGCCAGCGGGGCGATGCCCACCAGCTCCATCATGCGCTGCGCCGTCTCCAGCTGCTGCCGTCCCGGCTGCCGCAGAGGCTCCAGCCCTCCGGCGGCGCCCATAAGCACCGTGTCCCGGACGGTGTAGTCGAACAATGGCTGGCTGGACTGGGGGATATACGCCGCCAGATGGGCCAGCTCCCGCCGGGGCAGATGCCGCACGTCCCGCCCGCACAGGGAGATGCTCCCCTGATAGTGGGGCAAAAAGCCCAGCATACAGCGGAACAGGGTGCTCTTCCCCGCCCCGTTGGGTCCCAGCACTGCCACCAGCTGTCCGGGCTCGGCCCGGAAGCTGACATCCCGCAGCACCGGGTGAGTGCCGTAGGAAAAGGAGAGTCTCTCCACGTCAATGCTCATGCCGTCGCCCTCCCGTGATGATGAGATACAGAAACAGCGGCGCTCCCACGAAGGCCGTCAGGATACCCAGAGGCAGCTCACCGGTGGTCACCAGCCGAGCGATGTCATCCACCGCCAGCAGGAAAGCCGCTCCGAACAGGGCCGCCGCCGGGATCAGCCGCCGGTAGTCGTAGCCGAACAGCATACGACAGAAGTGGGGGATCACCAGACCCACCCAGCCGATCATGCCGGACACCGCCACGCTGGCGGCGGTCAGCAGCGTGGCGCACAGGATCACCACCAGACGCAGTACCCCCGTCCGCACGCCCATGGACTGGGCCTCCTCCTCCCCCACCGTCAGCAGGTTCATCCGCCAGCGCAGGAGAAACAGCGGCAGCAGTCCCACCGCCACCGGCAGCACCAGAAAGCGCACGTCCTTGTCCTTGATGGAGGACAGGGACCCCATCAGCCAATAGGTGATGGCGGGCAGCTGCTGCTGGGTATCCGCCACCAGCTTGATAAAGGACGTCCCGGCGGAAAACAGGGAGGAGATCATCATACCCGCCAGAATCAGCGCCACCGTGGGGTCTGAGCGGGACAGACGGCTCACCAGCCACGCCGCTGCCACGGCCAGCAGACCGAAGCAGAAGGCGGACAGGGAGATGCCGAAATACCCGGCCCCCAGCAGGATAGCCAACGCTGCGCCGAAGCCTGCGCCGGTGGAGGCCCCCAGAATATCCGGCGACACCATGGGGTTGCGGAACATCCCCTGATAGGCCGTACCGGAGACGGCCAGCGCTGCGCCCACCAGCGCCGCCGCCGCAATGCGGGGCAGGCGGATGGCAAACACCACCTTCTCGTCGCTGACGGACCAGTCCGCAGCGCCGCCGGTGAGCCTTGTCCACAGCATATGCAGGAGCTTACCCGCAGACAGACCGTAGCGCCCCACCAGCATGGAACCCAGCAGAAGCAGCAGGCACACCCCGCCCAGCAGGAGAAAGCGCCGCCGGTAGGTCCTCCCGGCCATCAACTTCTCCATGGGTCAGTTCCCCGCCGCATTGGGTACGATGTAATAGGTGCCGGTCTTGGCATCGTAGTACACCTCCCCCCGCTTTTCCAGCAGGTTGACCGCCAGACTCTCCCGCAGAGCGGAGGTGAAGTCCGGCAGGGGCCTTTCGCCGCTTCGCATGGTCTCCAGCAGCCGGGGCAGACTGGCGTTCATATGCCGCCGCTCTCCCAGCAGCTCCGCCAGCCACCAACCCAGTGAAAACACGGAAAACGCCAACAGCAGCAGGCAGATCACCACCGGGATCTCCATGGCGCTGGCTACTGCCCGCAGGATATTGTGAAACAAGGTGCTCATTTATTCGTCCCTCTCTTTTTTGAAATACAGCACCCGTGCGCCGTCGCCGGGTTCGCCGGTGATGCGGCCCTTCTGGCCGGTCTGTCCATTGGATTGACTGCCGCCGGGGGCAGAGGGGTCTGTCCCTCCGGCGGAGGGCTTGCCGCCGGCCTCCGCCCTTTCCGGCAGCAGGCATACCGTCCTCAGTCAGGCAGCACCCACAGGGTCAGCCGCCGCAGGCGGATATTGCACTTCTTCCTCGCAGGTTCTCCTCCCCGTATGGGGTCACGTCCGCAGGGTGGATCGGCTCAGCATCCCGGCCGCCTCCTCCGCCGACAGGTCATAGTGCCAGAACAGCCGGTAGTACTCCTGTGCCACAGCCGTCATGTCGTAGTCATACAGCTGGGGGTACAGCAGATTCCCCAGCCACCAGATGCCCAGCACCCGGTTCACCGACGGCGGGGAACTCATCCAGTCGTAGGGCAGGCCCGGTATCTCGTAGTACCGCCCCTGCTGCACGGCGGTGAGACCCGCCCAGTCCCCTTCCGTCAGGGTATCGTAGGGGCCGCCGGAGGACAGCAGAATAACATCCGGCTCCACGGCGTATACCTCCTCCAGACTGACGGTGGTACCGCCGCCCCGGTTGGTAACTTCTTCCGGGATGATGGCGTTCACCGCCCCCACAAGGTCGATGACATCCGCCTGTGCGGACCCGGCTGCGTTGCAGGCAAGGCCCGTGGAGCCGGTGCCGAAGAGCACCTTGAGTCGCTGAGACTCCGGGATTTTTGCGGCGTTGGTTTGGGCCATGGTGACAGTGCGGTCAATGAACTGCGCCAGTTCCTCCGCCTGCTCCTGCCGCCCCAGAATGTCCCCCAGCGTCCGGTAGGCCGCCGCCATATCATCCAGATCCGCTTCGATGAAGATGGTGGGGATGCCCGTCTGCTTCTGAATGGTGTCCATGTCCTTGGCGATGCTGTCCTTGGCGTCGCCCAAGTCGATGATCAGCTGGGGCTGGGCGGCGATGAGGGACTCCATATTCAGGCTGGCCTTGCTGCCGTAGAATTGGCCGAAGGTGGGCAGATACCGCATCTCCTCCGGAAAATAGGACATCTGTGCCGTGCTGGGGCTGCTGCTGAGCCCCACAAGCAGGTCATAGGCCACCGGCATCAGGATCATCTGGGCTGTGGAGCCGCTGGGTGCGATGCGTGTGATCTCGGCAGGGATCTCCACCTGCCGTCCGGCGGAGTCGGTGATCATCCGGGTCTCCACCCCTTTCAAGGGGTCATAGCCCGTCTGCTTGCCGCCGCAGCCAACCAGCAGGCACAGGCACAGCGCCAGTACCAGCGATATCCACCGCTTTCCACTCGTTCTCTTCACCGTTTTTCCTCCGTTATCCTCATTTGCATATCACGCTCGCCGAAAAGAGCGCCGCACCATGGCGGCAGTCTTTTCTATCGTAAGTCTATTGTACCATCTGCCCCGGCAAAAGAAAATATCCTTTTCGCAAAGCAGAACATAATTCCGTATGGCGGAACGCTCTACGCATGATAGCCCAGCTCCCGGCTGAGACTCCCGGCGGCGGCGCAGACCATGTCCACCGCCTCCTCGAACTCCCCGGAGGCAACATGGCGAAACAGGCCCACCACCGTCAGGGTGTAGCGCATCTGCCCCTCCCGGTCGAACACCGGAGCCGACACGGACCGCAAGCCGATCTTGTACTCGCCGTTTTCGATGGCATATCCCCACTGGCGGATACGCTCCAGTTCCTCCGTCAGCGTCGCCAGGTCCACGATGGTATGGGGGGTAAAGGGATCCATACCCTGACCGTTCATCAGATAGCGCACCGTGGCATCCGGCAGCTGGGACAGCAGCAGCTTCCCCTGCGACGTGGCGTGGAGGGGCGTACGGCCGCCGATCTCCGAGGCCACCTGAATCCCCGTGCCGCTGACCCGCTGGTCGATGACCACGATGTTGCTGCCCTCCACGCAGGAGAGCAGGGCCGTATACTGGGTCTGTTGGGTCAGCCGCTCCAAATGGGGACGGGCGCAGCGGGTGATCTCCCACGCAGCGGACACGCCGCAGCCCCACTCGAACAGCTTTGTCCCCAGATAGTACCGGCCATCCGACTCCTGCCGGATGCAGCCGTAGCTCCGCAGGGTGGCCAGCAGCGAGTGGATGGTGCTCTTGGGGTAGCCGGAGGCCTGACTCAGCGCCTGAAGGGTCATGGGGACCCGGCTCCGGTTCAGCAGCTCCAGCAGCTCCAGCGCCTTGCCCAGCGACCGCACGCTTCCCTTTTCCTGCGGCATCATACGTCCTCCTTCCGCCGGGGGATGGGCCGAAAGTCCGGCTTTCCCGGCAAGCTGCCGGGCAGCCCTCGCTCCATAGGCGGCGGTGGTGGCACCTCGTCGTCCCGCTCCCCGGCATAGAAGGCCCGGTTGTTCTCCACCAGCTCCGCCAGTGTCACCGGACGATAGCGGTTCACATCCACTCCGGCATTCAGCACACGGGGCAGCTGCCGCAGCAGCTCATAGTCCCGGCCCCGCCCGTGGTGGAGGTGTCCGTGGATCATGTAGCCCCGCTTGTGGTACAGCATGGGATAGTGGCACAGGAGGATGTGGGTCTCCCCGTCGTCGATCTCGTTGAAGTCCGTCACCGTCTCGAACCAGCGGTACAGCCGCCCGGCGTCCTCATAGCCGGTGTCGTGGTTGCCGCGGATCAGGTGCTTATGGCCCGACAGCCGCTCCAGCAGCTCTCCCGGCACCCGGCCGCCGTTCCAGCCGATGTCTCCCACCAGATAGACGGTGTCCTCCGGACCCACGGTGTCGTTCCAGTTTTTCACCAGCGTCTCATCCATCTCCTCTACGGTGGCAAAGGGCCGGGAGGGAAGCAGCAGTGCATAGTGAAAGTGCAGATCGGCGGTATAGTAGATCATGGTGCTCTCCCTTCTCCGGCGGATATTTTTCTCTATCATACCGTCTCCACCGGTCTGCGTCAAGCGTTCATTCCGTATGGCGGAATTTTTCTACGTTTTTCCGGTCTCAGATTCCGCTATGCCGTCGAAATGACCAATTCCCCGGAAATGGACCAACGCAGCCCATCGGGAAAAGCCTCCGTTTCCGGGCAGAAAAAAGAGCGCCCCACAGGGCGCTCTTTTCAGTACGTTATGATAGGGATTGCTTACTCCTCCGTCTCGTCGGCAGGTTCTTCCGCAGGCATGGTCTCCTCCATGGATACGCTGTCGGCAGCGCCCTCCTCAGGCACCAGCTCCTCAGCGAAATGGCGGTAGGCGTTCAGGCCGGCGCCGGCGGGGATCAGCTTACCGATGATGACGTTCTCCTTCAGGCCCACCAGATGGTCCACCTTGCCCTTGATGGCGGCCTCGGTCAGAACCTTGGTCGTCTCCTGGAAGGAGGCAGCGGACAGGAAGGAATCGGTGGCCAGAGATGCCTTGGTGATACCCATCAGCAGCTGGGTATAGGTGGCCTCCTGCAGCGGCTCACCGGTCTCGGCGTTGACCTCACCGGCGGCGATGCGGGCCCGCACCTTGGCGTTCTCGTCCTCCACCTCCAGCACGTCGGCCATGGCGCCGGACAGCAGGCCGGTGGCGTCATTGGCGTCCTCCACACGGACCTTGCGCATCATCTGGCGGACAATGACCTCGATGTGCTTATCGTTGATGTCCACGCCCTGCTGACGGTACACCTTCAGGACCTCCTGAATGAGGTAGTTATGCACCGCCGAAGCGCCACGGATCCGCAGCACATCGTGGGGATTCAGTGCGCCGTCCTGCAGCTGGCGGCCCTTCTCGATGACCTCGCCGTCCCGTACCTGCAGACCGGTGTGGGGCATGGAGTAGGTCCGGGTATCGCCGTCGTCGGCGGTGACGATGATGTTCAGCAGGCTGCCCTTGGTGGCATCCTCGAAGCGCACCTTACCGGCGATCTCCGACAGGGTGGCCATCTTCTTGGGCTTGCGGGCCTCGAACAGCTCCTCCACTCGAGGAAGACCCTGAGTGATATCGCCGCCGGCCACGCCGCCGGTATGGAAGGTACGCATGGTCAGCTGGGTACCGGGCTCACCGATGGACTCTGCGGCAATGATACCGACAGACTCACCGACCTTGACGCATTCACCGTTGGACATATTGGAACCGTAGCAGTGGGCGCAGACGCCGACGTGTGCGCGGCAGGTCATGACGGAGCGGATCTCCAGCTCGGTAATACCGGCGTTGACGATCTTCTCGGCGTCGAACATATCCATCATCTTTTCCTTGCTGACGAGCAGCTCACCCGTGGCGGGATCGTGCACATCATGCAGGGAGTAGCGGCCGTTCAGACGCTCCTTGAAGCTCTCGACAACAGAGTTGCCCTCGCTGATCTCGCGGACCCAGATGCCCTCGGTAGCGTGGCAGTCCTCCTCGCGGATGATGACTTCCTGAGAGACATCGACCAGACGGCGGGTCAGGTAGCCGGAGTCAGCGGTACGCAGAGCGGTATCAGCCAGACCCTTACGAGCGCCTCGGGAGGAGATGAAGTATTCCAGGATATTCAGGCCCTCGCGGTAGTTGGCGCGGATAGGCATTTCCAGCGTCTTACCGGCAGTATTGGCCAGCAGGCCGCGCATACCGGCCAGCTGCTTGATCTGGTCCATAGAACCACGGGCACCGGAATCGGACATCATATAGATGGGGTTGCGCTGGTGGTTCTTCTTCAGGTTGTCGCTCAGAGCCTCGGAGACCTCCTCCGTGGCAGCCTGCCAGATCTCAACCGTCTTGCGGTAGCGCTCCTCATCGGAGATCAGGCCGCGGTTGAAGTTCTTCATGACCTTCTCGATCTTCTTATCGGCGGCAGCCAGAATTTCCGGCTTCTCGTCAGGCATAATAGCATCGGGAACAGCGACGGTGATGGCAGACAGGGTGGAGTACTTGTAGCCCTGGGCTTTGATGGCATCCAGCATCATGGCACAGGTCTTGGTGCCATGCTTGGTCAGGCAGCGGCTGATGATGTCGGGCAGGCCCTTCTTCGTCAGCTTGTCGCTCTTGCCGCCGGATGCGATCTTGAGGGTGCGGGGGTTCATCTCGTAGTCGAACTTGGTGGCGGGATTGGTGCGGTCCACGTAGCCCAGATCCTGCGGGATGGGGGTGTTGAAGATGATCTGGCCCATCGTGGTATCGACCAGGCCGGTCTCCGCGACGCCGTCAAAGACCATCGTGCGGCGCACCTTGATGGGTGCCTGCAGCGTGATGAGGCCCTCGGAATAGGCCATCATGGCCTCGTCCTCGTCGCGGAAGATCTTGCCGTGGCCCTTATCGTCGGGGTTGACGAGGGTCAGGTAGTAGCTGCCCAGGATCATATCCTGCGTGGGCACGGTGACGGGCTCACCGTCAGAGGGCTTCAGCAGGTTGCCGGAGGCCAGCATCAGCATCTTGGCCTCGCGCTGGGCCTCGGTGGACAGCGGCAGGTGGACAGCCATCTGGTCGCCGTCGAAGTCAGCGTTGAAGGGGGTGCAGACCAGGGGGTGCAGCTTGATGGCACGGCCCTCGACCAGGACAGGCTCAAAGGCCTGAATGCCCAGACGGTGCAGCGTAGGTGCACGGTTCAGCAGGACGGGGTGGCCCTTGATGACGGTCTCGAGGGAATCCCAGACCTCGGGGCGGGCGCGCTCGACCATCTTGCGGGCAGACTTGATGTTGTTGGCCTTCTCCTTCTCGACCAGGTCCTTCATGACGAAGGGCTTGAACAGCTCGAGGGCCATCTCCTTGGGCAGGCCGCACTGATACATCTTCAGCTCGGGGCCGACGACGATAACGGAACGGCCGGAGTAGTCAACACGCTTGCCCAGCAGGTTCTGGCGGAAGCGGCCCTGCTTGCCCTTCAGCATATCGGACAGGGACTTCAGTGCGCGGTTGTTCGCGCCGGTGACCGGGCGGCCGCGGCGGCCATTGTCGATCAGGGCGTCAACGGCCTCCTGCAGCATACGCTTCTCGTTGCGGACGATGATGTCGGGCGCACCGAGCTCCAGCAGACGCTTCAGGCGGTTGTTGCGGTTGATGACGCGGCGGTACAGATCGTTCAGGTCGGAGGTCGCAAAGCGGCCGCCGTCCAGCTGCAGCAGGGGGCGCAGATCCGGCGGAATGACGGGGATGACCGTCATGATCATCCACTCGGGGCGCTGGTTGCTCTCGAGGAAGCTCTCAACGCACTCAAGGCGCTTCAGCAGGCGGACGCGCTTCTGGCCGTTGGCATGCTCGAGCTCCTCACGCAGCTCCTTGCTCAGCTTGTCGAGGTCGATCTCAGCCAGCAGCTTCTGGATGGCTTCGGCACCCATACCGGCTTCAAACGTATCCTCGTACTTTTCGCGCATCTCCTTGTACTCGCGCTCGGTCAGCAGCTGCTTTTTCTCCAGCGGCGTGAAGCCGGGGTCGGTGACAATGTAGTTGGCGAAATACAGGACCTTGTCCAGCTGACGGGGGCTGATGTCCAGCATCAGGCCGATGCGGCTGGGAATGCCCTTGAAATACCAGATGTGCGAGACAGGCGCGGCCAGCTCGATGTGACCCATGCGCTCACGGCGGACCTTGGCGCGGGTGACCTCGACGCCGCACTTGTCGCAGATCTTACCCTTGTAGCGGATGCGCTTATACTTGCCGCAGTGGCATTCCCAGTCCTTGGTAGGTCCAAAAATGCGCTCGCAGTACAGGCCGTCGCGCTCCGGCTTCAGGGTGCGGTAATTGATGGTTTCGGGCTTGGTGACCTCGCCGTAGCTCCAGGCGCGGATCTGGTCCGGGGAGGCAAGGCCGATCTTAATCGAATCGAATTCTTTATTTTCCATTCAGCGAACCCTCTCAAATTCAATATGACACACGATGCAATTCGATCAATCGTCGAAGGAATCAGACTCGATGGCGGCGAGGTCGTCAGCCGTGGGGCCGGCATCCTCATCCAGATCATCGTCAAAACCTTCGTCGGCGTCCTTGACGCTGTAATCGTCCTGCAGCTCACTCTCGACCATGACGTTATCGCCCAGGTCGTAGTCATTGTTCTCAAAGCTGCTGTCATCGTCGTCAAACTCCTGACGCATATCGACGGCGTTGCCTTCCTTATCCTGCACAACAATATCCAGGCCAAGGCTCTGCAGCTCTTTGAGCATAACGCGGAAGCTCTCGGGGATACCGGGGCGCGGGATCGGCTCGCCCTTGACGATGGCCTCGTAGGTCTTGACACGGCCCACGACGTCGTCGGACTTGATGGTCAGGATCTCCTGCAGGGTGTAAGCGGCGCCGTAGGCTTCCAGCGCCCAGACTTCCATCTCGCCGAAGCGCTGGCCGCCGAACTGTGCCTTGCCGCCCAGAGGCTGCTGGGTGACCATGGAGTAGGGGCCGGTGGAACGGGCATGGATCTTATCGTCGACCAGGTGATGCAGTTTCAGGTAGTACATATAGCCTACCGTGACCTTGCTGGGGAACTGTTCACCGGTACGGCCATCATACAGGGTGGTCTTGCCGTCGTCGGTCAGATCGATCTTGGAGAAGTCGATGACATGGCCTTTCTCGCCCATCAGGCGGTCCAGGTGGGTCGGGTACTCGGGCGCGTTTTCGCCGTGCCACTTCTCGCGGGCCTCGGCGAAGCAGTCGCGCAGGTCGGACTCGTGCGCACCGTCAAAGACGGGGGTCTGGACCTTCCAGCCCAGTGCCTTGGCAACGTAGCCCAGGTTGACCTCCAGGACCTGACCGATGTTCATACGGGAGGGAACGCCCAGGGGGTTCAGCACGATGTCCAGCGGGGTGCCGTCGGGCAGGAAGGGCATATCCTCCTGCGGCAGAATGCGGGAAACAACACCCTTGTTGCCGTGACGGCCTGCCATCTTATCGCCGACGCTGATCTTACGCTTCTGGGCGATGTAGCAGCGCACGCACATACGCACGCCGGGCTGCAGCTCGTCGCTGTTCTCGGGGGTAAAGACCTTGACGTCGACAACGATGCCGTAGGCGCCGTGGGGCACACGCAGGGAGGTGTCGCGGACCTCGCGGGCCTTCTCGCCGAAGATGGCGCGCAGCAGGCGCTCCTCGGCGGTCAGCTCGGTCTCACCCTTCGGGGTGACCTTGCCGACGAGGATGTCGCCGGTCTTGACCTCGGCACCGATGCGGATGATACCACGGTCATCGAGGTCCTTCAGCGCGTCATCGCCGACGTTCGGGATGTCGCGGGTGATCTCCTCGGGTCCGAGCTTCGTGTCGCGGGCCTCGGTCTCATATTCTTCAATGTGGATGGAGGTGTAGACATCCTCGCGGACGAGCTTCTCGTTCAGCAGGACGGCGTCCTCGTAGTTGTAGCCCTCCCAGGTCATGAAG
>ERZ773188.3987-NODE-3987-length-11591-cov-3.008062_pt1 | contig 11591 bp, 26 predicted proteins | sample MGYA00581011_ERZ773188 | MGnify/ENA primary metagenome ERZ773188 (study PRJEB29015, sample SAMEA2737798) | human gut metagenome | biome: human gut; feature: human-associated habitat; material: faeces | place: China | collected 2012 ...
TGGAGGATCTGGAGGAAGAGGAATGACAGGCAAGAGCTACGAGCTGCCCGACGACATCACGACCCTGGGCGGCATGGTGACGTGGGCCGATGCGGACGACGTGTGGCACACGGAGATGTTCGAGTTCCTGGCGGACGCGCGCTACGCGTTCTGCGAGCACGTCCTGGCCGGTGACGTCGCCTACATGGCGCGCCTGGTGGAACTCGACCGCAGACAGGCGCTCGACCCGGTGTCCTACGACGTCATGGAGATCGACCCGGCGCCGGGCGAGTGGCCGTTCGGCCGCGGTCGCGAATGACCCGGGCGCTGCTGGCCTCGGCCGTCGTGATGGACGCCGCCGGCTGGATGTGCGCCGCGCAGGGGGCCTACGGCCTCGCGCGGGTGTGCTTCTCGGCCGCCGTGCCGTTCATCGCGGCGTGGGCGCTCGCCTCGCTCCGGGGCTGAGGCCCCTTCCCCGAGGCGGCACCGGTCCCGGCGGGCTCCGTTAACCATCCGCCGGGCGTTCCAGCCGGTGCCGTGTCGGGGGAGGGTCCGCCCTACGCCCGACCCAAAAAAAGAGCCTCCCGCAGCGTTAGGACCGTACGCGGGAGGCCGACCTGAAAGGAGGTCATCCATGGATGATACCAGCAAGAAGCCCCAGACGTTCCGAGCACTTGCGGCCGAGCTCAAGTTGCCGCGCAAGCTGCTGTACACGCTCGACGAGGTGTCGCGCGTGCTGGGGGTGCCCTACAACACCCTTCGAGACGAATGCACCGCGCGCAGGCTCACCTACTGCCTGCCCGACGGCCGCTGCCGCGGCTACCTGGTGCGCCCCGAGTGGGTCGACGAGTGGATAGAGGAGGGAACCCATGAGCGAGATTCTTTTGCTGCTTAGCGACCGAGTGTCGGCCTGGTGGGGAACGCTGTCCGAGCGCGTGCGCAGCGTGGCGTGCGCCGTCGCGATGCTCTCGCTTCTGGCCATAGCCGGCGCCATCGAGGGGACCGCCCCGAGCGGGATGTACTACTAACTACTAGGAGGAATGACATGCAGTTTGAGAAGAGGCAGGTTCGCCTGGGCGACATCCGCCCGAGCTCGCAGAACCCGCGCGAGGACTTCGGCGACATCGGCGCCCTGGCCCGCAGCATCGAGGCGACCGGCGGCGAGCCGTTGAACCCGCCCGTGGTCGTGGCGGACGGCAACGTGTTCCGTATCGTCGACGGCGAGCGCCGCTACCGAGCGCTGTCGTCCATCTACGGGGAGGACCGCGAGGTGTCCGCGCTGGTGGCGGAGAGCATGGACGAGGCCAACGAGCTCGTGGCCATGCTCGCCACCGACGACAAGCGTCAGCTGACCGAGGCCGAGCGCGCACGCGGCGTGCAGCAGATGCTCGTGCTTGGCGTCGACGAGCAGCGCATCGAGCGCGCCAGCCGAGCCACCGCCGGGCAGATTCGCGCGGCGCGCAGGCTGCGCGGGAGTGTCGAGGGCTGGCAGGTGACGTTGGAGCAGCTTGAGGCCGCGAGCGCCTTCGACGACGAGAAGGACGTCGAGGCCGTGCTGGCCGCCGGTGACGGTTGGGCGGGCAAGGCCGACAGCATCCGCCGCCGCGTCGAGCGCGAGGAGGCCAAGGCCGAGGACTACGACGCGTTCGGCGACGCGGGCATCCCGGTGGTGAAGGAGCTACCTGAGGGTTTCAACTACACGGACTGGGTCAACGTCGGCCTCGCCGCCAAGAAGCTCAAGGGGAAGGAGTTCGCCGCCGGCACCGTTGCCGTGTGGAAGGGCAGCTACTGGGACCTCTACGAGCCGGATGACGCCTCGGGCGCCGAGCCCGAGAAGACCGAGGAGGAGATTCGGGCCGAGCAGGAGGCCGAGCGCGAGGCGTCGGCGCTCGAGGAGCTGTACAGGAGCCTGATCGGCTTCGTGGCGTCCGGTGCCTTTGCCATGTCCAAGGACCTCATGATGAAGGTGCGCGTGGGCCGCGAGGACCCGGTCGTGCTGCTCGTGGCGATGGGTGGCGACAGCAACCCCGAGAACGAGGAGCGCTTCGGTCTCGTGCGAGACGAGTTCGCCCGCAACCTCAAGGCGTGCAAGCCCAGCGAGTACGAGGTCGGCTGCTGGCTCATGGCGGCGGCCAAGGACATGGCCCAGCTCAACAACCGCTGGGGCGGCGACGACGCGGAGGCGTGGCTCGACCACTATGACATCTTCTGCTCTGTGGGCTTCGAGCCCGGCGAGGAGGACGTGTGGCTCATGGAGAGGGTGCAGGCGAGTTTCAAGGAGGAGAAGGATGAGTAGCGAGAAGAAGGTCAGGGTGACGGTCGAGGCGTGCGGCGAGGTCCGCGCTTTCGAGTGCCGCTGCGCGACGGTCACGACCGCCAAAGGGGACGGCTCCGGCGACTCATGCTTCGTGGGCCCGACCGACATCAGCGACCTGTTCGCGCTCGCCTGCGAGTGCATCGACGCGCTCTGCGCGGCCTTCAGCCAGGCGGGCGTCCCGGACAGGAACGCGCGCAAGCTCGTGCTCATCGCCGCGCTCGGCGCCAACCCCCATGGGCACGCCGACAGTATCCAGACCACCGACCTGGACGCGCGCAGGGAGATCCGCGACATGGCGGCGAAGCTGGGCGTCGATGCCGACATCTAGCGAGCGCCGGGCGGTCGTGCAGCGCGGGGAGGACGGGCGCTGGTTCGCCCGCCCCTACATGGGCACCGACCGCGTGACCGGCAGGCGGATCAGGCCCTACAGGTCGTGGGACGCGGAGTTAACGCGCGAGCAGGCCCAGGCCGAGTGCGACAGGTGGGCGGCCACGTTCGACCCGTCGTCGGCCCGGGACAGCTCCAAGCGCCTGTCCTCGATGCTCGAGACGTACATCTCCGACCCCGTCAACGGCCTGTCCGGCAACTCGGTGGCCACGTACCGCAGCGTGGTCAGGACGATGGTGGAGCCGACCATCGGGCGGCTTCCCTACGACCAGCTTGAGCCCTGGGACGTGTCGGCGGCGTACCGCATGCTGCTCGCCCCCAGGAGCGGCAAGGGGCTGTCGCCCAAGACGCTGCTCAAGATGCACGCGCTTCTCAAGGGCGCCTACCGCTCGTGGCGGCCGGCGCTGGGCCGCGACATCGCCCGACCCCGTGGAGCCGTTCGCGCTGTCCGAGCTCGATACCGACGAGCTCTCCCGGGCGCTGGCCTCCGCCATGTCCTCGCGATCTGCTTCTGCCGCCAACATCTCGCGGCGCACCGAGGCCATGGCGGTCTACCTCGCCCTCAACACGGGCCTGCGCTGCGGGGAGATCTGCGGGCTGCAGCGCCGAGACTGGCGCCGCGCCCTGCACGACCTGCACGTCGTGGGGCAGGCGGTCGAGCACCCCGAGCTGCACCGGCAGGCCTACACCAAGGGCAGGCGCGTGCGCAACGTGGCGCTCGCTCCGGCTGTGGAGGCACGGCTGGAGCGCCACCTGGAGTGGCAGGACACGTGGCTCGCGCGCAGGGGCCCGGCGGCGCTGGTGGTGACCTTCGGGCCCGCCGGCGGCATCGCGCGCCCGAGCACCGTGACGAGCCGCTTCAAGTCGCTCGTGAGGGACCTGGGGCTGCCGGAGGAGACGGTGTTCCACTCGCTGAGGCACACGCACGCCTCGTGGCTGCTCATGAACGGGTTCGATATGAGGACCATCCAGGAGCGCCTGGGGCACGCGAGCGTCAAGACGACGCTCGACATCTACGGCTCGGTCATGCCGGGCCGAGACCAGGCCGCCGCCGCGGCCTTTACCGATTCGATCTACGGAGGTGATACGGATGACGATACTTGATTCCCTCGTCGAGGGCGCCCTGTGCCTCGGCAACAGGCGCGAGAGCAACGAGCTGCTCGGCATGATGGTGCGCTACCTCGTGACCGGCGAGGTGCCCGAGCCGCGCACCGACGCCCAGCGGATGGCCATCACACTGATCATGCCGGTCCTCGAGAACAGCCGCGCCAGGGCGGAGGCCGGAAGAAAGGGCGGGCTGAGCCGTGGCAGCGCAGCAAGCGAAGCCGAAAGCAAAACCGAAAGCAAAACGGAAAGCAAACGCGCAAGCAAAACCGCAAGCAAAACCGCAAGCAAAACCGCAAGCAAGCCAGCAAGCAAACCAGTAAGCAAGCGTGCAAGCGAAGAGGAAGGGGAAGAGGAGTTAGGAGTCTGGATTAACCCCTCAGATTGTGAAAACAGAGGGGGAGGTAGCGCAGGGTTCGTCCCGCCTGCCCTCGAGGAGGTCGAGTCGTATTTCGCGGCTAACTGCCTTCGCGGCAGCGCCCGGAAGTTCTTCGACTACTACGAGGCCAACGGGTGGACCAGGCAGGGCTTCCCCATCGCGAAATGGGAGCCGGTCGCCCGCAGCTGGTCAGACCGCGAGCGCGGCTACGACGCGGAGCGCAAGGCACGGGGCGGGCAGACCTCGCAGGAGGTCGAGCGCGCGGCGGTGTGGAAGCCCGCCGAGACCGAGGACGACGTCATCGCCGCCCTCGAGCGGGAGCTGGGTGAGGCGTCGTGATCACCCTCAGGGAGATGCTCGACGGCTTCGACCCCGCAGCCGGCCGGCCGCTCGACGTGAAGCGGATCTACATGGCCAACCTCATCAGCGCCGACGAGGGCGCGCGCCTGGCCAAGAAGCAGAAGCTCGACGAGTACCGCGCCCGCAAGCGCGCCAAGGAGGACCTGCGGATGGACATCGCCGCCATCGCGAGGGGCGAGGAGCCGAGCTGGAGGTATGCCAAAGGTGTGCCAACGGCGGCGGGGCAGCTGGGCCAGCAGGCGCTGGGGTTCCCGCCGCTAGAGGGCGGAAACGGGGCCGGCGGGGGAGTCCCCGAGGCAAAGAACACCTAATTCTTTTGAGATAGGAGAGTGAGAAGGTTTTGACCGAGATCTCAGCGGTGATGAGGGCCTATCGCGACGCCCTCGACAGGCACCGGATTCCCTGGGCCGATGACACGTACGACACCGAGAGGGTGGGCGGCTACAGGCTGCGCGTGGAGCGCACCGAGACCATCCTGGACGAGCACAGGGTGAGCGTGGCCTGGGGCTACCAGCTCCTTCCGGGGCGCGAGCCCACGGGCGTGACGATCGGCTACCCGGGCTACCTCGAGGTGGCTTACGACCCGATCAGCCCCGAGCCGTTCGCGGCGTCGCCGGGCGACATCCTGGCCGACATCTTCGGCGTGAGGGGTGAGTCGCGGTGAGCTACGTGTGCGGACCCGCCGACTGGATCGACCTCGCCGTCGGCAGGCTCGAGGACGCCAAGAGGTCGCTCAGGGAGTGCGACAAGCTGCGACAAGGGTGCGACATCTGCGAGGAGCTGCGCCAGGCGAGGCGATGCCTCAACAGGGCGCTGATCATGGTCGCGCAGGAGAAGGAGATTGAGAAGGATTGGAGCACGAAGTGAAGGAGAAGCTGAAGATGTACACCTGTGAGCGGTGCGGGAAACCGACGCCGAACTACCGCGAGTACTCGCCCTCGCTGGCAGCCATTGTGGGTGTCCAGGGGCGCTCGTGGTGCGATGAGTGCCGAAGGTAGCTTCACATCTTGCATGAATGGGAGAACGAGCAGGAGACCGATGAGCGCATGATCTGCCCCTACTGCGGGGGTTCCATTAGCGATCCGTGGGAGTACGAAGAGGGCGAGGACGAGATTGAATGTCCCGACTGCGGCCGCATGTTCGAGGCTGAGATCAGCTCCGTGCGCACGTATAGGACGCGCCGCCGCATGGAGGACATGCCTGATGGCTGGGACGGGGGTAGTTTTGATGAGCTGTAATTTCTGCAACATGATGGGCGCAGCGGGCATAGACGATCGGCCCCGAGGAGAGGGGAAGGCTGCGGGGGCTATGGTTCTCACGCGGTATGGCGCTGGCGAATCCGATATTCATATCGAATTGGACGCAAGTGCGATGGTCTCGGTCTCGAGCATGTCGGTGTGCGGCGTTGAGCACTTCGAGCATGTCAAGATTCCGACTTACGTTGATGGTTACGCCCATGGGGTCAAGTACTGCCCGTTCTGCGGGGAGGAGCTTTAGGTGCACGAGATCTATGTGAAAACGAAGACGTATCTGATTAACGAAATCGCCGAGGACGCACGAGGCGTGCTGAGCGCGATCGAGGGCAAAGACCCTGTTGCGGTCGATGACATTGAGGTCCTTGAGTACTGCCATGCCCTCGCGACCGAGATGACCACCCTCGAGACCGTCGCCATGGTCGCGGCACTGGTGCCCGATTTTCTGGAAAGCAAGAGATGCGAGGACGAATGAGCCGCAAGGATGTGACCAAAGAGCTGTCCGAGAAGGTGGAGAAGAAGCTCCGCAGGCAGTTCGCGCTCGTCGCGCGGGAGGTATGGGTGGACCCTGACCACAGGGTCGACTTCATGGCATTTTCTCCGGGCGTCGGAGGACGAAACATGAAGCTCGAGCATGGGCGGTTCGTGTTCGTTGAGGTCAAGTCGTGCATGGCTGACTTCAAGAGCGGCCACGGCCTCACGTTCCGAGGCGACGATAACTGGCTCGTGTGCCCTCGCGACCTTGCTGACGAGCTGTACGACAAGATGCTCCTGCCGTTGGGCGTGCAAGTCTACTGCCCCGACAACGGAGGCTCCCTTCGGCTGAGATACGACCTTAGTATGCGCGGCGCGGGAAGCCTGAGAGAGGATTCAACGCTCTGCCTGCTCTGGGCGATGCTGATGGACTCGTATACGAGATGGCGCACGACTGACGCTGTATTCATCGAGACGGGGGAGGACGGCAGGTGATCCGCTCGGCGGCCGAGCTGTTCCGCGCGACCGCCTGGCGCACGGTGCCCGATCTGGTGTCGGGTCCTGCGCGCCGGGCGCTCGTGCATGGACTGGCCGACGCGCCGCGGGTGACGTCGGCGCAGATCGGGGAGGCGGAGCGGAGGGCGCGTGCGCTGGAACGCGCCCGGGCCCGCGCACTCAAGAGGTCGAGGAAGGCTAAGCGATGAGGTTATTTGAAAAGCTGTGGCGGATGCTCGCCGAGAACCGCCGCGTGCGCAAGAGCATCGAGGCGCGTCGCGCCCGCAGGCTCAGGAGGTCGATGAGATGACCGTTATGTGGGATGTGCAGGAGAGGAGCTGCGCGGTCTGCGGGAGGATTTTCATCCCCCAGGCGCCGAAGGCCAAGTACTGCTCGGAGGACTGCCGGCGCAGGCACGAGCAGGACCGCGCGAAGGAGGCCCGCCGCAAGGGTACCAAGCCGAAGCGCGACAGTGTCGACCGCTATCTGGCGCCCACTGGGCCGGCGCACGACGAGATTATGGCCATGCGCCGCGAGGTCGCGATGAAATATTGAGTTACCGCAGGTAGATATATAATTAAGACCGCTGGCGTTGGAGCGCCGGCGGCCTTTGGCAAAGACGCCTCCCGGCATCTTCTATGTGGCGTAGAGCATGGTACCACGCGGGAGGTCACATGGATGCACGTGAATATTTGGAGACTGTACGGGCCGCCCAGCGCGGCATCGACCGCCGCCTGGCGGTCATCGAGTCGATGCAGGCGCGAGAGCAGGTGCGCGCCCAGCGCTACGACGCCGTCGGCAAGGGCGCGCGCGGCACGGACTTTATGCGCTCGACGGATGACAGGATTGACTATGAGCGCCGCAGCGGCGCCGAGCTGTCCGAGCTTCGGCGCGAGGTGGAGCGGGGCCGTGAGCTCTGCGCGGGCGTGCGCTCGGCCAACCCCGGCAAGCGCTGGGGCGACGTGCTGGAGCTGCGCTACTGCGAGGACCGCACACTGCAGGAGATCGCGGGGACGCTGGGCGTGTCGGTGAGGTCCATACAGGCGGACCTGTCTGCGGCTCTTGACTGGGTGAACCTAACCGGCCTCGCCCGTGCGCGACAAGGGCGAGGAGCTGCCGAGATATAGCTTAATGATATCTAAGATTTATATAGTAATAACTATTAGTATATGCTAATATATAGTTGTCAATAGAAAGAAGGTGACATGCAGAGGCGCGAACTGGTCCGCATCCTCGAGGAAGCCGGCTTTATCTCCAAGGGCGGCACCAACCACGAGAAGTTCGTCAAGGGCGACAAGCTCGTGCTAGTGAAGCGCCACAGGGAGATCGAGGACCAGATAGCCAAGAGGATTCTGAGACAGGCGGGGCTTCGTTAGCCCCGCCCCTTTGGGGCTACGTCTTGCATCACCCACATAAAGGAGACTTAAATGGTTTACGTATGGGAATTCGAATTCTTTGATTCTGGCGGCATGGTCGATGCCGTGCCGTGCGGTTCGCTCGGCGGTGGCGGCACGTTCGGGTCCGACTTGAACGATGCCGTCGCCAGTGCGGCGGACTTTCTCGCCTGCATGGTCGACGACCACCTCATGGGCGGGGTCGACCTTCCCGTGCCCGACTTCGGCCATGAGCCGCAGAACGGGGGCAAGATCATCGCCGTCGCCGTCAGCCGCGAGCTCGGTGACATTCCCGCCATCACCGCAGCCGATGCCGCCCGTATGCTCGGCGTCAGCTCTGCGAGGGTGTCGCAGCTGATAGGCGCGGGGCTGCTCGAATCGTGGAGGGACGGCACCAAGCGCATGGTGTCCAAGGCCTCCGTCGAGGCCAGACTCGCCGATTCGCCCAAGGCCGGGCGCCCGAAAGAGGCTCCCGTCGCCGTATAATACAGGTGCTGGTTCGCGTCAGCATGTCGGCCCCGATCGCCATGTGCGGTCGGGGCCTTTCTTCTGGTTCGCTATTGCGTGTCATTGCGCGTGATTGCCAACTATTGCATGTGATTGCCAGCTATTGCGCGTGTTTGCCAACAATTGCGCGTGATTGCATATGATTGCGCGTGATTGCATATGATTGCGCGTGATTGCGTGCCGTTGCACGTTGTGATTGAGATATAACTAGGGTGTCGATTCGCAGCGCCGCCCGCGCGGCTTGCGGGTCGGATGTGCGTGGAAGCACAGATGAGTGGCCGGGGTTCCCTTCAGCAGTTCAGGGATCCCGGCCTTTCCATTAAGCAACAACCTAATGAGGTGGGTCCGTGGTCACACGCGAGACTATCGTCCGCGCCGCAAGCCGGTACGACACCGTCGTGGCGTGGGCATTCCGGCGCGCGCTAGGCATCGCCCGATGCGCGGTCAGGCGCAAGGGCGCCGGCGCCGGCAAGTCCGTCGAGCGCCTGCGCTACGCGGGGCTCGAGGAATGCATGGCCAACCGGGGCCGCTCTCCCGTGGAGCGCTAGCCGTGGCCACCAAGACCCGCTACGCCAACGGCCACGCCCGCCGGCAGGTGCGCGCCTGGCTCAGGGCGCAGGGCCTGCCGTGCCACATCTGCGGCGGGGCCATCGACTACACGCTGCCCGCCGGCCATCCCATGAGCTTCGAGGTGGACGAGATCGTGCCCGTTTCCAAGGGCGGCTCGCCCGTCGACCGCGCGAACGTCGCGCCGGCCCACAGGATCTGCAACGAGCGGCGCGGCAACAAGAGCCTCGCGTCTTTGAGCAAGCGGATATCGCCCCGCCCCCGCGACGTGGGCTGCTCGACCTCGCTGCCGTGGTGAGCCGACCCTGGGGGATGGCCCCCTCCCCGGGGGCCGAAGGCTCGCCCCCCGGCATTGCGCCTTTTTTGCGCAGGCCCCGAAACCGAGTCCATACCGGGAGGTGCATGGAATGTCCACGAAGTCCACGAAGCCGAGGGGCAAGCCCTGGACCCCGGACGAGCGGGAGTTCGTTAGAAACGCGTACCCGGCGCTCGGACCTGCGGCTATCGCGAAGAAACTCAAGCGGTCGCGCTCCGGCGTGTGCGCACTCATCAAGAGGATGAAGGAGAGCGGCGAGATCGCAACCGGCGAGTCCACGGGGGAGTCCGCGGGCTCTGGCATCTCGGCGCCCCCGGCCGACGGCCCGGACGGCCGCCAGGACACGCTCGGCAGGCTCCGATGGGTGCGGCAGATCATCGAGCGCCAGCTCTACGACGCCGAGCCCAGCCAGGCGGCCCGGCTCGCCAAGGAGTACCGCGAGACGCTCGAGCAGATTGAACGAATAGAGGGGGCTGGGGAGGACGGTGGCGACGATGTCATCATCAACGCCGTCTCGGTCCTGCGCGACGTCCTCGGCTAAACCGAGGCTGCGCCTCGTCCAGCCCTACGAGAGGTCCATCGGCTCCCTCGCGGTCGAGCTCGCCCCGACGATGGGCTACGACCTCGTGCCGTGGCAGGAGCAGCTCGCCCACGACATCGGCGCCGTGGACGCGAGCGGCAAATGGGTCCATCCCCGCGTCGGCATTTCCATCCCGCGCCAGCAGGGCAAGTCCGTCGACCTCATCGTGTGGGTCGCGGTCATGGCGGCGCTGGCCGGCTACAAGGTGCTGTGGACCGAGCACAACTACTCCACGACCATGGAGATGGTCGACCGCTTCCGCAAGATCTTCGGGCGCCGCCCCGGCGACACGTCCGAGGGAATACCGCGCTGGCGCAAGCTCCTGGTCGAGATCTGCTCGCAGACCGGCCAGGAGTGGATGCGGTTCAGCTCCGGCGGCGTCATCCAGTTCTCGACGAGGACCAAGTCCTCGCGCCTGGGTTTCTCGTTTGACATCGTCATCTACGACGAGGCCCAGGAGCTCACGGGCATCCACACCCAGGTCATCAACCCGACCACGACGTCTGGCGCGAAGCACAACCTGATGCTCGTCTACGCCGGCACGCCGACCCGCGCCGGCAATCCCGCCGAGGTGTTCAAGAACCTCCGGCAGCAGGCGTGGGAGGGCGGCGAGAAGGCGTCCGACCTGCTGTGGCTGGAGTACGGCGTCGAGGAGGTCGGCGACATCTGGGATGAGAGCCGCTGGCCGGAGGTCATGCCCTCACTCGGGTACCACGCCGACATCCGCGCCATCCGCACCGGAATGAAGGACATGGACGAGCTGGGCGCCGCCCAGGAATACCTGGGCTACTGGCTGCCCCCGCAGACGCAGGTGGAACCGCCGGTCATCGGCGCCGCCGCATGGGGCGAGTGCCTCGTGGGGAGCGGCCCCGAGCTGACCGACGGCTGCAGGGTCTGCGCCGGCGTGAGGTTCAGCGCCGACGGCTCGACCGTCGCCGTTGCGTGCGCCGTGCGGCCGCCCGACTCGCCGACCGTGCACGTGGAGCTCCCCTTCTGCGAGGACCCGGAGCCCAGCACGGACTGGCTGGCCTACTGGATCGCCGCGAGGGCGGGCAGGTACGCCTGCGTCGCCATCGACGGCAAGGCCGGCGCCGGCGCCCTGTGCGACAAGCTCGAGGGCATGGGCATGCCCAAGGACTACATCCTGCGCCCGAGCACCGACCAGGCCGTGACCGCCGCGAGCCTCATCTCGTCCGGCGCGAAGGCGGGCTCGGTCACGCACATCGCGTGCCCGGCGCTCGACTTGTCGGCCGAGACCTCCCCCAAGCGCAAGATCGGCTCCGGAGGCGGCTGGGGCTTCGGCGGGGGCAACGCCGCGCCCATCGAGGCCGCGGGGCTGGCGCTGCTAGCGCTCAGCACATCGAAGAGAAAACCCGGAATGAAGGCGAGGGTCACTTGATCTCGATACCTTACGCCGTGGCGTCTGTTAGCGTCAATATATTTTTCACCATTTTCACCAACGTATTTTCGCCAATCGCG